>OGXT01001461.1_pt1 | contig 22899 bp, 21 predicted proteins | sample 1576361 | NCBI WGS metagenome assembly OGXT01 (sample SAMEA3541514, study PRJEB24748) | human gut metagenome | biome: human gut; feature: human-associated habitat; material: faeces | place: China | collected 2012 | reverse complement strand
CGCTCTTCCGATCTCACATCATCCTTTTGTTTGGATGATTTTTCTATTATTTTCAGGCAACCCAAAAAATCAACCAGATTTATTTCTGATTGATTTTTGTATCACCTATTCACTTTAGTTCGAACAGATACGTCATTGGTGCGGATGAGAGGACTTGAACCCCCACCCTTTCGGACTAGATCCTAAGTCTAGCGCGTCTGCCAGTTTCGCCACATCCGCATTTCCTATCGACATTATTTATATTAGCACATTTTATTTCTTTTTGTCAATAGTTATTATAAATTTTTTTGCTTTTATTTCTTGCTATACTACTTCAAAAATACCTAGTACTTTTGAGGGATTTTTTTGGCACTTTCGGTGGAGAAACTATTTTATTACTTCACTCATTACTTTTGCAAAATATTTCATGCTATTTAAGCATTGGTCCATTGTATTTCCTGTTGCTCCTACTTCTATTATACATGCTGCTTTTGCTAAATGTTGGTTATATCTGCTGTTTCTCAATATTATTGGTTTAAATAATCCGGGATATAGTTCGTTTGCCTTTTCTTGCACTTTTATTGCAAACTTTAAATTTTCATTCCAGTTTTCATGTTCTAGTCCGTCCTCCGTCTGTTCCTATTACAAACATAATTTGTGCAGCTTGTTCTTCTCCTATTTGAACTGTTGGTGCATAATTATAATCTCCTATTGCATCTCTATGTAAATCTATTACTATGTCTGTATTGTTATATTGTCCTAACAGATTTTTTACTGTTGTTAAAGACCTACCATATGAACCATTGTATGCAGGATAGTCATGATATGTATTATCATGAATTACATTATATCCATAACTTTTTAATTGATTTGTAAGTTCTGTTCCAACTCTTACCACATTATAGTTGAAATCTGTAGTCCTATACGTTCCTGTTTGTATGTATTCAAATTTTTCGCTTGGAGTATAACTTTCGCAGGTATGGGTATGAAATATTAATATGTTTTTATTGTTCACTGTTATGTCTGGTTTTAACATTTCTTCTGTCAACTCATATTCTGTTTCATTTCTTACTTTTACCCCATTATATTCATTAGTAAATTTTGTAGGCACATTGCTTTCTAATACTTTTGTTTCTAAGCCTGTCTTTGCTTGCTCTATGCTTTCACTTTGCTCTTTTTGTTCATTAACTTTAACTTTTTCATCATCACTTTTTTTCACTTCTTTTGGTTTTATTTCTTTTATCATTGCTAATTGCTTAGATACTACATATTCTAATATATTTATTTTTCTTATTTTTTCCTCTAAATATTCTTCTTCTCCGTTTACTTGCTTCATCATTGGTATTGTCTGTTCTAAGCAAATTTTTAATTTGTCCTTATTTAAAATATTTTGAAAGTTTATAGCTTCTTGGCTATTTACATTTTTTGCTAGTTCTGTTATTAAAAATAAGCTTACAAGTACTATTCCTAGTTTTATTCCATATTTTAGAATATCTTTTTTGTTTAGAATTGTAACATTTACCATATATTGTTTTCCTTTCGTACAAACCTATTATATATAAGTATATGCTTGTACTTTTAGTTTTATGCAAATTATCTCCTATGAATGTTCAAAGAATTTCCTATAATATAAAAAAGCTTCCTAATAGTTTATTACTAAGAAACTTTTTTGTTCACTAATTTATTTTTTTATTATTTTTTTCCAAGGAATGAAGTAGATAACAATTACTTCTACCACAATTATTATTATTTGCATTATTATGAACAAATATACTGGCATTGATATCATTTTGGTTTCTGCTTTTTCTTTGTTATTGTCTGTATTTTCTTCTTGTTCTGGTTCTGGTTCATTTTCTATTACTTCTTTTGCTTCTTTTATGACTTTTATTGTATATGTTTTTGATTCGTGGTCTTCTGCTGCAAGCAATAATTTTATTGTATTTTCTCCTTCTATTAATTCATCTAATCCTGTTACAACAATAGAATTTGTATAATCGCCTGCATCTTTTTGTAAATCTATTTTTTGAATATCTGCTGCAATATTGCAGGTATACTCGTATGTATCTTTGTTAAATTCAGGAGAAATGCCAATTTCTACTTGCTCTCCATTTTCTTTTATTCCTTTTAGTGTTATGGCTGATATATAGAAATTATCTTCTACTTTTGCTTCTACTTTAGTTTTAGTAGTCGTTTTTGTGTTATTTGTAGTATTGGTAGTATTTTTACTTGTTGCAGTTGTAGAAGTTGTTGTCTTCGCTGGTGGTGTTTCTACCACTTTTTCTTTAATTGTAATACTTTTGCTTAAAGCTTTTGTTACCTCTACTGGGTCTGCACCTGTTGTACTTGCATCTATTGGTGTTACTGTAATAGTCCCTGTTCCTACTGACTTTGCAGTTCCTGTTATTGTCATACTTCCTTCTACCCATTTTGTTCCACTTGTACTAAGTGAAACGTTTGAATTTCCACTAATAGAAACTTTTCCATTAATTCCAGATATTGTTATACTAAAACTATCTCCTACATAAGCAGATGACTTATTAATGCTCATTCCCATTCCTGCCGCATGTATATTAGTATGAATTCCAATTACTAATATAGTTAAAATTATTGCAAAAATTGTACTATTTTTTATTTTCTTCATTTTTCTCCCTCTTTACTTTAGTGTTATTTTTTCCACATCCATAATATCATTTTTTATTAAAGTATAATCTAATGCTGATATTTTATTATCTCCATTTACATCTGCTGTAAGTTTCATATTAGCATCTGTTATTTTCTTTACATCCATAATATGATTTTTTATTAGTGTATAGTCTAAGGCTGATATTTTTCCATCTCCATTAATATCACCATATATTAAACAATCATATTCTTTTAGTACTAATTGATGCTCTTTTTCTTTGATTACTAATTTTGTATTAGTTCCTATATATTCTTGATTTTTGTTAGTTTTTTCAATAGTTACTGTTAAATTACTACTTAAATTAATATTTTTTAAAAAATCGTCTATTTTTACTTTTGCCCCAATACAACTTATTTTATTGTTTTCAACTTTGTATTTCTTTATATCTATTTTTATATCTTTTGCAAGCTTTATTACATTTACTTTTATTTCATTTGATATTTTTTTGTCTTTCCACGTAACTTTTATAGTTGCTGTTCCTTCTTTTTTCGCTGTAATTTTTCCTTCTTGTGATACCTCTAAAATATCTTTATTATCACTTTCCCATACAAGCTTTTTATTTTCTATCCAACTTGGAGTGACTTTTACATTTAATATTTTAGAGCTTCCAACTAATATATTTTCGGTTTCTTTTTCAAATTTTACTTCTTCTTTTTCTACATTTATTGTTACTGTTTTATTAATATTAGGGTTATCTACAGATGTAGCTGTTATTTTTGCAACTCCTATTCCTACTGCTTCTATATTTCCATTCTTATCTACTTTTGCTATTTTTTCATTATTTGTTGTCCATTTTACCTCTTTATTCTTTGCTGTGTTTGGTCCTAAAGTTACTGTTACTTTTGCTTTTTCTCCTGCTAATAAATTTATGTTTTCCTTATCAATTGTCATACTACTTATTACGTCTTCTTTAGGTCTTAATTTTAAGTACTCGACTATTGCATCACCATCTGCTTTTGCTAATTTTTTCAAATCTTCTTCTGAATCTAGAAATTGCACATCACTACTATTCATATAACAATGTTCTATTAAAACTGTTGGTATTCCTGAACCGTCACTAAAATCAGCTCCTAAATCTTCTAAACTATCCCCTCTCATAGCATGACGAATGTCTGCATAATAATCTGCCTGACTTCCGTCATAGTATTGATATCTTGGTTCATGGTCATTACACAATTTGTCATTTACAACTCCATTATTTTCTATTCCTAATTTATTTAAATTAGCTAATATTTTGTTTCCTAAAATTGTCATTCCTTCTTTGTACTTTGGAAGTTCTGTTCTACTTGTTACAAAAACATTAGCACCTGTTTTAGTATGTGTTTTTTCATCATTTATGTGTATACTAACATATAAATCTGCGTTATTATTTCTTGCTACCATTGCTCTTGCTGCCAAATCGCTAGCATCATTGTTAGGGAAATTTACTCCATCATGTGTTAATATAACATTTACACCATAATATTTAGAAAGTTCCTCTTTTAAATAATTGGTAATTTTTAGAGTCACATTCTTTTCAACAAGGTTATATTGTCCATTTGCACAGCCTGTCCAATTTGCACCATGTCCGCGGATTAAGTACTATTGTTGTTCCGTCTACTCCTGTTGCTTGTACTTTTGAATATAATGTAATAGCTATAAATATAAATACTGTATATAATAATATTTTTAATTTACTTTTCATTTTTTCCTCTTAATTTACTTATTATATTTAATAGTAATTTTATTTAATATTCTTAATTACTTCTTCTATTTTTAGAGTTTCTTGTTCTCCTGTTTGCATATTTTTTAAAGTAACTGTATTATTTGCTATTTCATCTTCTCCTATTACTATAACATATGGAATAGCAAGTCTATCTGCATATTTAAATTTAGCTTTTATTTTTTTGTTTTCTAAATAAACTTCTGCATTTATATTCTGGCTTCTTAGCGCTGTTGCTACTTCTAGTGCTTTTGAATTATCTTCTACCATTGAAACTACTAGAACTTTTGCTATTGAATTTTGTTCTTCTTTTAGTGCATTTAGTTCATTTAATTTATAGAATAATCTTGTTAACCCTATAGAAATTCCTACTCCTGGTAATTTTTTATCTGTGTAATATTCTGCTAAATTATCATATCTTCCGCCTGAGCAAACACTCCCTAGCTCACGATATTCATTTAAAAATGTTTCATAAACTGTTCCTGTGTAATAGTCTAAACCTCTTGCTATTGTTAAGTCTACTTTAAAGTTAGAATCTGGAACACCAAAAATTTTAACATATTTTACAACTTGTTTTAGTTCTTCTAAACCTTCGTTAAATATTTCATTAGTATAATTTAATTTTTCTAATGAATCTATTTTTTCTTCAGTTGTTCCACTAATTTCAATAAAATTTATTATGTCATTTATTTGATTTTCACTTAATTCTAAATCTTTTAAACATTCTATAACATTTTCTTTGCCTATTTTTTCGATTTTATCTATTATACGCATAATGTCTACTGATTTATCTTCTAAATCTAACTCTTTGAATAGACCAGATAATAATTTACGATTATTTATACATATTGTAAAATTTTCAAATCCTAAATCTTTAATTGTATTATATATTACAGCTGGCATTTCAGCATCATTTATTATGCTTAATTCTCCATCTCCTATAATATCTATATCACATTGATAAAATTCACGGAATCTTCCTTTTTGTGGTCTTTCTCCACGATATACTTTTCCTATTTGATATCTTCTAAAAGGAAAACTTAAATCGTTATAATATTCAGTTACATATTTGGCAAGTGGCACTGTTAAATCGAAACGAAGAGCTAAATCATTATCTCCTTTTTGGAAACGATAGATTTGTTTTTCTGTTTCTCCACCAGCTTTTGCTAAAAGTACATCTGACATTTCTATTATTGGTGTATCTATTGGTAAAAAGCCAAACTTTTCATATGATTTTTGTATTTTTTCTTTCATTTTATTAAATAGAATTTGCTCTTTTGGTAGCAGTTCCATAAAGCCTGGTAATGTTCTAGGTTCTATTTTGTTCATTTTATTTCCTCCTATCTTGACCCCAAATGGGACTTTTCCAAAATGTCCCTAATGGTACAATTTTAATCTAATCGTGGTTTTAATTCTAAGTATATTGGTTCTTCTTCTCTTATCGTTGTCATTCTTCCATGTCCTGGATATACTATTGTATCGTCTGGAAGTACTGTTAATTTATTTGTTATTGATGCTATTATATCTGGGAAATTACTTGTTGGTAAATCTGTCCTTCCCCAAGTTCCTTTAAATAGGGTATCCCCTGAAAATAATAGACCTTGTTCTTTACAATATAAACAACTTCCTCCTTTTGTATGACCTGGTGTATGTATTACTCTAAATTCTAAATTTCCTAGATGTATTATATCACCTTCATCCACTCTAGAATCCGCTTCTAATTCTATATCTGCCATTCCTATATAGTAAGTAAGACTAATTGATGGATTATACAAGCCTTCTGCATCATCTCTGTGAATTAATACTTTCCCACCTTTTTTAGCTTTTAAATCCAAAATTGCTCCAAAATGGTCTCCGTGACAATGTGTTAAATATATATATTTTAACTTATCTACGCCCAAAGTATCTAACATATCAATAATTTTATCAGCTTCTCCTCCCGGATCTATAACCATTGTTTCTTTACTTTCTTCATCTTCTACTATATAAGAATTTGTTGGCTCTCCTAATGCTGTATTTACTTTTAATCTTTTTAATATCATTTTCTTCCCCTTCTTTTGTATTTTCTCTATTATGTTGTACGCTGAGTATTTTTCAAGTTTTTTTGGCAACGAAGCAATACGAAGTTTTTCATTTTCTCTTTTTCCTAAAACAAATCAAAAACGAGTAGTGCTAGGCGTTGAAAGCTGAAAAAACGGAGGCGTACATGTTGTACGCTGAGTATTTTTCAAGTTTTCAGCAACGAAGCAATACGAAGTTTTTCATTTGTTTTAGCTATTTCTTACGTTTAACTTCATATACACTATCAACTTTTCTAATCGCTTTTAACACTACATTCAATTGCTCCAAGTTTTCTACTTCTACGGTTATTTCTGTAATTGCTATTCTTTCTTTATTTGCCCTTGAAGATACAGCAATTAATTTTGTTTTTGAAGCACTTATTTGTGATATTATATCTGCTAAAAGTCCTGCTCTATCATTTGCATATACTTCAATATCTACATTGTAGGCAGCTTCTTTTTCGGTATACCAGTATACATCTATCATTCTGCTTTCTTCATCTTCAAATAAATCTTTTAAGTTTTTGCAATCTGCTCTATGAATTGAAACGCCTCTTCCTCTTGTGATATATCCGACTATTTCATCTCCAGGAACAGGATTGCAACATTTTGAAAGTTTTACTAAGCAGTTGTCTATTCCTTTTACTACTATACCAGATTTTGAAGGCTTTATTCTTGACTTTTCCTTGCTTAGCTCTTCTAATTTTTGCTCAACATTTTCTTCTTTATGAACTTTCCTATATTCTTCTAATATTCTTGCTATTATTTTCCCTGAAGTTATTGCTCCAAAGCCAACGGCTGCATACATATCTTCTATTGTTGCAAATTTATACCTATTTAATGCTCCTTGAATAAATTCTAGTTTAAATAAATCCTCGTAGCTCATACCTATACGTTTAATTTCTTTTTCTATTAGGTCTTTTCCTTTTACTATATTTTCTTCTCTTTGATTTTTCTTAAACCATGCATTTATTTTATTTTTAGCGGTTGAACTTTGTATAAATTTAAGCCAGTCCCTACTTGGCCCTTTACTATTTTCTGAAGTTATTATTTCCACAATATCTCCATTTTTTAACTTTGTTATTATTGGCATCATTTTGCTATTTATTTTACAGCCTGTCATATGATGTCCTATTTCAGCATGTATGCTATAAGCATAATCTATTGGTGTACTGCCACTTGGAAGTACTTTTATATCTCCTTTTGGAGTAAATACATACACTTCATCTTCAAATAATTCTGTTTTTAATGTGTTCAAAAATTCTTGTGGATCTTGCATATCTTTTTGCCACTCTAAAGTTTCGCGAAGCCATGCTAATTTGTCTTCTGAAACTTTTACATTTGCCTTTTTTCCTTTTGCAAAACTTGCTTCTTTGTATGCCCAGTGTGCTGCAATTCCATATTCTGCAATTCTATGCATATCCCAAGTACGAATTTGTACTTCAAATGGCGTTCCTTTTTCTCCAATTAACGTTGTATGTAGTGATTGGTACATATTGGGTTTTGGAACTGCAATATAGTCTTTAAATCTACCCGGCATTGGGTTATATAGTTCATGTACTACACCTAAGGCTGCATAGCAGTCTTTTACTGAATTTACAATTATTCGAAGTGCAAATAAGTCATATATTTGGTCTAAAGTGATATTATCTCTTTTCATTTTTCGATAAATACTATATAAATGCTTTGCACGTCCTGTAATTTCTGCTTCTATTTTTTGTTTTTTTAATTCTTGTTTTATTTGAGCTTCTATCTTGTCTATGAATTGTAAACGCTCTTCTCTTTTTTTGTCTATTCCTTCTACTATTTCTCTATATTCTTCTGGATATAGATATTTAAAAGATAAATCTTCTAACTCCCATTTTAAAGAATAAATACCAAGTCTATTTGCAAGTGGCGCATACAAATCCATTGTTTCCTTTGCGTTTGCTATTTGTCTATCTCTTGATAAATATTTTAAAGTTCTCATGTTATGAAGTCTATCTGAAAGTTTTATCATTATAACACGTATATCTTTTCCCATTGCTAGGAACATTTTTCTGTAATTTTCAACTTGTGCTTCTTCTACAGATTCATAATTTAATTTACTAAGTTTTGTTACTCCATCTACCATTTCTGCAATTTCTATTCCAAACTCATTTATTAAATCTTGATGCGTAACTTCTGTATCTTCTACTACATCATGAAGAAGTGCAGCACAAACACTTTTGTCATCTAACCCTAGCTCTGCTAAAGTATATGCCACCTGAATTGGATGAATTATATATGGTTCCCCTGATTTTCTTAATTGGTCTCCATGTTTTTCTTTTGCATAGTTATACGCCTTCATTATAAGCTTTATATCTGCTTTTTTATTGTTCTTTTTCATTTTACTTACAATATCTTCAATTGTATATTCTACTTTTGCTTCTTGCATATTCTCACTTCCTATCTGACTTTATAATTTTTATATAAATTTTAAAAAACTATTTTGCATAATAATTTTTTAATATGATTTTCTTAAATCTTTTAAATTAATTTGTAAATTTTCTCTTCCATTAAATTTATTTATTTCAAGAAATCCAACTACATCAACTTTATCTCCGATTTGATATTCTTGTGCTAAATATCCTAAATTAAATCCTATACTATCTATATAAAAATTATTATCCTTTAGTGTTAATTTTATGTGCTTTCCTTCTGATAAAGTTCTTATTGAATGTATTCTCAAATTTTTGTACATAAACAATGGTGTTTTATTTGCTTCGCCATATGGCTCCAACATTTTTAATTCTTCTACTGCTTTTATGCTCACATCTGCTAAAGTAACTTCTTCGTCAATTTTAATAATAGGTATTATATCACATATATTGCTATTTTGTGCATATTTTTCAAATTCTTCTTTAAATTTTTCAAAATTTTGCTTTTTTATTGTAACACCCACTGCCATAGAATGTCCACCAAATTTTTCTAAATTTTCACTGCAATTTGTTAAACTTTCATAAATGTCAAACCCTGGGATGCTTCTTCCAGACCCTTTTCCTTCTTCTCCTTCAAAGCAAACTAATATACTAGGCTTAAAATATAAGTCCGTTATCTTTGAGGAAACAATTCCTATTACTCCGTGATGCCAATCTTCACTTCCTAATACTATTGCTGGCTTTTCTTCTTTTCCTTCCTCAATTTTCTTTACAGCATCTTCATATATCTTTTTTTCAATTTCTTGTCTTTCAACATTGTATTCATTTAATCTTATTGCAATTTCACTTGCTACTTTCGGGTCTTTTGTTAAAAATAGATTTAAAGCCTCTTTTTCCTTTCCCATTCTACCACAAGCATTTATTCGTGGAGCTAGTCCAAACGAAACAGTAAAAGAGTCTATTTGCTTATATCCTGCTACATCTATCAATGCTTTTAAGCCAATATTTTTTGTTACTTCTACTAGTTTTAAACCGAGCTTTGCTATAACCCTATTTTCATCTACCAATGGTACTATGTCAGATATTGTTCCTATACACACAATATCCAAATATTTCAAATATTCCTTTTCTTCCAATTCTAATTTTTGAGATATTGCTTGAATTAATTTAAAACCTACTCCAACTCCCGCAAGTTCTCTAAATGGATATGTATTATCCTTTCTTTTTGCGTCTACTACTGCTATTGCATTAGGCAACTTTTCTCCAACTTCATGGTGGTCTGTTACAATAACCTCTAGCCCTAAAGAATTTGCATATTCTACTTCTTCGATTCCAGAAATTCCGCAATCTACCGTAATTATTAAATTTACTCCATCTTTCGCTATTTTTTCTATTGCTTTTTTATTTAACCCATATCCTTCATTTAGCCTATTTGGAATATAATGTGTTACCTGTGCATTTCTTTCTAGTAAAAAACTTTTTACCACAGTAACACTTGTAATTCCATCTACATCATAATCTCCATATATCAATATCTTTTCATTATTATTAATAGCCTTTATTATTCTATCTACTGCTTTTGCCATATCTGGCATTAAATAAGGATTGTGAAAATCATGTCTATTGGGTCTTAAAAATAAGTCAATGTCCTCCTTTTTAATTAAATTTCTGTTTACCAAAATTTTAGCAAGTAAACTGCTTATTCCATATTCATTTTTGATTTTTTCTACATTTTTTAGTTTTTCTTCATCTAATTCTATATATTCCCATTTTTTATTCATTTTTTACCTTTTCCTTTTTTTACACTTCTATCCTATTTTATAATATTTTTCTCATTTTTTAAAGTCTTTTTAGATAAAAAAGGAACAGACATAAAAAAATATCCATTCCTTCTTACATTTTAGTTTATGTGCCATTATATTTAGTATTGTTGATTTTCCACAACCATTATTTCCATATAGCACTGTTATGTTTTCAAACACAAATATCTCTGGTTCTTTATTTTTGAATATACAAAATGGATAAATGTTTGAATCTGTACTTCTACTTTCACTTAATTTAAATGTTTTTAAATATATCATATTTCTTCCTTATCTAAAATTCCATATACCATTGCTATGTCTGTTGGTATAATATATTTTGCATCTATTGCTTCTGCAACCACTAATACAAAAGCACTCATTGCTCTTGTGGCATACCACCAGTCTGGATCTTTAACTCTTCTCTTTATTTCATTTAAAGAAATTGACTTATAATATCTTTCTGTTTCCTTTTCTCTGGTTTCAATATCCATCATAATTGGTGCTGCACTATCTTTATATACAGTATTTTCTTCATATTTTATTCCAGAATATCTAGCAAATTTTTCGTGTCCTCCTCCAGCTAATATTAATATATCTGCTTTTTCTTTTGGTAAATTTAACCTTTCTTTTATAAAAGCTTTTACTTTTTCCAAATCAGTCGTTGCTAAATCTTCTGCTAAATCTGGAAACTCTTGCATTACATCTATAACTCCAATTTTTGTATTACAGCTTTCTTTTATTTCTTTATTATACATTGCAATTTCAGTAGAACCTCCACCACCAATGAAAATACATGCCTTGTCATTTACAAATCTTGTTGCGCCAAAAACTGTCAATTCATTTTCACTTTCTTGAGATATTATATTAAATTTATATCCTGTTTCTTTTTTAAATCTTTTTAAAAAGTTTTCTTTTTCGTTATCTCTCAATGTTCTAAAAATGCTTGTACCACATACATATATATCTTCTGAAACAATTTTTAAAGCATTTACACTCTTTATTAATTCTTGTACATCACTTTCCCTTAAACATTTGTCTTCGTTGTAATGCTTCTTGAATTGTATTGTAACTCCTTCTAACTTTTCTATATTATTTCCATCAAATTTATCAATTTTAGTGCATGTTGAGCCAACCTCTATAATTATTTTATTCATATTATTTATTCCTCCATATACCATTGTTTTAAAAATATACATTTGTTTTTATCATTTAATTTTATTTGATATATCATTTCATATCTAAACACCATTTATAATAATCTTTCATATTCTATTCTCCTAACAAAACCAAGTATTACACGTCTTGTTTTAGTTGTAGCACTGCCACACACTCCACATGACTAGTAAACGGAAACATATCTACTGGCTGTATATTGCCTATTTCATAAATTTCATTAAGTTGCTTCATATCTCTTACCATAGTTGCAGGATTGCAACTAATATAAACTACCTTCTTAGGTTTAACTGCTAAAATATTATTAATTGTATTGTTATCCAATCCTTTTCTAGGTGGGTCCACTATTATTACATCAGGATACACTTGTTTCTTTTCCATTAAATTAGAAAATATTTTTTCTACATCTCCTGCAAAAAATTCTATATTTTCAATATTATTTATCTTTGCATTCTCTTTTGCGTCTTCAATTGCTTGCTCTACAATTTCTATTCCATATGCTTTTTTAACATAGCTTGAAGCAAAAATCCCTATTGTTCCAATTCCACAATACAAGTCAAATAATATGTCATTTTTACTTAAATCTGCCATTTCTATTGCTGTATTGTATAAAACTTCTGCTTGCACTGGGTTTACTTGGTAGAATGACATTGGAGAAATTTTAAATGTATAATCTCCTAATATATCATAAATGTATCCATCTCCATGAAGAACTATATTTTCATATCCTAGTATTACATTTGTGTTTTTCATATTTATATTTTTTACAATTGTTTTTACATTGTATTGTCTTACAAGCATTTCAACAAGCTCTGTTTCATATGGTATTTTTTTACCATTTACAACTAGTATACACATTATTTCGTGTGTACGAATTCCTACTTTTATTACTATATGGCGAATTAATCCTTCTAATGTTTCTTCATTATATACTGGTATATTTTTTTCTATTATAAATTTTTGAATAGAAAATGCTATTTTTTGTGCTTCTATATTTTGAATAAAACATTCTTTTATTCCTATTATTTCATGTGTTCTTTGTGCAAAGACTCCTACTTGTACTTCTCCTTGTTTATTTAGTCCTACTGGAAATTGTGCTTTATTCCTATAATTATATGGGTTCCCCATTCCTATTGTTTTATGTACATTGACCTTTTTATCTAACATTTTATTTACTAAATTTTGTACCATTTCTTGTTTTATATTTAATGTTTCTTCATAATCAATATGTCTTAAATCACAGCCTCCACATCTTTTATATGTACTACAATCTTCTTCTACTCTAAAAGGTGATCTTTCTAATATTTCTACCATTTTTCCATATCCATAAGATGAAAGCACTTTCACTATGAGTATTTTTACTTTTTCACCTTTCATGGCATATGGAATAAATATGGTGAAATCATTTATTTTTGCAATTCCTTCACCATTCATACCATAATCTATAATATCTACAATATATTCTTCGTTCTTTTTTATTTTTTCCATTTGTATTCTCCTTCATGTTTGTATAATTTTATTATCTCTTTACTTATATTTTTAGTATAAATTAAATTACTTCTTTTTACAATATTTTTTATATAAATTTTGACAAAAGAAAAAGAAAAAGCAAGCTTTACGAATATATAAAAAATACGAATAATTTTGACTAGTTTTTTGACTACTTTTATATTGAAAACATATAAAATATTGAATATAATGAACAAACAATTATAATTTTAAAATACCTGCAAATGCTTTGAATATAAGCAAATGCAGGTATTTACTTTTGGAGCGAACATCGTAGTTATCTACAACTTTTTCTCTTAACGATTGATACAATAATCAATCAATCTAGATACATATTAACAGATTATTAAAAATTTTTCAAGATAATTATTATAAAAACTTTTACAAATATTTGTTTGTTTTTCTATTGATTTATTATAAAATATGTGTTATACTAACTGACATAGGAAATGAACATTGTAGTAGATGTGTTGCCACTGCACGAGATAACTTTGGTTATCAGAAAGTGAGGTGGTGTTTATGAGTTTTATACTTTTTTTAATTTATGCCTTAATGGTATCATTAACAATAAACGTAGCCTTATTGACGATTTTATACATAAAATATGTAAATTCAATAATAGATAAGGAATAAAATAACAACACATTCTGCTCTCTACCAAATTGCGAATGTGTTGTTATAACTATATGTAGTGGTAACCGCATTCACTGCGGTTATTCATTTCCTATACTTATTATACTTGAATTTTTGTAAAAAGTCAAACAAAATTTAGAAACTACCCTGATAAATTAATTACTATTATTGATTATAAGTTGATAGTTCATGCTCCATACAATATCTTGCTTCTGTATAGCTTACATTTTTATCACATCCTGGATATGTACATTTAGGATACGTTGTATGTTTTGAGCAATATTGACTTGCTGATGCATAATTCGTACATCCTGGATATTCACACTTATGATAATATGAATAACCAGAATTATTTGTTTTTGTTTCTGTCGCAACAGGAGTTTGTGCTGTAGGATCTTTTTCATGAATACTACAGTAGTGTGCGTTTCCATTTTCTTTATGTCTTGCACAACCATAAGCTTCACACCATGTATATGTTTTACTTTTTTGTTCTACTTCTGCTAATTCATTTTTACATTGTTCAAGCTTATCCTTTAAATCGTCATTATCAATTTCTTCTATTTTTGATATTGCTAATTTGTAAATTCTAATTGCATCTGCATATAATGTCTGTGATGCTTTATTTTTAGCATTTGACATATAATATTCAATAATTTTTCCATTGCATTTATTAATTAGTTCTGTTGCACCTTCTTGCTCACTTACTTGCATTGTATATCTTAATACTTCTTGATAATTTGTTGCATCGTTAATTTTTGTATCATAGTATTTGCACAATATTTGAGCATAAGTTAAAATTATTTCTCTTGTACTTTGGTATTCATAATGTTCATCAATATTTTTTACAGTTCTATATATCTGTCCTGCTTTAAGATAATCTAATTCTTTATTCTTAATAATATTTAAATATAAGTCCAATTTATCTTTATTGTATTCTGGTTCTTTAATTGTGTCCAATAAATCTGTTATAAATGCCATATCTCCATTTATATTTTCTTTTGCAAAATTCATTTTTACTTCATCATCTTGCTCAGAAAAAAGATTGACTGCTTCTCTATATTCACCATTTTTATATTTATTCTTTGCATTAGATAATTGAATATCTTTTTGAAAAACAGTTCCAAGAATAATTCCTGCAATAACTAAAATAGCTACTATAGATAATATTGCTATTACTATTTTTTTCTTCATTATAAATCTCCTTTTTTTAATTTCCAGGTTGCCATTTATGTCCGCATTTCAAACAAACAATATTAATTTTTTTAGATCCAACTAAACCACCTAATAGTCCAACAGGTCCTAATGCTAGCCTACCGATAGCAGCTTTTCCAAGTCAAAATCCTTTATTTTGTGCAGTAATTTGAGTACTTCCACATCTTGGGCATTTTATTTCATCTGACATATTTATTACCTCCTTTTTATTACTTATTTTTATATAATGTTAATTCATGTGTTGAACAGTATTTATCTCCAGAATAACTTACAGAATTATTACATCCCGGATAAGAACATTTGCTATATGTAGTGTGTTTTGAACAATATTTAGTTCCAGATGCATAATTACTACAACCAGCATATTCACCATTTATGATCCCTTGAATAGTAACTTGAACCGCTTGAACTTGTTGAAGAACTGCCACCACTTGCTAATCCTACAAATATTTTAAACATTAAAAAAATAGCTAATATTGAAATAATAAGAGTAATAAATGGATGTTTATTTATAGAATCAAGCACTTCTATTCCTTCTTTCAATCTTTATAATTACATTTATAGATATGATATCACAGTTTTAGCTTTATTTCAACAGTTATAGTTTATGTTCATAAAATAGTACTGATTATACAATAATAAATAAGAGGTGCTATATGAAAAATTATAAAGAGATGGGAAAGAGAATAAAAAATAAAAGAACAGAATTAGGCATAACACAGGAAAAACTTTCTGAAATTATAGATGTTAGTCCTTCTTACATAAGTGAAATAGAAAGAGGAACTAGCATTTGTAGTATAGAAGTTTTAGTTAATATTGCCAAAAATTTAGAGCTTAATCTTGATTATTTAGTTAATGGTATTGTTGAAAATAATGCAGATTTTTCATTCTCTGAAATTCTAAAAGACGTTCCTAAAGAATATCGAAAATTATATGTTGATGTATGTATTAATATCAAAGAAAGCTTTAAAAAATAAAGACATACAAAAAGTATGTCCTTATTTTTTAATTATAAAGTAGCTCACTTAAAATTCTAGTCTTTTCTTTAAGCTATCTTCAAATTGTAGTTCTTCTTTAACTATTTGCATTTCTATCACCGTCCTTTCGTTTAAGATTGGATAACTTTTTTTGCAATAAAAAAAATCAACCATTACTGATTGATTTTCATATCATCTGTTCTATAAAAAGTTCGAACAGAAACGTTACTGGAGCTACTAACCAGAATCGAACTGGTGACCTCTACCTTACCAAGGTAGCGCTCTGCCTACTGAGCTATAGTAGCAAATGTACTGAGTGCTTAAAATTGCACTCTTTTTAGGCATCATTTTCCATATTTTTGATTGCCTTCTTTCTAATTCTTTGAATAGCGTTGTCTATTGATTTTACTGGAGCATCAAGTTTTTCAGCAATTTGAGTATAACTTTCTCCCTGCATATATCTATTTAATACTCTTTTTTCAAAATCACTTAAAGACTTATCTATTGCATGTTCCACAGATTCATAATATTCTTTTTTAGTAATTGTATCTAATGGGTCTTCTATTTGATGTGAGTTGAATATTTCTATTAAATTTGAATCTTCATCATTTTCATATGCTGTTGTATTTAATGATAAATATGAATTAAGCGGCATATGTTTTTGTCTATTAGAAGATTTTATTGCTGTTATTAGTTGCCTTTCTACACATAGGTTAGCAAAAGTTTTAAAAGAATTTTGCTTGTCTGGGTTATAATTTTGAATCGCTTTAAATAACCCTATTAATCCTTCTTGCACTATATCTTCTTTCTCTGCCCCTATCATAAAAAACTTACTTACTTTCATATTTACTAATTCTCTATATTTTTCAATAAGAAATTCAAGAGCGCACTTGTTTCCAGATTTAATTAAAATAATTAAATCTTCATCACTCATGTCTTTATATTCATCTGTAACTGAGAAATAGACGTTATTGTTTTGCATTTTATTTTTTATTCCCCTTTGTTGAATTTCATTATTTAGCTGTATTATATGGCAGTTTTCCCTACAATGTCAAGAGTTTTTTAACTTTTTATTGCTATTTTCCAATTATTATATTATAATTGTAGAAATTATAGAGATTTTTTAACTAAAATAGTATCTTATAAATAAAATATAATAAAAAGGAGTTATCTATATGGCTTTTGATGGAATAGTTCTAAAATCTGTAGTATCAGAATTAAATACATGTTTCATAAATGGGAAAATAAATAAAGTATATATGCCTAATTCAAATGAAATTTTATTAGGCATTTATTCTGGCGGAAAAAATTATTGTTTACTTTGCAATATTTCTTCAAATAGTTATCGTATCCATTTAACTACAACTAGTAAACCTAATCCTCTAAATGCACCTAATTTTTGTATGCTTCTTAGAAAACATTTAGTTGGCTTTAGAATTATTAATATTTCTACTTTAAATTTAGAAAGAATTGTTACAATCGAGCTTGAGGGCTATAATGAGCTTAATGATAGATTAAGAAAAAAAATAGTAATTGAACTTATGGGAAAACATAGTAATATAATTTTATTAAATGAAAATAATAAAATTATAGATAGTCTAAGGCATTTAGATGTTTCTTCTGGTTCTCTTCGCGACATTTTGCCTGCACGAGAATATGTACTACCAAGCAATGACAATAAAAAAGATTTTTATAACACTTCTGAAGAAGATTTTATAAATGCTATTGAGCAAGATGTTGCAAAATCGCTTGTTAGTAATTATACAGGTTTTAGTAATAGTTTTGTTTTGTCAACTTTAGAAAATTTAAATATTTCTAACACTAATTTTTCACAAACAGAACTTTCTAACTTATATAATACTATACGTTCTCTTCTAGCTAATATTGAAACTAACAATGTTAAATTAGTAAGTTATTCAAAAAATGAGTATACAATATCTTCTTCTAATAATAAGCTTTTGCAAGTTAATTTCTTTTTAGATGATTTTTATAGTAAGAAAGAACAATTAGATAATGTTAATTCATATAAAAATAGCCTTTTAAAGCTTGTTTTAACTGCTCTTAAAAAGATATCTAAAAAGCTTGACAATATAAATGCTAAATTAAAAGAATGTGATAACATGGATAAATACAGAATTTATGGAGAACTTATAACTTCTAATTTATATAGATTGAATTCTAATGAAAATGCCGAAAGCATTACTTTAGAAAATTATTATGATAATAATAATGAGCTTAAAATTCCTTTGGATAAAACTATTTCCATTTCTTACAATGCTAAAAAGTTTTTTAAAAAATATCATAAATTAAAAAATACTTTAGATATTGTAAGTGTTCAAAAGCAAGATACTCTAAAAGAAATTGAATACTTAGAAAGTATAGTTTATGAGCTAGAAAGTGCTAATTCAATTTCTGACCTAGATGAAATTTATTTAGAGATTTCTGAAAATGGTATTTTTAAAGGCAAAGAAAAAGCTACTATTAAGAAAAATAAAGTTAATAAGAAGAAAGTGCACGATGAATACGAGCCAATCGTCTATACTGTAGATGGTTTTACTTTATATGTTGGTAAAAACAACAAGCAAAATGACTATATAACTACCAAACTTGGCAAAAACGAAGATTATTGGTTTCATACCAAAGATATTCGTGGCAGCCACTGTTTACTAAAATGTAATGGTTCAGAAGTAAAAGAACATACTCTTGTTGCTTGTTGTAAAATAGCTGCTCAACACAGCAAAGCCAAGCTTTCTTCAAATGTTCCTGTTGACTACTGTTTTGTAAAATATGTTAAAAAGCCTAGTGGCAGCAAACCAGGCATGGTTATATATACCAATAATAAAACTATAAATGTTAATCCTAATGACTAACCCTATCGGACATTTTGGAAGTTACAATATACTTAAGTTTCCAAAATGTCCTATTAGTTTAATCTCTTACTTTATATTCTATTTTTTCCATAAATGGAAACATTTCATATATTCTTTTTTTAGTAAGCATTTCCATTATAGGGTGTGGATTTTTTTCATGAATAGATAATAGTTTTTGTGTATAACAATTTTCTGCAGTTTTAAACAACATATATCTATTTCTAACGTATGTATAGTATAATTCATATCCATCGTCTAATTCTTGTTCAAATCTTTCAAAGGTATATTTTTCTTTTCCGTCCATATATTTATTTTCCTTCCCACCAATTTTCTTTGTATATACTAAGTGCTGTTTCTTTTTGTTGTTCTTCTATAACTCTATTTACCGCTTCTTCGCTATCAACTTTAACTGCTAAGCCTTCTACAAAATTAGCTCTCGTGGTTCTTTTTGCTTTTATTTCTTTTTGTTCTTGGTATCTCTCAAATACTTTTTGTTCCACTTTTTCATCTAAATTTCTTAATTCTTCTATTACTTCTTCTGGTATTTTTCCTTTTGCTCTACTTAATATTTTATTTACTTCCATTTTTAAAATTTTCTCTAGGTTTTCTATATATTTTTCATTTTCCTTTGTCTTTGGTATGTGATTTCTTACTTTAGTAATTACTCCTTTTGCAGAAGAATCTATTTCTGATACAACGCTTTCCCTTATTCCTACCGCACAATTCTGATTTTCTTTTTCAAAACTTACTGAATTTTTAGCTTCTTCTTCATCTTCTTCAAACTCTTCTTCTACAAAATTTCTAATTAATATTATATTTTTTTCTTGCATTCTATTCAATTTATGTTCAAATACTGAATTTGTCATTTCCCTTGTTGCCATTTTATCTTCTTCATATTCCCTATCTGCACACTGTTTTATCCTTGCAAGTTTTTCTTCTAATTCTTTATTTCCTTTTATTATTATTCCTATATTTGCTATAAATTTTTTATATGCAATTTCATATTCTGAATAACTTTTTTCTATCATTTCTTTTATTTGGCTTGGTACTTCTTGCCCTTTTATATATTCTTTTATATTGTCTATTAACTTTTTAGTTTCTATCAATTTTTTATCTTTTCCTTTCTGTAATATATTAATTTGTCATTTTTTCAAATTCCTCTTCACTTAAGATTATTACTCCTAATTCTTGTGCTTTTGTAAGTTTTGAGCCTGCATCTTCACCAGCTAATACATATGATGTTTTTTTAGATACAGAAGATGATGTTTTTCCACCATATTTTTCTATTAAATCTTCCGCTTCTTTTCTATTATATTTGCTTAAAGCTCCTGTTAATACAAAGACTTTTCCTTCAAAGCGATTATCTATATTTTCTTCTTGCATACTTTCCATATTTACACCTAAATCTTTAAGTCTTTTAATAATATCTTTAGTTTGCTCTTGTGCGAAAAATTCTATAATGTTATTTGCTGTAATTTCTCCTACATCGTCTGTTAAAGCCAAACTTTCAAAACTTGCATTTGAAAGCTCTTCCATAGTCTTATATTTTTTAGCCAAAACTTTTGCTGCTTTAATTCCTACTTGTCTTATTCCTAATGCATTTATTACATGGAATAAGTCTTGTTTTTTACTTTTTTCTATTGAGTCTATTAAATTACCTGCAAACTTCTTTCCATTTTTCTTTAATGAAGCTATATCTTCTAAGCTTAAAGTGTAAATATCTGCTATATTTTTTATTAGACCTTTTTCTATTAGTTGTTCCACTATTTTATATCCAAGTCCATCTATATCCATTGCTTCTTTAGAAACAAAATGAACTATACTTCTTAAAAGTTGTGCAGGGCATTCTATTCCTATACACCTTGTTGCAGCTTCGCCTTCTTCTCTTACTGCTTGTGCTCCACATACTGGACAAACCTTAGGCATTTCAAAGTTTTTTTCTGCGCCTGTTCTTTTTTCTTTTACAACTTTTATTACTTCTGGTATAACATCTCCTTGTTTTTGAATAACAACTGTATCTCCTATTTTCAAGTCTTTTTCTTTTATAAAGTCTTCATTATGAAGTGTTGTTTTAGATATTGTTGAACCTGCAACTTTTACTGGCTCTAATATTGCCATTGGTGTTATTACACCTGTTCTACCTACTTGGCAAACTATATCTTTTAATATAGTTTCTTTTGCTTCTGGTGGATATTTATACGCTATTGCCCATTTGGGTGTTTTGTATGTCGTTCCTAATTTTTCTCTAAACGAAAGTGAATCTACTTTAACAACTGCTCCATCTATACCAAATGATAATTTTTCCCTATCCTCTCCTATTTTATTAATTGCTTCTTCTACTTCTTGTTGATTTTTGCATAATATTCTTACAGGATTTACATTAAATCCTAATTTTTCTAAATAGTTTAATTGGTCATAGTGTGAGTTAAATTTATTTTCATCCCATTTTTGTACATTAAATATAAATATGTCTAATGGTCTTTCTTCTGTCACTTTTGAATTTAGTTGTCTTAAAGAACCTGCAGCCGCATTTCTTGCATTTGCAAATGTTTTTTTACCTAATACTTCTTGCTCTTCATTTAATTTTTCGAATTCCTTTGTTCCAATAAATACTTCTCCACGTACAGTTATTGTTACTTTTTCATTTAATACTTTTGGAATGCTTTTTATAGTTCTTAAGTTATCTGTAACATCTTCTCCAATTAAGCCATTTCCTCTTGTTGCACCTCTTACAAACACACCATCAACATATTCTAAAGCTGTTGATAATCCATCAATTTTTGTTTCTACAACATAACGTAATTCTTCATTTTCTTCTATTGATTGTTTTTTTATTCTATCATCAAATTCTCTTAATTCTTCAAAAGAAAATACATCTTGAAGACTTTGAAGTGGCACTTCATGAACTACTTCTTTAAATCCTTCTTTAACATGTCCACCTACTTTTTGTGTTAATGAATCCTTTGTTATAAGCTCTGGAAATTCTTTTTCTAAAGCTTTTAGTCTGTTCATCATCATATCATATTCGTAATCTGTTATTTCCGGCTTGTCCTCGTCATAATACTTGTTAGCATAATACTCCAACTTTTTTCTTAATTCATCTATCTTTTTTTTAGCTTCTTCTAAATTCATTTTTCCCTCCTAGAAATCTTCACTATAAAATGTTTCCAAAGTTTCTTTTTTATTATATACAAAAGATTGAAAAAAATAAATAGTTATGCTGAAAAATATGCATATAAATATGATTCATTTATGATAATGTCTTAATAAATCATTTAGGAAAATGTCTTAATTTTAAAATTTATGATATAAGTATATTCAATAAAATATTGGAGGTACTTATGAGAAAGGTTGAATTAAGAATGAATGAAGAATATAAATATAAAATTATAAAAAAATTAGTAGAAACAAATGGTAATAAAAAAAGAGCTGCGGTAAAACTTAAGAGATCTATTAGACAAGTAGATAGAATGATAGCTGGTTATAAAGAATTTGGAAAAGAATTTTTTGTACATGGAAATCGAGGAAGAAAACCAGTAAATGCTTTCTCAGAAGACTTCAAAACAGAAATAGAATTATTATATACTACTAAATATTTTGATTGTACTTATACTGATTTTAAAGAATATTTAGAATCTAGAGAAAACATAAAAATATCTGTAGACGAAGTGAGAGTAATACTGAGAGACAAATATATTTTTTCTCCACGAACTCATAAATCTACAAAAAAGAAATTTAGAAAAAAGATAGAAGAAGATATGAAAAAAGCCAGTAAAAAAGAAAAAGAAATATTGAAAAGTAAATTAGTGTTATCAGAAAATGCCCATCCAAGACAATCTAGGTGTCAATATTTTGGAGAAGAACTTCAAATGGATGCTTGTATTCATTTATGGTTTGGAA
>OGXT01001456.1_pt1 | contig 22935 bp, 19 predicted proteins | sample 1576361 | NCBI WGS metagenome assembly OGXT01 (sample SAMEA3541514, study PRJEB24748) | human gut metagenome | biome: human gut; feature: human-associated habitat; material: faeces | place: China | collected 2012 | reverse complement strand
TTCTCATGAACGAGGAAGGGATGCAGGATACGCCCAATAAGTTAATTCATATCGGAAAGCCCATCGAGTTTGATATGGAACGGTTTGAGGAGCAGCTGGAGGAGCTTTATGTGACCGCCAATGAGGACGGGGACAGGATCCGGGAGGATGTGATGCGGATCGTGACCACATATCATCCGGTGGGAGTCAAGGCCTGATATCCGGATCAGCGGGAGGGTGAAAGATGTAGGAGCCTTCCCCAAAAGGCCTGGAACCACTGTGGAAAATACAGTTTTCCGCCAGAAACAGGAGCCGGAGTTCCAAAAGTATGACTGGGATAAAAGTACCGGATAGATCCGGAGCTTCATTCCCGGAGTAAAAGTGCAGGGAATCAAACAGTAAAAGAAAAACAGAAAGCCCCCGGAAACGGGGCCTTAACCAGAAGAAAACATCCTGTGGAAACAGGATGTTTTTCTATTAAAAACAAGGGGGATGATCACATGTTCCATGCAGACGAACGTCTCACACCATTTGAAAAAAAGATCTGGCTCAGCTCGCCCACCATGCACGGGCCGGAGCTGGAATATATAAAGGACGCCTATGAAAAGAACTGGATGTCCACCGTCGGAGAGAATATCAACGAGGTGGAACGTCTGGCCTGCGAGACCGTGGGGTGTAAGTATGCCGTGGCGCTGGCCACCGGCACCTCTGCCCTCCACCTGGCCGTGAAGCTGGCCGGGGTAAAGCCCGGGGAGAAGGTGTTCTGCTCGGACATGACCTTTTCTGCCACCGTAAATCCGGTGGTGTATGAGGGCGGAGTCCCGGTGTTCATTGATACCGAATACGACACCTGGAACATGGATCCAGTGGCCCTGGAAAAGGCCTTTGAACTGTATCCGGAGGTCCGGGTCGTTGTTATGGCCCATTTATACGGGACGCCGGGAAAGATCGATGAGCTGCGGGTTGTCTGTGAACGCCATGGGGCCATGATCATCGAGGATGCGGCGGAATCCCTGGGGGCTTCCTATAAGGGACAGCAGACCGGGACCTTCGGCACCTATAACGCCATCTCCTTCAACGGGAACAAGATCATCACCGGCTCTGCCGGGGGGATGCTCCTGACCGATGATAAGGATGCGGCGGACCGGGCCCGGAAATGGTCCACCCAGTCCCGGGAGAACGCGGCCTGGTACCAGCATGAGGAAGTGGGCTACAACTACCGGATGAGCAACGTGATCGCCGGGGTGGTGCGGGGACAGTTCCCGTACTTAAAGGAGCATATCGCACAGAAGAAGGCCATTTACGAGCGGTACAGGGAGGGCTTTAAGGGCCTTCCAGTACGGATGAATCCGTTTGACGCGGAAAACTCCGAGCCCAACTACTGGCTGTCCTGCCTGGTCATCGATCCGGAGGCCATGTGCCGGCAGGTGCGCGGGGAGCAGGAATCCCTGTACATCCCGGAACCAGGAAGGAGCTGTCCCATGGAGATCCTGGAGACGTTGGCAAGGTATAATGCCGAGGGGCGTCCCATCTGGAAGCCCATGCATATGCAGCCGGTCTACAGGATGAATCCGTTTATCACCAGGGAAGGCAACGGCAGAGCCAAGACCAATGCATATATTGCCGGTGGTGCAGTAGGATCCGATGGTAAGCCACTGGATGTGGGCATGGATATATTCCAGAGGGGACTGTGCCTACCAAGTGATAATAAAATGACTTCGGAGCAGCAGGATAGGATCATTGCAGTGTTCCGTGCATGTTTCGAATAAAGGTAGGAATTAATGAATAACGTACTTGCAACTTGCTTTAAGATTGCCGGGGGAATGGTAACGGTAAGTGCTGCAGCCGGCGTGACAGCATTTGTAAAAGAAAGAATAGATGAGAAGAAAGAGTCTGAGACGCTTCAAAAGCATCCGCAGGGGTTCTATGAAAGATATGTGAAGAGACCGCTTGATTGTACTCTAGCTACAGGGGCACTGGTTGTCCTAAGCCCGGTACTGGCAGTGACAGCCTTAGTTGTACGCACCAAGCTTGGATCGCCAGTTGTATTCACTCAGGATCGTCCAGGCAAAGATGAGAAGATATTTAAGCTGTATAAGTTCCGTACGATGACTGATGCACGGGATGAAAATGGAGAATTGCTTCCGGATAAGGTGCGTCTTACCAGGGTAGGCCGAGCTATAAGGGAGTCCAGTTGTGACGAGCTTTTGGAGCTCGTAAATATCATTAAAGGTGATATGGCAGTTGTAGGACCAAGACCACTGCTAGTCAGATATCTGGATCGTTACAGTGAGCATCAACATCGCAGACATGAGGTGAGGCCGGGTTTGACCGGGCTTGCTCAGATACATGGAAGGAATACTGTTTCTTGGCAGGATAAGTTCAACTACGATGTAGAGTACGTAGATCACATTACTTTTGCAGGCGATGTGAAGATTATTTTAGATACAGTGGGCAAGGTAATCCACAGAGATGGTATATCAAGCGAAACTTCAGCGACAATGGAAGAGTTTATGGGAAATGAAGAATAACAGACTTATAATAATCGGCGCTTCCGGTCATGGAAAGGTTGTCGCTGACATAGCTAAATTGAACGGTTATACGAATATAGCCTTCCTTGATGATGATTCCACCAAGAAAGAGTGCGCAGGATATCCGGTCATTGGAGCTGAGAAAGATGCATACGGATGTAATAATGAACTGAAATCTGATTTCTTTGTAGCAATAGGAAATAGCAAGATAAGAGAACGTATTCAGCAAGCGTTGGAAGAAGCAGGACTGAATGTAATTACTTTGATTCACCCAAGTGCAGTTGTGGCAGAGGATATATCAATAGGATCTGGTACTGTTCTTATGGCGGGAACAGTAGTTAATCCGGGGACTTCCATCGATAAAGGTTGCATCATAAACACCGGTGCTACCGTGGATCATGATAATGTGATTAATGACTATGTTCATGTTTCAGTGGGTGCGCATTTAGCTGGTACTGTTGAGTTAGGAAAACATGTATGGGTTGGAGCCGGTACTGTTATAAGTAACAATATTGCAGTGATTTCAGACACAGTTATTGGGGCTGGAGCAGTAGTGATAGATAACATTAAATTGGCTGGTACATATATTGGTGTTCCGGCAAAAAGAATGGACAGAGGATAATTAACCAGAGAACGCTAGATAGAATAATAGTGGCGTTGTGTGGTCGGAAAGAGGAATAAGCATGAGTGATCAGCAGTTCACACCATATGAAATTGACGACGAAACATTTAAGAAAATGCAGGCAAAAATGTTAGAAATGCTTTTGTATTTCAAGGATTTTTGCGGAAAACATAATTTGATGTTTTATTTGTGTGGTGGAGGCGCAATAGGCGCAATAAGAGAAAAAGGATTTGTTCCGTGGGATGATGACATAGATTGTTTTATGCCTCGGAGTGATTATGAAAAGTTTCCCGCATTGTGGGAAAAGTATGGCGATAAGGATAGATTTGTCTTTTGCAGATCAAATGAAGAAGTGAATTTTCATCACTCCTGTTCTTCGCTAAGGGATCCATCGACTACATTTATATGCTCATATAATCAAAATTTGGATATTTGTCACGGTGTGGCGTTAGAGTTTGCACCTATAGACGGGTGTCCAAATTCAAAGATTAAACAGTATATTCAATTGTTTCATGCTTTTAATTATGCACTTTTTAATACACAGAGACTTCCCAACAATAAAGGCGGATTCTTTAGAATTGCGGCAAAAGTTATTTATAAATTAGTACCTTCACCACATGTGAGATATTTATTGTGGAAGCATGCTGAAAAGCAAATGTCAAAATACAAATGGGAAGATTGTGATAATGTTCGAGAATGCATTGGAAGCATCAAAGGGATGATGTGGGTACATCCGAAAGAATGGTTTTCATCTCAAGTATGGGTGGATTTTGAAGGATATAAGGTTCCACTAATGGCGGGGTATCATCAATATTTGACAAGAATTTTTGGTGACTATATGCAGCGTCCACCTGTCGACCAACGAAAGCCTAAGCATGAATTAGAGTATGTCGATATGAATCATCCATATACTTATTATAAGGGAACAAAGTATTTTCCGGAAAAAGATCCTCGATATAAGAAAAGAATAAGGAGGATATAAAAATGTCAACCATAGCTGTTATTTTTGCCGGCGGTGTCGGTAAGAGAATGCATAGCAAGGATTTACCAAAGCAATTTCTCAAAATACATGAAAAACCAATAATAGTTCATACTGTGGAGTTGTTTAATGATCATCCAGAAATTGATTCAATTGTAATTGCCTGCGTTACTGAGTGGATTGATTATTTAAATAGCCTCATTACAAAATATAATCTAGGCAAGGTAAGAATGGTTGTGCCAGGTGGAAATACTGCACAACAGTCTATTTTTAAAGGGCTAGAGGCGGCTGAATCGATAAGTGAAAAAAATGATGATATTGTTTTGATCCATGATGGGGTTCGCCCACTGATTACAAGTAAAACAATATCTGACAATATTAGATCAGTAAAAGAACATGGGTCAGCAATTACATCTGTTAAAGTAAAGGAAACAGTTTTGCTTGTTGATCAAGATGAATCAATCAGAGAAGTACCAAGCAGATCAGATTCGAGATTAGCTAGAGCACCTCAAAGTTTTTTTTTAAAAGATATTATAGGCGCACATCGTCAGGCGCTAGAGGATAATAAAATAGAATTTATAGATTGTTGTTCAATGATGCAATATTACGGAAACAAATTGTATTTAATTGAAGGGCCGCAGGAAAATATAAAAATCACTACTCCCGACGATTTTTATTCAATGAGGGCAATTCTCGATGCTAGGGAAAATGCGCAGATATATGGCTTTGAGGGGGGAATATGAGTATATTAGAAATTGAGCTAGAAGGATTAACAAATCGAGGGTTACCATTTGACAAATATAGAAATAGGAACTTTTTAATTACAGGTGGAACGGGATTGATAGGTTCCTTACTTGTAAAGTCGCTGTTGTTTTTGAATGATGCTATGAATCTTAATATAATAGTAATAGCTGGGATTCGAAATAAGGAAAAAGCAAGAGCTGTTTTTGGGGATTATTTCAATAATAAAGCGTTGGTATTATTTGAAAACAATTTAGGAAAAGGAAGGATAGAATATCCTGGGGGAGTTGACTTTATAATTCACACAGCAGCCATTACAACTTCTAAATATATGATTTCAAATCCAGTAGAGACGATTAGAACGGCGGTTAATGGAACTGAAGAAATCCTTCAACTTGCTCAAGAGAAACATATAGAGGGTATGGTTTATGTTTCATCAATGGAAGTGTATGGTCAGCCGAATATTGATAGAAAAGTAACGGAACATGATCTAGGATATATCGATTTGACAAGCCCTCGTTCTTGTTATCCTGAAGGAAAGAGAATGTGTGAGATGTTGTGCACAGCATATGCTAGTGAATATGGGATTCCAGTTAGGATTGCTCGTCTTGCACAGACTTTTGGAGTTGGGGTTTTACCGACTGAGAATAGAGTTTTTATGCAGTTTGCAAGAAGCGTAATGAATAATCAAGATATTGTGTTGCACACGAAAGGGAAGTCAGAGGGTAATTATGTTTATACATTTGATGCAATAGCAGGAATCCTACTATTACTGACAAATGGTGGACTAGGAGAGGCGTATAACATTTCAAATGAAAAAAGTCATGTAACCATAAAAGAAATGGCTGAAATGGTTTGTAATACTTTTGGAAGAGGAATTTCAAAAGTTGTTATTGATATTCCAGAGGATAGTAAAGGATATGCTCCCGACGTAAAGATGTGGCTGGATAATAGTAAGATAAAAAATATAGGTTGGGAACCTAAAGTTGAACTGGAAGAGAGCTATAGGCGTATGATTCAATGGCTTAAAGAGAATGAATATAATGAGTAAAGGGTGTGTCATTGATTATGAATTACGAATGGCTGAAGCCGATTGCAACTAAATATAGCGTGATATCGTTCGATATTTTTGACACTCTATTAAAAAGGGATGTCTATAAACCAAAAGATTTGTTTGAGTTGATTGAACAAGGGTATTGTAGTAATTTGAGCTTAAAATCGGATTTGTCGGTTTTACAGGGATTTGCTGAGAAGAGAATACTTGCTGAACGCTCAGCAAGAGATCTTGTTAAAAATAGAGAGGCTACTCTTGATGAAATATATCAAAATCTTTGTGGCTATTCTGAAGACGAAACAAAAGAACTTAAAGAGTTGGAGATGATAGCTGAGTCTCGGATAATATGTGACAACCCCTTAATTCACTCATTCTATAGCTGGTGTATAGAACAAGGGAAAAAGGTACTTTTGATCTCAGATATGTATCTTCCTAAAGCGTTTATTCAGAAATTACTTAATGAGAATGGATATTCGGGCTACAATAACATTTATATATCTAATGAATATAAGGCATCGAAATCATCAGGACAGCTGTTCAAGTTCGCCATGGAAAAAGAAAATATTGGGGGGCAATCAATTCTCCATGTAGGTGATAGTAAAAGAGCAGATTTTTTAGGAGCAAGAAAAGCAGGAATTAGGAGTATACTGATTCCAAGGCGTTCTAAAAATACTCTTTATGGTGTATATGCTGATAAGAAAATGTCGTTGGATTCACGAACATTTTCTACATTTATTAACAACCACTCACAAGAATGTTCTACAAGGTTATCAAAGGTGGGGTTTGAAACGCTTGGACCATTAATATATGGCTTTTGTTCATTCGTTCATGAGGAATCTGAAAATGTTGACGAATTATGGTTTCTGGCTCGTGATATGTATATGTTTTTTGATGCATATAAGGTTTTGTTCCCTTTAGATGAAAGCAAAATACGATACTTATACGTTTCTAGAAAAAGTCTAAGAGCCGCATTTATGGATTCCGTTGATGACTGGTCAGATATAGGAGTACTTTTTTCAAACAAGAAACTTACAGTAAAACAAATTATAGAAGGCTGTGGATATAAGATAGAAGATCTACTTGAGTGTGCCGACAGTACTATTAAAGGAATCCTTACAGATTCAAATAAGCGATTCGATACATCCAAAGCTGAAGAATCATCTGAATTGAAAACTATATTTGATATGATCAAATTATTGGATAGTGAACAAAATCTGGCACAAATAACATATGAATATTTGAATCAATTTGGATTAGAAAAAAAAATACTTGTAGTCGATATCGGCTGGCATGGGACTATTCAGTTTATGCTTAGGACAATAATCACTAAGATGCAAAGACAAGCCCCGAATTTGACAGGAGCTTATATCGGAGATATCAGCAATTCAAAAAGAAGAGAAAAGGCCGGAGAGTCTATTAATTATATTTTTGACATTCAGCATCTTCGTAGTGCATTTGGGGCATATACGCTCCTTCTAGAAAATTTGGTTTTGGCCCCTGTTGGAACAACCATTGGCTATAAAAAAACAAATCATACTATAGAACCTATGTTAGGAATATCACCGGGTCAGGATCAAAGGATAGTAATAAATGAGTATCAGTCCGGAGCTCTTTGCTTTGTCAAGCTAATATCAAAGAAGCGACTTAATGAAGTGATTACGCCTAGAAGGTTGGAATGCATATATGGGTTTGAACATCTTGCTGCATGTCCAGAAGTTTCTGAACAAGTAAAACTTGGAGAATTACACTATGAAAATTATGAAGAAGGGAAAATTGCAGCACCTAAGTCACTGATATATTACGTTACACATCAAGCAACTTTTAAAAGAGATTTAAAAAACTCAAATTGGAGAAATGCTTTTCTCAGACGACTCTTCCACGATGTTCCATTCCCATATGCTAAAGTATGTGAAAGACAGTGGACTAATAGTATTATGAAAATAAAGGAATAGTTCATTTATTTGGATAGTATTAATATGAGTATGGGTGGATGATTATATGAAGAAAATGCGTGTTTTATATTTTGTGGGTGGAAATGATGATAAATATGGCGCTCAGATTCTAGCAACAGAGATTGTGTCATTAATGCAAAGAAGGCATGAAGTAGAATACTGCGTAGTAACAGCAAAGGAAGGTCGAACGAATAGAAAGTGCAGCGAATTAGGAATTGAGAATTATACATCGTGTTATAAATATAGCACATATTATCCTTTGCAGAATCCTTGCCTAAATGTGATTAAAAGAACTGTTAAAAGGATAATGATAGATTTTTCTGACAAGAAAGCAATTTATAAAATCGAAAAAGAAATCGATGTTTCATCGTTTGATATTATTCACACAAATATCAATAGAGATATGATAGGCGGATATTTTAGCAGGAAATATGATATTCCTCATGTCTGGCATCTTCAAGAGATGTATGATTCACATTTTGGTTTAAAAACTGTTAGAAAAAAACAGCTAGAATGGATGAATAATAATTGTGATCAATACATTGCGATATCAAATACAGTTGCGAATGATTGGATCACACACGGCTTAATGCCTTCAAAAATGAATACGATATATAATGGTATTCAGTTGGATAATTATAAGCAAAGACAAATTAGTGCTAAGGATAGTCAAGCAATAAGATTTGTAATGGCGGGGGTTGTCTGTAAGGAAAAGGGACAGGAACAATTGATTGATGCAATTGCGTCACTTCCGATGTCAATACAACATAGAATTGAGATTGATTTTTATGGAGGTGGCAAGGAAGAGTATTTAAATTATTTGATTGAAAAAGTCAGTAAGTATAAATTGGATAAGCAAATATCCTTTATGGGCTACAGAGATAATATATCCGAAGTTCTCTATAAATATGATGTTGGGGTGAATTGCTCAAAGGGGGAAGGTTTCGGACTTTCAACAGTTGAGTTTATGGCAAGCAGGTTGTGCGTACTAGTTTCAAATTGTGGAGCAAATACTGAACTAATACATGATCAACAGAATGGACTGGTATTTGAATATGGATGCCCAAAAAGTTTAGCAGATTGTATTGAAGAACTATATTTAGACCCTGAAAAAAGAAATCGATTAATGAGAAATGCATATAACTCAAGCTTGAAATATTCAATTTCTGAATGTGTTGATGGCATATATCAAGTATATGAAAGATTAAATTCAAAAAGAAAGAGGAAAAATGAAGCTATCATTTAAGATTACTCCTGCAAGAATATTATATATCGCCTTTATATTAATGCTCGTTTTAACGTGCTTGCCGATTACAATGGTTTTTCCAGGCATCATAAGGAAATCGATGCAGGGACTTGCGTTGCTTTTGTTTATATTGGGATTGGGAATGCAAAGGCAGAAGGCTATATTACTAGAATATATCTTTTGCTGTTTGTTCTTTTTTACATATATATATAATGTATGGGGATTTACACAAAGTTTATTTTCCTGTTTGTTTAATACCATGGCGGGTTTCTCATTTGTTTTTTACTCAATTTATCTAATTTATAATAAGGATAATGAAGAGAATAAAAAATATATACGGAAAGCTTTAAGGGCAGTAATACTTGTTTTTATGATTACCTCGATTACTACAATTATCGGTCTACAACGTTATCCTTTGGCAGTGCGAGAATTGGGTAGAAGCGGTTCGGGATATGCAAGTACTGGAGATGATTTTATTGCTTTAAAAGCTGTATATAGGAAAATGAATATAGCTGGATGGAATATGGCATTTGGAATAGTGCTTATGTGTCCGATATTTGTGAGATTATTTCAGATCACAAAAGAAAAGAAATATATTGTTTTTTTGGCAATTAGTGAAGTGTGTGTACTTTTTTCCCAGCTTACAATCGGGTTGATACTATCTGTATTAGGTATTTTTCTTGCTCTGTATCGCCCATCAAAAAAGGCAAAGGATATTATTATACTGCTATTTGTGCTGTTTATAGCATTTATAATGTTGTTTATGTTAGATGACATTTTACTCTTGACAGTACGAATTACCAATAATTTGAACCTGAGTTTTGTGAGCGATAAGTTAAAAGATGCTCTTATGCTCCTTTCTGGATCCGTAGGCAGCGACGCATCAGCTAGATTCGATCGGTATAGCAAAAGTCTTGCAGTATTCTTTCGATATCCAGTAATGGGAATTTCCATTCATGGAGTTCCTCACGATGGAATGTTTGGAAATCATTCTGATATTTTTAATTTACTTGGGTATTATGGGGGCTTTGGCATAGTTGTCATGATCATTATGGTTTGCAGATACTTCAACCATATAAAGGTGAGCGTTGGAAAGAATAGTTGGATTTACATCTCACAGCTATTTATATTCATATTGTTAGCAGTTTTAAACCCAGTTTGGTATTCGCCCCAGGTGTTTATTGGTGCAATGCTGATGCCTACTCTGGTTGAACATTATCAGAAGAAGCGTACGGCGCATATAAGAATAAAGATTAGTGGGTTAAATCCAAATTGGATTAATTAATGGAATCGGAGTGTTTAACTGTTGTCATGGAAGAGAAGAGACAAAATCGAATTGGGATTATTACAATGTATTACAATTCCTCGAATTATGGAGGGCTTCTTCAAGCGTATGCCCTATGTAAGTATTTAAATGATAGTGGTTATCCAACTAAACAGATTACCTACGATTTCTATAGGAAGACCATATCTTCATCAAAAGATTACAAGAATTTAGTATCGTTTCTATTTAAACGACTTCAAAAAAGAACCAATAATCTGATTATTAAAACAATAAACATAATACATGGAGTAAGTGAGTTACGAAAAGACAGAAGGAATATATGTGCTGAATTTCGAGCTTCAATACCGCATACAGAAACAGTATATAATGATAATAGCATTGAAGACTGTAATAACTTATTTGATATATTTATTGCTGGAAGTGATCAGGTCTGGAATCCTGATGTATTTAGACCAAGTTTCTTTTTGTCTTTTGTAAATGAGGAGAAAAAGAAAATATCATATGCTGCAAGTATAGGAAACTCGATTACAGGAAAGGAAATGCAATCAGAATATGAAGATGCACTCAATAAGTTTGATAGGATATCAGTGAGAGAAAAATCTGATATTAATAAGTTAGAAGATCTATGTAAAAAAAGGGTTGAATGGGTGGTGGATCCAGTATTTCTTCTTACAGAGAAACAGTGGGAAACGGTTAGTTCGCCAGTTCAACTTAACATAAATAAAGAGTATATTTTCTGTTACTTTTTGGGAGACGATAAGCGTCATAGAGAGATTGCGCAAAAGGTAGCAAAAATGTGTAACTGTGCAATTGTTACGATTCCTTATATGCAAATGAATTATCGAAAGTGTGATTCCAAATTTGGAGATGAAAAACTTTTAGATTTGACACCAGCTCAGTTCTTATATTTAGTAAAGAACGCTAAAGGGATATTTACAGATTCATTTCATGCAACTGCGTTTTCAATAATATTTAATAAATGGTTTATTACGTTCGGGAGAACAGATCATCCACGAATGAATGAACGAATTACAAGTATTACATCTCTTTATAATTGCGGAGACAGATGTGTTTTGGATTATAGCGATGATGTAGTTCAAAGGATATTTGATAAATGCCCTCTGACTACTAATTGCAGATATGAGTCGCAAAAAGCTTTACAATTGATTGGTAGGTCGAAAGAATTCCTTTTAAGTATAGGAAAGTGAGTACAGGGTTAATGGCTCGACCTTGGAGGGAGTATTATGTTAGAGATTCTTGATGAACAGTGTACAGGTTGTACCATGTGTGGACAGTTGTGTCCAACTGGTGCTATTCAATTTGAAATTAAGGACGGCTTTAGATATCCGAAGGTTGTTCGAAACAAATGTATTAATTGCGATTTATGTAATAAAAGATGTCCGGCTAAAAATAATAATATAGAAAAAAATAGTTTTCCAAAAGTATACGCTGGATGGATAAACGATGAAGAACAAAGAATCAATTGTACCTCTGGCGGTATATTATTTGAATTATCAAAATTCTTCTTGGAAAACAATGGTTATGTTGCAGGGGTAGCGTGGACAGATGATTATAAGAATGCTAAGTATGAGTTAATACACGAATATAAAGAGCTTTATCGCATTACACAGACAAAATATTTTCAGCCGGAGATGTCCGAAATATTTGTCCAGATAAAAGAGAAGCTAGATAAAGGATCAAAGGTACTATTTATTGGAACATCGTGTTCTAACGCAGGTTTGAAATCATTTTTAAATCGGGAGTACAATAATTTATATTGTTGCGATTTTGTTTGTAGGGGATATACTTCTCAATTATATCATCAGAAAAGAGTTCAGGAATTAGAGTCAGCAAAAGGATCGAAAGTTAAGGGCATATTTTATAAAAACAAATCTATTGGATGGGAACAATTCGGGACAAAATTCGATTTTGAAAATGGAGAATCTTATTATGTAAACCGCTATGATGATCCGTATGAGTACATGCTTCAGATCAATGATTATGTCACGAGAACCTCTTGCTTTGAGTGCAAATATAGAGGTAGTCATCGTATTACAGATATTACAGTTGGTGATTTTTGGGGCATAAAAGGACTTCCTAAGGATGCTTATAAAAAAGGTGTATCTGCTATTCTCATTAATTCGAAAAAGGGTGAAATATTACTTTCTGCTATCGATTCTCAAATTCAAAAAGAAGAAAGAAGTTTATGGGAGTTAGCTAAGGGTAATCATTGCCTCTTGGGGCAGCTTCCTTTTAATAGCGGCAGAGAAATCTTTTATGAGGATCTACAAAATCTTACCATAAATGAGATCCATAAAAAATATGGAAATATTACCTCTTATAAGAATGAGAAAAGAATGAAAAAAGTTAAGAAAGTCATTTACTATTTGCTTCATATAAATATTATTTCCTTTGTTAAATACAACTTTTTAAACCGGAATGTTATTAGAGATAAAGGTAAATATTTGATTCCTTTTCGTGGAACATGTGTTAACATTGAAAAGAATGGATCTATTATTCTACACAGTAATTTGATTTTGAATGCATTGAAGCATAAAGGGTCAAGGGATCAAACTTTTTTGCATATATATCCGGATGGAAAATTAATTGTAAATGGAAGAGTAAGGTTCGCTGCTACAAGTTCTGTAGATATCCTTCCTGGAGGAACTATAGAACTGGGAGAATTAGATTCAAATTATGGCACAGTAATTGTATGCGCTAATAAAATATCAATTGATGACGGTGCTGAGTTTGGAAGAAACGTAATTATATATGATAGCAATTTTCATCCAACGAAATTAAACAAGGCAACATTTGGGAGACCATTAATTATTGAAAGGCACGTCTGGTTATGTACAGGTGTATGTGTAACTAAAGGATTGACAATTGGAGAAGGATCCATTTGTTCTATTAATTCTAGTATTACGAAAAACGTAAAACCACGGTCGATGGTGATGGGAAATCCTGCCAAGTGCGTGATGGAAGATGTGGAATGGTGATTATATTAAATGGTCAATAGTCAGAACAAAAAAATAGCTGTAATAATTTCATATTTCACAATGTTAGTCCAATTTGCGGTTGTTTTTTTTATTACTCCATATTTACTAAAACAACTAGGTGATTCTGAATATGGATTATATCAACTTGTGGCATCGACTGCGTCATATTTAACACTCCTCGGATTTGGGTTTTCAGCGGCATACATTCGCTTCTACTCTAGATTTAAGAGTAACAATGAAGAGGAAAAAATAGCATCGCTAAATGGAATGTTTATGACGCTATTTTTGATAATGTCTATTTCGTGCATAATTATAGGTGCTATAGTTTGTTCGAACATAAATGTTGTATTAGGAGATAAACTTGAAGTAGACCAGTATAGCGAAGCGAAGAGAATATTCTTCCTTTTAGCATTAAATATGGCGCTGACTTTTCCAAAAAGCATATTCGTTTGCAACACTACGGCGCATGAAAAATTTGTATTTCAAAAAAGTCTAGTTCTATCTGTAGACGTATTAACACCTATTCTTCAAATAGTATTTGTTGTTTTTTTGAAGAACGGTTTTGCTTTAACTTTAGCCACAACAGCAGCCACACTTTTCGATTTCATAATCAATATTCTTTATAACGTGTATAAATTAAGGATGAGATTCAAATTTGGGAATTTTGATTGGCCACTACTAAAGGAAATATCGATCTTTACCTTCTTCATATTTCTAAATCAGGTTCTAGATCTTTTAAGCAGTACAAATATTGATAACTATTTGATTGGAAGAATCATTGGAACTACTAGTGTAACAATATACAGCATGGGCAGTAAAATTAGTCAGATGTTCCACTCTGTTGCTGCTCCAATTTCTGCTGTATTTGTGCCGACAGTGTACAGATTGGTAGAAGAAAAGAAATCAAACGAACAGTTATCAGCTTTATTTACAAAAGTGGGGAAGATTCAGTTTATAATTCTTTATTTAATTATATCCGGATTTGTTCTTTGGGGGAAGCCGTTTATTAATATTTGGATTGGTGAAGGATATGAGGATTCATATTATATTGCAATTGTCCTAATGGCTTCACTTGTGGTTGCTCTTTCACAGAATATTGGTATAGAAATCCAGAGGGCGGTAAATAAGCACAAAGTCAGATCAATTGTATACCTAGTAATTGATATTGGTAACGTTTTTATTAGTATCCCCCTTATTAGGTGGTTAGGCCCAATAGGAGCAGCCGTTGGTACAGCTATTGCAATGCTGCTTGGAACAGTAATATTTATGAATTGGTATTACAAGGTTGGGATTGGTATTGCAATATCAGGTTATTGGAAAAATGTATTACAAATAATATTGTGTTCTTTGCCAGCGATTATTGTTGCAAGGATTATGATAAAAATATTGGGAACGGGAATACTGACGACTATTTTGCAGGCGCTTGTTTATGTCATCATCTATGCAATAACTATTTATTTGGCTGTTTTGGATCAAAAGGAGAAAGATACAGTAAATATTATTAAAAGGATACGAAGGAGCGTTAAATGAAAGTTCTAGTTATCGGCGGGATGGGAATAATAGGCAGCGCTATTACAGAGGCAGCTGCCAAGAAAAAAATGGAAGTATACGTGCTTAGTCGGAGATCCTTGATAAGTAGATATAAGAATATTGGAATACAAGGGTACTCGGGAGATTGGAAAAACAACGAGTTTGCTGAGCAAGTATTGCAAAACAATTATGATATTATTGTGGATACACTGGTTTTCAATATTAATGAATTAAAACGGGATTTGCAACTTGTTGAGGGGCATTGTAAGCAATTCATTTATATTTCAACAGATGCTGTATATAACCATTCGCAGCTAAATGTTTCAGAAGATGTGCCTATTGATTTATCAAGATTGGAATGGCCATATGGATATAATAAACGAGAAGCTGAATTATATTTACTTGAGCATGAGAACGAATATTCATTCTTTTGGACAGTAATTAGGCCGACAGTTACATATGGAGATACACGGATTCCAGTTGGCTTTGCAAGTAGAAAAAATGAATACACTTTGATAAAACGTATCATCAATGGCAAACCAGTTGTTGCATTTGATGATACCGATTCTGTTCACTCAATTTGTCATTCAAGCACTTTTGGTTCAGTTGTGACGGATACTTTTTTGAATGATAATGCCAAATTTCAGTTCATTCATATTTCTAATGATAAAACATATAAGTATCAGGATATATTTGATGCGATATCTAAGCTTCTTGAGCGCGAGGTGAAAATTATACACATAGATCCTATAAAGTTAAAATCCTTAAATAAGGGGAAGTATGAAGAAATAATTTATGACAAAAATCCTTCTTTTACATTAAACAATAAGAGGGCTAAAGAAGTATCAAGAAATACAAATTTTGATGTTGATATTATAGAATCTCTTCGTTCGACACTTCAGAATTTAGAGAAGGAAGATAAAGAAGAGGATATAGAGTACAATATGTTATCCGATGCTTTAATAAGCGAATATACAAATTTAGAATTGCCAGAAAATGAAAAAGCATATGCCCAAGATTATTATAGACAATTGTCAAATCAAGAAAAGTTAGCAATTAAAATATTTAAGATGAAGAGAAGGACTAAGTCGCGTTTACGGCCTATTGTTCATAAATTAATTAGAAATAAAAAAAAATGAGGATGTGACTATTGTGAATAATTCCATAGCGAATTTGCTAAAAGCTACTTGTAGCAAATACAAAGATAAAATTGCTTATAAGGATTCAAAATCCGGAGTGACTTTCGGGGATATATGTACTAAATCGGGTAGTATAGCAACTACACTTATTAAAAAAGGCTATTATGAGAAACCGATATTGGTTGTTTCGGAAAGATCAACAATAACGCCAATCGCACACATAGGAATAGCTAGATCCGGCAACTTTTATGTCCCAATGGATCCTAGTAATCCTATGTTTCGAATGAAGCAGATAATAAACATAATAGAGGCTAATATTTTATTAGTAGATAAAAATAGTTTCGGAATTATTGAGTCACTTGACTTTCAGGGTGAAGTTTATATCTTGGAAGATCTGATTAATAAAGAGTATGACGAAAAACTCGTATCCACTATAGAAGATAAAATGGTGTCTTCTATGCCACTGTATGTCATTTTTACTTCTGGGTCGACGGGTGTTCCAAAAGGTGTTACAACTTCGCATGAATCTTTAATGTGTTATATTGATGATGTGACAGATGTGCTTCAATTGACAGATAAGGATATTTTAGCAAATCAATCCCCAATGGATTATATAGCAGCTGTTAGAGATATTTTTATTCCTTTGAAGACTGGTGCAACAACATGTATTATCCCTAACAATGAATTTGCCATTCCGGATAAGTTATTAAACTCTTTAAATAATAATAAGATTACAACTATATGCTGGAGTTCCGCGGGGTTAGAATTATGTGTAAAAACTGGCCTTTTTGAGTGTGGGATTCCTAAGCATCTTAATAAGATTCTTTTTTCTGGATCAATTCTATCTGGGAAAGCATTAATGGAATGGCAAACCGCATTACCAAATGCAACTTTTGTTAATCAGTATGGGCCAACTGAAGCAACTGCATCTTGTACATATTATGTTGTTGGAGAAAAAGCAAATATTAATACTATTTTGCCAATTGGAGTACCTTTTAAAAACTATAAGATTATTCTCTTAGATGATAATGATAGAGAGGTAGAACAAGGTTGCGAAGGAGAGATATGTGTATCCGGGCCTACTGTAACTCTTGGATATTATCGTAATCCTGAAGCCACATCAAAGGCATATGTCCAAAACCCGATTAATCCATATTACCGTGAAATAATCTATAAAACTGGAGACATCGGTCGTTATAACAGTGATGGTATTCTTGAGTTTTGTGGACGTAGAGATCGACAAATTAAACATATGGGGCATCGTATTGAACTTGAGGAAATTGAAGCAATAAGCAGATCAATAAAAGGAGTTGACGAGCGCGCTGCGTTGTATGATTATAACAAGTCAATTCTAGTATTGGCATACACGGGAATATCAACTAATAAAGAAATTGCATTACATTTTCGAGCCAACTTTCCTGCATATATGGTACCAAGAAGGATTTTGAAGCTAGATGCATTACCAAAACTACCAAACGGGAAAAACGATATTAAAACTTTGGAAAGGGAGATAATTAAATGAATGAACTTTTAGAGATTTTAAATGAACTTCGTCCTGATATTGATTTTTCAAAAGAGAACCAGCTTGTTTCAGGAGGGATATTTGACTCTTTTGACATTATTGCACTAACAGAAGAGATAAGTGACACATTTGGTGTGATAATAAAACCAAAGCAATTAACAGCAGAAAACTTTGATTCGGTTGACGCGATGATGAAGTTAATAGAGTCATTAAAATAGGGGGAATTATGGAAAATAAATACAAAGAAATATTATCACAAATAATAACCCCTTCTTATCTGTTTGATGTTGATGCATTTAAAGATAGGTGTTTTGAGATTAAAGAAATAGTGGGAGAAAATGTTGATCTTTGCTATTCAATGAAAGCAAATCCGTTTTTGATTGAGTTTCTTCCCGATTGTATCTCTAGAGTTGAGGTATGCTCCCCTGGGGAAATGTGTATATGTGAGCATTATAACATTCCCTCTAAGATGGTCTTTTATTCCGGCGTTAACAAAAATACTGAAGATGTAGCGGATGCATTTAGATATGGTGTAAAAGATTTTACTGTTGAAAGCTATAAGCATTTGTCAATAATAAACAATCTTGGAAAAGCCAATGATACAGTCATACCCATTTATATTCGAATTTCATCTGAAACACAGTTCGGAATGGACATTAATGATGTTAAGAAAATAATACATGATAGAAGCAGTTATCCTTACGTTATAATAGCAGGAATTCATTTTTTTTCCGGGACTCAAAAGAAAAAAACGGATCAAATAATAAAAGAACTTTCAGAAATAGAAGAGTTTATCATTAATACTAAAGAGACTTATGATCATGAGATAAAAGAAGTTGAATATGGAACCGGGCTATTTATTGATTATTTCAACAACTACGATCAGAAGTACTATGATTTAAAACAGATTTCATATTCATTGAATAGTCTTGCTTCCATCACAAAATTAACAATTGAAATGGGAAGGTATTTTGCTGCTCCTTGTGGTTATTATATCACTAGAATAGATGATATTAAAAATAATGATGGAGAAAACTTTATCATCGTAGATGGTGGAATGAATCAACTTGTTTATGATGGTCAATTGAAAGCAATGCGTAAACCAGCTATCACACATATTGATTGCAGCGGGTCAATAGTGTCTAGAAATAATCAAAAGGAATATACAATATGCGGAAGCCTATGTACTACAAGCGACGTCATTGTGCGTGATTATGCCCTGTCTGAGCCTCAAATAGGAGATTATCTTATTTTTCATAAAACTGGAGCTTACACATTTATGGAAGGCATGAGTACTTTTTTAAGTAGAGAGATGCCCCAAATTTGGGCTTTAAAGTCTGGTGAACTGATTATGTTGAGAGATCGTATTTATACGCATCAATTTAATAGAAGAAGAGACGGATAATTTCAAAGATGTATACAGGATTACAATAGTGTAATGGTTAGTGAGGCAGAAATAAGAGAATATAATAAGCAGTATCTAGGATTGCGGAGGTAAGATTAATAGTAGCAATAAAGTGAATATGATTTCATTTTGGAGAATAGTATTTACTTTTTCTATCGCTATTCATCATTTGTATAATACCTATAGTATACCCACTTACTGGATGATTGGTGTAGAGTTTTTTTAATCGTTAGTGGGTGGTTACTCGCTGAAAAAGCAGATACATCTAATTACACATCATTTGAGTATATAGTGTATAGAATAAAACGGCTGTATCCGCAGTATATTATTGCGCTGCTTATTTGCATTTTTTGTATGCGATTTAGCGGTGTGTTGGGGATTAGCAATCAGTGGAGCATAAGTAGTATAAAAGCTTGGATTATCGAATATGGATTTAAAGAAATATTGATGATTCATTTTTGGCCGTGGGGAACTGAGTATTGGCATATAGCAAATATTCCTACGTGGTATATTTCAGTTATGTTTATTTTCCAGTTTAATTCTATATGGATTGTATAAGAAAGATAAGGTATTCTTATGCCAAATAATAATACCTGTCAGCATAATGATATTTTATACTACATCTTATAAGCTTTATCACAATTTTACTGAGGATGAGTATATAGCTGGAATAATCAGTTTAAAAATGTTCCGTGGCTTTACCGAAATGGGGCTTGGGATATTGCTGCATGAGATTCATAAAAGAAAAGAATTGTTAAACCAGAGCAGGAGCAATGTAGTGAGTACTGTATGTTTTTTAACAGTACTTACATTATCTTGGTCTCATGGGGAAAGTTATAATTACATTTATGTTATATTGATATCTATTGGTGTATTTTTTGCTTTTGATGTAGAGATAACAAAATGTAAAGCTTTTATAGGATTTTTGAGTGGTTTGTCATATTCAATTTATTTGAATCACAACATCATACGTTTATATATAATGCCCAAATTGTTTTATGATATCAATACGTGGTATGTTAAGGCTGTATACTTACTGGTGGTTATCTGCTTTGCATACATTATGAGTGTATTCACAGACTGGTTAACGAAGATTGCAAATTATGTGTATGTACATTGGGTAAACGGAAACAAGGCAAATCAATAATTTTATCGCTAAATCCTAACGCCGGGGCGTTGCACTCCGGCGTTTTCTTGGCTATAATCAATTAGAACGGAAAACCTATGTAATAGAGCCAAACATGACCCTAAATTACCGGAATATGCGGCTCCCATTCTCTGGAATGAGGGCTCTCAAAGTCCGGACAGATGGCCCAAAGAATCCTGGAATAATCAAAAACTCTCATAGACTTGCTAACATTCAGCGCATCCATCAAAACCTTTAAAAGAACTGGCAGGACATCATAACTCATGCGTATTAGCAACCATTTTGCTTCAATTTTTACCGTATATGAAGTGTTAAGGCACATGGAACTAATTCATGTAGGCGTAAACAGTTCTGCCAGAGAATTCTCTGACCCTATAGCAATCTGAAACACATCCTGTTTATGAGATGTAAAGTCAAGAATGCTAACTTTTCCAGCTAGATCTGGCAGATTTTTACGAAGCCAGCTGACTGCATTGTAGAAACAAGTTGGAAAAATCCCATATTTATTGCACTATACGGCATCACTCAATTCGATTTGACGACACTTACTTACCATTTCCATCCATTCATTAAGGGAACTCCCTGGGGGATGTTTAACAGCCATAATGAGACCTCCATATGTAGTAAATTTTTATTTCCTATCAGCGGAATGTAGTGAAAATTTATTTACTATTGCCATTATGGACTACAAAATGGTGGATGAAAAGTTACCCAGGAATTAAACGCTTACTCTTCATTTGAGATTGGTAACTTTGTGCCAAGTGGGGCCAAAGCGTTAAAAGAACACTAGAATATGCGATTGCTTTGGTAGTTCTTCAAACGAAGCTGGTATTCTTGTGTATTACAATAGGTTTTGTCATGCCTAACCTTAGCAATGGGCTCAAAATAAGCACCATAACTTTCAATTACTGGTAAATAATCAGATGTGATAGCGCAAGGAATTGTTTTTGTGATTCCATGTTTACGTTCACCTAAATGTAATTTCACTTCTCTCAAAGAGAGTTTATTAAATCCATTTTCAAAGAACAAAAAGTTGATATGACCTTTTCGCGCTATCGAGTGATATGCTAAACAATCGGGCTTTTCCAGTTTTACTAAATTTACGATTCGCATATCATGCAGATTTAGTTTTTTGTTATTTTCTATTTTTAATAGAATATCATGAAAATTTATATCTCGTCCGTCAATGATTGTTAGATTATTATCAAATCCTAAAGTAGGAAAAGTACTACTGGAATCATCATATGCCCAAAAGGTAAGATAATCCTTGTTTCCGCCATGTTTTCTTATTTCGGCTAATGCTGTCGCAGGAGAATCAGCCCAATATGAAATTTTTTCCTCGGGAAATAGCCGTGAATATCTTCCTAATTGGTTGTTTACTCTTAGATTACCAGAATGTAAGCAACTTATAGTCTTTCCATATACCCACTCGCTGATATTAACACATCTGAAAAAGGAAAACTCATTTGTCTTATATACAGGAAGACTTGTGTGTTTTAATACTTGTGAAAAAATAGAATGATTTTGAAAAAGTGTGCTCATGATTCATCCCCTCATATAATATTGTGTATGGCAGAAATACCCAATAGTCAATCGATAAATCAGTATAGGAAAATGTCTGTATTCCTACTCGTTGATTAGTAGATAGTCCCACGGTGGGGCTCTTATGAGTTTTCTTCCTCATAGAGCCACACCGGCTATCCCGAAAGGCCAGCAACAACAAATTTTGATATTCACTTAGTGAACAGCTGTTGGCTTATTCACCTCCCATCCCCCGAATCACCCTCTCAATCGTCTCCTCATCCCGCTCCAGTTCATCCGCGATCTGCGATATGGATTTTCCCTTTTGAAGCTTGGTGCGGATGAGGCTTTTTATTTCGTCCTCGCGTCCCTCCTTGTGTCCTGCACTGTGCCCTTCTGCGATCCCTTCTTTCCGCGCCTCAGAGGCGATGGCCTTCCGCATTAGCGCCAGTTCACGCTCCTCATCATACTCAAATATACTCACTGCGATCACCTCCGATTGGTTTTTAGAGAGAAAATCAGAAAGGATCCCCTCCTTGATGCATTCTGTGACGGCCCGGTGGACCGCCGCCTGCACCGCCATGGTTTTTGCATGGAGCCGCACTCGTTCCACAAAGAGCATATACTCTTTCAACGTCTGACAGGTGTCCATAAGCTCCTTATTCTTCCCGGGCGCGATCTTTAGGACCTTTACCTTCAGCTCCAGCCCGGGGTCCTCGGTGGGATGTTCAAAGGAATCGGAGATCTTCAGGACACAGGAATCGCCGATCTCCTTATCCCCATTGTAGAACACCACAAAATTTGGGGTGGGGATCTTTACCAGCTGGGGCGCATAAAGAGATTGGTCCCGGGTAAGGGTCTGGTACTCCCTTGCTGCATAGAACAGGTTGCGGAGCGGCATGTTGGGATTCCAGGTGGACTGGTGTTCGTAGAGATTCAGCTGGAAGTCCACCAGAAAAGCCACATCGTTTTTCATGTTCATGTACACAGCGTTTTCCAGGGTCACCACAGTCAGCTCCTCCGGGGAATCGTAAGACGTTCCGTTTACCGCGTTGTAAAGGCTTAAGAGCCGGTCCCTGTCTTGAAACAAAAGCCGGAACAGGGTGTCTTTGTAGTCGCGCCGGGGCTTGGGGATCCGTACCGGAGCCTGGACATGGTCGTTCATAGGCTTCATTTGTCCTCCTTCCGCAGGAGAACCGGAGATCTCCTGCTTTTCAAATTTTAATAAGGGAAAAGCATAGATCTTCTGAAATGAATAAGAATCTCCAGACGGCCGGACCGGC
>OGXT01001454.1_pt1 | contig 22940 bp, 26 predicted proteins | sample 1576361 | NCBI WGS metagenome assembly OGXT01 (sample SAMEA3541514, study PRJEB24748) | human gut metagenome | biome: human gut; feature: human-associated habitat; material: faeces | place: China | collected 2012 | reverse complement strand
AAATTTAGTGCTAATAAATAAAAATTTTTAAGACATTTTCAAAAATGATTGACAGAGATTAACACACTTTTTAATCTCTTTGTTTGTTATTTTTCGTTTTATTTACATTTTTTTACAATTTGCTTGATTTTTATGTAAATTTGTAGTATAATAGTTTTATCAAATACAAGAGGAGGTACATACCGATGTACGATTTGTCATCCGTAAGAAGAAAAATAAAGAAAGAAGGTGTAGATAAATTTATTTCTGAATTAGTTTCCGAAAACTTTTCAGAAAATATAAAAAAAGATTTGACTGCCTGCAATATTTTAGTAGGCGGATACCCAAATCTTTCATTTATTTATTCTTTGTAAGAAATAAAAAAAGTACCACAAAAGAGAGCTCCGTTACTTGGAGCTCTCTTTTCTAATCAATTTGTTTAATGTACTTATAAAATACCAAGCCCTCAAAAGCTTGGTATTTCTACGTTTTTATTATAAAGACATAATAATTGGTAATATCATAGGATTACGCTTTGTTCTTTGGAAAATATAATCCCTTATATGGTCTTTTAATGTTGATTTTATTGTTGCCCAATCGCGCACTCCTTTGCTCTCTAGTATTTCTACTTCTTCACGAATATATTTTTTTACTTCGTCCATTAAGTTTTCAGACTCTTTTACATATACGAAACCTCTTGAAATTACATCTGGTCCTGCTACTATTTCTCCTGTTGAAGAATCCATTGTCATAACAATAACTATTAGACCATCTTGTGATAAATGTTGTCTATCACGTAATACTACGTTTCCTACATCTCCTACTCCATAGCCATCTACTAATACTTTACCACATGGTACACTTCCTGTTTGTCTTGCTTCATTTTCATTTAATTCTATTACACGTCCATTTGTACTCATAAAAATATTTTCAGGTGCTACACCCATTTTCACAGCTGTTTCTGCATGTGCCATAAGTTGCCTATATTCACCATGTACTGGTATAAAGTATTTTGGCTTTGTTAGTGCAAGTATTAATTTTTGCTCTTCTTGGCAAGCATGTCCAGATACGTGTATATCTGCTAATGCATTGTAAACAACATCTGCACCAATTTGCATTAAATCATCTATTACTTTTGAAACTGATTTTTCATTTCCCGGAATTGGATTTGCAGATATTATTATTAAGTCATTTGGTGTTATTTCTATTTTTTTGTGTTCCCCTGCTGCCATTCTAGTTAATGCAGACATAGCTTCTCCTTGACTTCCTGTTGTAATTATTACTAATTGTTCATCTGTATAATTTTTTATCATGTCTATGTCTATAAATACATTTTCTGGTACATCCATATATCCTAATGCTCTTGCTGTTTCTATCATGTTTATCATGCTTCTTCCACATACTGCTATTTTTCTACCATTTGCTACTGAAGCATTTACAATTTGTTGAACTCTATGCACATTTGATGCAAAAGTTGCAACTACTATTCTTTTTTTACAATTTACAAATAGTTTGTCAAATTCTTTTCCTACTGTACTTTCAGACATTGTATATCCTTTTCTTTCTGAGTTTGTACTATCTGAAAGCAGTGCAAGTACTCCATTACTTCCTATTTCTGCTATTCTATTTAAATCTGTCATTTCACTATTAATTGGTGTATAGTCTATTTTAAAATCTCCTGTATGAATTACTGTACCTACTGGCGTATTTATTGCAAGCATTACCGCATCTGGAATGCTGTGGCAACTTCTTATAAATTCTACACTCATTTTTCCTAGTTTAATTGTTCTTCCTGCTTCTATTTCATACAATTTTGTACTTCTTAATAGTTTATGTTCCTCTAATTTATTTTTTATTAATCCTATTGTCAATTTTGTAGCATATATAGGAATATTAATTTGCTTTAAGATGTATGGTATTGCTCCAATGTGGTCTTCATGACCATGCGTAATTACTAAACCTTTTATTTTTTCTTTATTTCTCTCTAGGTAAGTAACATCTGGTATAACTAAGTCTACTCCTAGCATATCATCTGTTGGAAACTCTAAACCACAGTCTACTATGACTATTTCATCTTCATATTCGAAAATTGTCATATTGTTTCCTATTTCTTCTAATCCCCCTAATGGAATTATTTTTAAATTTGATTTTTTGAATTCAAATTTTGGTTGCTTTTTATTATAATTTCTTCTTGTTGTAGCTTTTCTTTCTTCTTTCTTTTTTTCTTCTACATTTTCTTTATTTTTTACCCTAGTTTTCTTCTCTTCAACATTTTCTGTTTTTTTATTGCTTCTTCTATGATATGGTCTTTTAGCTCTAGGTACAGCTACTTTTTCATTTTTTGCATTTTTTATATTTTCTTTTCTTTCCTCTGCCATATTTTCTCTCCTTTTCCTTATTTTGTAATTTAAATTTATTTTTTCATTTTATTCTCACGTAAAAAAAATAGTTTTACTTATATGTAAAAACTATTTTTGACTCCAATTATAAAATACATTTATTTTCTCTTTTTTTATAAATTGCTATATTGTAGAAGTTATAATTTCTACTTTACCTCTATTTTCTCATTTTTTCTCTTTATATTTATATTTTATTTAGAATCTCATTTTACATTTTAAGACTGATTTTACACACCTATTATTTACAATCTTACACTTTTTTATTTATAAATTTAAATCTCTTCTTTACCTCTAAAGGGTAACAACTGTTTTATAGTGTACCATATTTTTTTGTTTTTGTCAAATTGCCAGTTTTTCTAAATTTTGCCAGAGTTCCAAATTATACGTTTCTAATTTGGAACTGCTCCTATTATTCCAGCATCATTTTGTAATTTTGCAAGAACTATTTGTGGTTTTTCAAACCTATATGAAATAAGCTGTATTTTTTCTAACAATCTTTTATATAAAATATCTTCAAAATATGTAAATCCTCCGCCTATACATATTTTTCTTGGTTTTAGTATATTTATAATATTTGCCAAACCTATGCATAGAGTTTCAGTATATCTATTTATGTATTCATCTATTTTTTCATTTTCTTTATTTTTTATTAGAGTTTCTAAAATTTCTTTTGAGGTTGCATTTTGATTTATTCCTAATATCTCTATTAATTCTTTTTTAAATACTTTCATTGAACCATATGTTTCAAAACATCCTTTATTTTTGCAATTACACTCTCTTCCGCCTTTTTCAATTATCATATGTCCTATTTCTGAAGCATATATTTCTCCATTTTTTATTATTGCTGAACCTATTCCTGTTCCGATACATATAAACACTGCATCTTTATCATCTTTCAAATTTCCATATTCTTTTTCTGCTTTTGCTGCACATACTGCATCATTCTCAAGTTTTACTGGAATGCTATAATGTTCTTCTATTATTTTTGCTAAATCCCAGTCTTTTATTTTATATTTATCACATTTTTTTATAATATTATTTTCTACTATTCCCGGTATTCCTATTCCTATTTCTTCTATTACAAAAACAGGAATTTCCGCATTTCTTATTACTGCATTTATCATTTCTAAAATATTATCTACTAAGTACTGCTTTATTTTTTCTTCTTCACATTGCATAATAATGTCTTTTTCTTCTTTTCGAAGAATTTTGCCCGCTGACGTAACTATTCCTACTGCAATATGGCTTCCACCTAAATCTATTCCTATTTTCATTTATAAATTCCTCCTTTATGGACAAGAACGTGGTATATAAAATATATACCACGCTTTCTTTCTAATTTTATTTTTTACATATCTACTGCTGAGAATAAGAATGTTCCCATGTAAACTTCTAGCAATGGAACTAATATTACTAATACGAAGAATATTAACACAATACCTACTATAGAGTACATTACTTGTGGTAATACTTTCATTATTTTATCTAATGTATTGTTAATGTCCATTTCCATATATTCTACTAGTTTTCCCATCATTTCTGTTAAGTCTGTTTGCATACCTATTTTCAACATTTCTGTTATCATTGAAGAAGACAATCCAGATTTTTCAAAGGGATCTATCCATGATTGACCTATTAAAATATTGTTAATAGAAGTTTCTACCATAGATAAAAATACATAATTACTTACTACGTTTTTACTAACTTCAAGTGCATCTTGAATTCTCATGCCATTGTCTAAGTTAAGCATCATTGCTTTTATAAACCTTGAAAAGTCTAAGCTATAAATTAACTTACCAAATATTGGCATTGTATATTTAAAGTAATGAAAATTGTATTTTCCTTTTGGTGTATTTATATAAAATATGATAAATCCTACAATTGCAGCAATTAGTCCTACTGGTATATACCAATGAGCTATAACCGCATTAATAAAGTTTGAAAAGCCCATTGTGATAGGGTTAATCTGGTCTTTACTACCTACTTGGTCATACACATTTTGTATTGCAGGCACACCAACTAATGTACCTACAACTAGCATTATTAGTAATGCCACAAGTTGAAGAACATTTGGTATAATTGCTTTTTTTACTTTTTTAGTAATATCTGATGAATCGTCTAAATAACGTACTGCTTGCTTTAATGAGTTTGTAAGTGAACCTGATAGTTCTCCTACTTTTATCATGTTTATATATATTTCAGGGAATATATTTGAATAATATTCCATGGTTGTGTACATGTATTCTCCACCTTCAACCCCTGCTAATATGTCTTCTATTATTCCTCTTAAAGATAAGTTTTCAGTACTATCTATAATTGTACTTAAAGCATGTATATTGTTGAAATTAGCTTTTTTTAGCAAATAGAAATTTTGTGTAAATATTACCAAATCTCTTGTAGTTATTTTTTCTGTTGCTGCCAGTTTTAAGTTTATTTTTTCAACAAAAGAAAGGTTCTTTTTTGCGTTATTGTTTAAAATATTAGTAGTATTAGCAGTTTTCATTATGTCTTCAATATTACTTATATTTCTTTTTTTCTTTTTATTCTTTTTACTATTATAACCAACTTGTACAACTTGAATAGGTGTTAACCCATTATGTTTAAGTTTCTTTATTAAAGATTGCTTACTAGCTTCTTCTACCCTATTTCTTACCAATAAGCCTTTATCTGTAACTGCTCTGTACACATACTCTGGCATAACTTTCTTCCTTTCCCAATTAGGGACAGTCCCTAATTGCTACCTTTTCCCAATTAGGGACTGTCCCTAATTGGGAAAAATATTAATTTCCTTGTTTCTTTATTTTTAATTGCATTATGGTTCTATTTAATATTTCTATGTTTTTCTCTTCTATTTGAGCTTTAGCTTGTTCTAAGGTGATTTTATCGTCTACAAATAATTCTGCGATTGAATTTATTAATCCAATACTTCCTTTTTCTAAGTTACTTTGTATTGCGTCTTCTATTTCTGATACACTTATTTTTTCTTTACGTATAATTCCCGCAACTATATTGTCTACTACCATTACTTCTGGCACTAATACAAGTTTTCCATTTTTTCCTTTTAATAGCCTTTGAGATACTACTAATTTTAATAATGATGCTATTAAATATTTAATGCTTTGTTGGTCACTGATATCATAGAAGTTTATCATTCTGTCGATAGTTTCTGCACATGATTTTGTATGAAGTGTTCCTATTACTAAATGTCCTGCTTCTGCTGTTTCTATTGCAGCATCCATAGTTTCTCTATCACGAATCTCTCCTACTACTATTATGTCACAATCTTCTCTTAAAGAGTTTTTTACACCATCACTATAGCATAAGCAATCTCTTCCTGGTCCAACTTCTTTTTGCACTATAACTGACCTTTTTGATTTATGTCTATACTCTACCGGACTTTCAAGTGTTAATATTTTTCTATTTTGAGTTTCATTTATATCATTTATTAAAGCATTTAAAGTTGTAGTTTTACCAGAGTTTGTTTTACCAGTTACTAGTATTAAGCCCTGTGGTTGTCTTGTCATTCTACGTACAATATCTGGAACCCCTAAGTCCTCATATCGTGGTAGTTCATTTTTTATAAGACGAAGTGTAAATGTTGGTATTTCATCTGAATATGATACATTTATTCTTAATCTTATATCTTCAAATTCAAATGAACTATCTAATTTTTTAGTAGTTCTAAAGGTTTCATCCTTCTCTAAGTTTCCTCTTATAAAATAATCATAAATTTCATTTAAATCATCTATAGTTAGTTCGTCAGCTTCTTCTACTGGAACTAATTCTCTTGCAATTCTTAGCATTGGTTTTAGCCCAAATATTAAATGTACGTCTGAGGCTCCTTTATCCTTTGCTATTTTTAGTACCTTATCTATATTCATTTGTAGTTTCCCCTTCCTATTAATAAATTATTAATTTATTATTTAGTTCTTCTAGTGTTGTAACTCCTTGTAATACCTTGTATAATCCATCTACTACAAGTGGTTTATATGATGCTTCTTTAACTGCTTCATTTCTTATTTCAATACTTGAGGCATTGTCTATTATTAATTGTTTTATTTTGTCATTAACAATTAATACTTCAAAAATTCCTATTCTATCGAAATATCCTGTATGGTTGCATTTTTCACAACCTATTGCATCATAGGTTTTCTTTCCATTAAAATCTAAAGTTACTCCGTGTTTTTCAGCAATTTTATTCATTATTTCTTTTTCTTTTTCGTTAAAATCTCTTTCCATTTTACAATAAGGACATATTTTCCTTACTAATCTTTGGGAGATTGATGTTGCAAGTGTACTTGCTATATCATAATTTGATATTCCCATTTCTCTAAGTCTTGTAACAACTTCTATACTATTTATTGTATGAATTGTTGATAGTACGTAGTGTCCTGTTTGTCCTGATTGCATAGCTATTTCTGCTGTTTCTTTATCACGAATTTCTCCTACTAGTATAATGTCAGGGTCTTGTCTTAAAACTGTTCTTAATGAATCTGAAAAAGATGTTCTCGCATCTACTTCAATTTGGTTTAATCCGTCTATACGAATTTCTACTGGGTCTTCAATTGTTGTTATATTTATTTCAGGTCTATTTAACATATCTATAACACTATAAAGTGTTGTTGTTTTACCTTCTCCTGTAGGCGCTGCTATAATTGTTATGCTATTTTTTTTGTGAAAGCTTTCCTTAACTAATTCTTCATCATTTGGAAAACCTAAATCAAAAATTTTCTTTATTCCAGCATTTTTCTTCAATAGTCTTAGCACAAATTTTTCGCCATATACGTTTTTTTGTGAAGACACACGAATATTATAATCTGGATACATTATAATTCTACCATCTTGTGATTCTTGTTTTTCTTGGTGCATATTTGAGATGGCTTTTAATCTTCCTATTATTTGAGGAATTTTTTCCTGCTCAACATTTACAGCATTAACCAAGCCACCGTCTATACGGTACCTAACTCTTAGCTTATCTACCATTGGTTCAAAGTGAATATCACTTGCCCTTTTTTCCATTCCTGTTTTTATAATGCTATCTACCAATGCTGTAACATCTCTTGCAGAACTAATGCTTTCCGTTGCTAGCCCTTCTAAAGAGTCTAGTATTCTATCTATATTACTTTCAAAAGTAATATATTTTTCCATTACTAGACCTTTATTTAGTAATAATAATCTTATTGTTTCTATTGACCTTTTGTTTGTGGTATCTGCAAAGCATACCTTTATTCTATTTCCTTCTATTCCGAAAGGAATTGCCTTATTTTTCTTAACAATATCTAATGAAATGTACTCTGATACATTTATTCTTATATCAGCTTCCGTTAATAAAATTGCCTTTTCTCCTAAGATTTCTCCTATTGCTTTTATTAATTCTTCTGAATCGCATAAATGTAATATGTGAAGAATATCCCCCAATTTTTTATTTGGATATAATTTTTGATATTCTAATGCTTTATCTATTTCTGTTTCTGTAACAAGTTTTCTTTTTGCAAGTTCTATACCTAAAGGTTGACTTTGAATTGCCATAATTTTTCTCCTTTCTTTTGTGCTTTCTATTTTTATTATACTATATATTTTCATTTTTCTATAGTATTTTTATTAATTGTCTAAATTTACCAATATTTTAGCACATAGTCTATATTTGTTTCAAAATGTCCTCCTGCTTCGACTACCATATGCACATTTACTAATTGCTTTGTTACTCCATTTACTGTAATTTCATTTTGTAAAAAATGGCAATATCCAATATTTTTACAAATTTTCACTTTATTACGATATATACTTTTATCTCTTGAACCACTAAAAGTATATACTGTACCATCTTCAAATTCAATTTTACTTGTTGATATATTATATACATTTGAATTCTTTTTACAATCTTCTATAAAATACATTGCAAATTTATTATATTCAGCCATTCCTTTTGTATCTTCTTTTAATAAATTTGTATTTGAAAAAAAGGCACTACTTATTACTGCTAATATAGATAATGTCATTGTAATTGCAATTACAGTAATTATTAAACTAATTAATGTTATTCCCTTTTCTTTTTTCACAACATTACTCCTTTAAATCTCTTTTATTTTTAATTTTTCTAAGTTATAAGTTTTATCTTCTTTTAAAAATTTGTATTTTATTGTTATATTTACTCTTTTTATAATGTCCTGTTTTGTAGAATCTTCATCACTATACTTTACTACTTTTACTTGTGCTGAAAAACCTTCTGGAATATTGTATCTGTCTTTTATATTTGTATTTAAATCTTCTGTAACTTCATCATAAGAAATTTTGTCTATATCTTCTGCTATTTTTATTGCATTATAAACTGCAACAGTATTGTATTTTATTAAATTATTATTTTTTGCAATTAAATAATAAAGATTTCCTACAACGCCTGTAAACACAGATAATATAATAACTGCTACTACAACATCTGTAATTGTTACTCCTCTATTAGATTTTAATTTCACTTTTTTCATTTTACCACCCACATGTTATAAAATTCATCATTATAAGACTTGCTATATTGCTACATACCAAATAAAATCCAAATGGTATTTTTTCATTTTCATTTTTTGAAGATTTTTTTAGTATATTTTTAGCTATTCCAACTACTGCAATTAGTAGCAATGTTATTATAACTGTCGCAACATATGTAACTTCTTTTGTAAATACAGCCATAACCATACTTAGCTCTAAAATTTCTAATGTATAATTATCTTTAAGTTTTCTTTTCAAATATGTGTTTTCTGCAATTATAAATATAAATAACATAAATAAATATATTGCATATCTATATATATTAGCCTGTCCTAGTGTATATAGATATACTATATATAAGCAATTTATTATAACTTCATAAATAAGTACACCTTTATTGATAGTGTATCTTTCTTTATCTATTCCTGCTATTATAATAATTCCAGCTATATAAAGGAACCCTAATAACATATATATTAATTTACTTATTTCTATTGTAGTAAACGAAATATTTACAGACATAGCAAATAATAGAAATACTGTTCCTGTTAATATTTCTAATAATAAATAACGTATTCTAATTTTTTCTTTGCAATATCTGCATTTTCCACCTAAAAATATATAACTTAAAATAGGAATCATATCCCAAAAAGAAAGTTTATGATTACACTTAGGGCAATATGACCTTTCATGTGTGATATCTTTTCTAAGTGGTATTCTATACACTGCTAATGTGAAAAAACTTCCAAATACTGTTCCTATCATAAAAATAAATAAATAAAAAATTACCTGTTCCATACTTTACCTTTTGTTTTAATATAATATAAATATGAGGTTACCTAAATACAATGATTAATTCTAGTCTAGGTAACCTCAATATTTAGTTTTATTATTTTATTCCGTTTACATATGCTTCAATGTTTGTTAATTCTGCTTTTTCATTTGCAGCTGCTCCTTTGTAGTTGCTAGCACCTGTTTGTGCTTTAGTAACAATACCATTATTACCTAATACAAGAGCTATTGATACACCTGCTAAAATTATTAAAACGATAATTGTAACAACTAAAGCTACTAATGTAATACCTTTTTGTCCTTTTAACATAAAAAACTCCTCCTTATCTTATAGTCTTTTGTATATATTTATTTTTATAAATATAACCTAAATTAATTATTTTAATCCACTTGGCACTGTTGTGTTTACTTTAGTTTCAGCATTTCCTGTGTTAGTGTTTCCTCCTATAGAATTTGTTTTTACTTCTACATTATTTTTTCCATCCACTGTATTTGCTGTTACTTCATTAGCTGCTGTTGAAGCAAATGGATTTTCTTTACTTGGGTTGTAAGTCTTGCTCTTTTTATAAATGTTTAAGTCTGAACCCTCTATTGTATAAACTTTGTTTTCAACGCTTAATGCATTTTCAACACTTTCTGATAATTCATTTTTAATGTTTTCTGGTACATTGTATGCTATTTTATTTGGTACAACCTTATTTATAGGATTGTAATCATAAAATAAAATTCCTAACACAAATAAAATTGCTACACATAACAGTAAAACTATAATTATTTCTTTAAAAACTGATTTAAACATTATTTTTTTACTCCTCTATTGATTATTTTGAACGCTATTTGTTACAGCTTCTTGAGTACTTTGTATAGCATTTGATATTGCATTTTGTGCTAAATTACTTGCTGTATCAGAAGTCGTTGTATTTGTAGTATTTGTGTTTGTTTCATTTGTGTTTTGACTTTCTTGTGGTACTGATTGTTGTGACGTATTTCCTTCTATTGCTATATTTCTTACTGTAAATGTTCCTTGTAATATTTGTTTGTTAGAAGGTAACAATTTAAAGTTTTCTATTGTAAAGTTTAAATTTGAATCATTTTCTATAGCATATATAAAGTTTGTAATTCCTATATACGTACCCTCAACTGTAAAATTTAAATCGTTTACACTTGTTGCACCTGTACTACTAGCTACTATTTCTAATTTTAAATTTACTCCTTCTTTTCTAGCATGTGTACCTATCTTTGCCCATAAAAATTCTATTGCATAGCTCTTTTTTTGCATTGCATTTAAGATTTCTTCATCTGAGCTCATATTTGTATATTTCAGATATTCTTCTTTTTCTGTTTGTAATTTGTTGCTTGCTGTTTTTAGTTCTGCTATTTTTTTAGGATATTCTGTATCTATTAATGTATTTATTTCTTCTATTTTATCTTTTAGTTCTTTGTTATTTTCTTCTATTTGTTTTATGCTTGAAATTTTTATTCCAAATACTTCATAACCTTTAGTTAATGAAAAATAACTTAAAACAACTAATAATACAGCAATAACTATCATTAATATTTTTCTCATGGTAAGTCTCCTTCTATTACAATTTTAACGATTCCATTTTGTTTTACCCCTGATGTAGAAATAACTGTACTTGGACTTAATATTCCATCTACAATTAGACTTCCTTTAAAGAATCCTAATAAGTCATAATCTGCTGATTGAGCATTTATTACTATATGTGAACCTGTAGTATTTTCTATTGATGTTAAAGTTACTCCGTCAGGTATAACATTCATTATTCTTGTTAGAAGTAATGGAATAACATTTTTACTTTTCATATTGCTTGCAACTTGGTCACTGTAATTCTTTAAATTATCTACCATTGTTGTATAATCTGTTGCTTTATTATTTAAAGTTTGTATATCTTTAGTTACAAGGTCTATTTGTCCTGATGTATATTGCTTTGTATCATTAACTTCTGCCAATTTTCTTTGTGTTTCACTATTTAAGAAAATTGTTACTCCTGAATATAAAATGAAAAATACTAATATTCCTGCAATACCTCTTAGTAAACCTTTTTCTGCATTATCTAATTGTCCTTTTAAATTTAAAGAAATGTTAGCTTTATTTTTACTTTGTTTTTCGCTTACTGTTTTTGGTTTTTTTTCTATTTTCATCCAGTCAGGAAGTTTATCCATAAATTTTGGTTTTTTAAAGTTTATTGTGTCTATTCCATATCCTAACCCTTGCATAGCTAAAGCTATTGCTGAGTTTACTTCAATATAATCTTTTATACTTATTTTCACACTGTCTGATATAAAATATGGTTTTAATATTTCACATTTTGCTTCTTTAAAATACTCTTGAAAATATAAATCTATATTGTTTATTACACATCCTGTACCTGTTAAATATATTTTTTCTATTTTGTTTAATGAATTGTCAAAAAATTCTCTTACTCCTTGAACTAAGTTGTACAAAGTTGGCATAATATCTTCTAAGTATATATTTTCTTGATTTTCCAATAAATCTTTGCTATCCATTGTATATATTGTTGTATTTTTGCAGATTTCATATGCCTTTCCATAAGAGTTTTCTTTCATGCTAATCGTTTCTAGTATTCCTCTTATATTTTCGTCTAGCACTGTAACATCATAAATTTTTCCATCAAGAATTGTTGTTATTGTTGTCTTTTCTTCCATATTAATTACAGCAATATTTTCTTTTTCTTTAATATCTACAATATTTGCTATAGCCATTGGCAATGGTGTTAAATAAGATACTGTACTTCCATCAAGGTCTTGTAGCTTTTTATTTATTTCTGCTTTATTTACAGATATATAAATAGCTTTTATCTTTTCTGTATCTTCCATATCAGGAACTAGTGCGTATCTTGTTTCTAGTGCATTTCTATTAAAACCTTTGTCGTAACAATAAGAATCGAATTCAGTTTCAATTGCATTTTTTAAGTCATTTTTATTTAATAAGTTAAAAAAGTAAAAATACTGATAAACTTCTTCAGATAAATTTATACTTATTGGTGTTTTATAGCTAAAAGTTTCTGTAATAATTTGTTCAATTGCTATTCCTATTTTGTCATAAAATTTTACGCCAAAAGAATCAACCTTTAAATTATCACGTTCTTTTGTTACTTTTGCATATTTTATTAAATTACTTTCTATATATAAACCTAAGCAACTTGTCATGACGACTCCCTCATTTGTTTTATTTTTTACACTATTATATTCTACAAAAAAATCGAAAAAATACTTTTATCTTTATATTTTATTTTTCAATTTTTGCCCACTTTTCCCTTAGTAGCATATTTATGCTATAATTTTACCTTTTTTTTGTCAAAAGTCAATACTTTTAATAGATTTGTAACTTAAATGTAATATTGTTGTAATATTTTAGTTTTTTCTTTTTTCTATAAAAAAGATATATACTAGCATTACTTTTTAGTAACTTAGTATATATCCCTTTATTTTTTATTTTATAAAACATAATATAAATATAGCTATTCCTAAAATCACTCTATAAATAGCAAATATTTTAAAGCTTCCTTTTTTTAGATAATTTAGTAAAAATTTAATGACAAACATTCCTACTATAAAGCTGGTAATAATTCCTATAAAAAATGACATATCAAAAACAAAATGTTTTAATTCATAAAGAGCCGCTGCTGCAACAATAGGAGTTGATAGTAAAAAAGAATATTTTGCTACAGACTCTCTTCCAATTCCTAGTTTTCTTCCTACTGTCATTGTTATTCCAGACCTCGAAACTCCTGGAAATGCAGCTGCAATAGCTTGCGACATTGATATTAATAAAGATTGTTTAAATGTAATTTTTTCATATTTTATTGTTGATTTTGACTTTTTATCTACTACATATAATATAATTCCCATTACAATTAATGCTATAGCTATTAAAAACATTTCTACATTGATTTCTGGCATTTTAAATAAATTTGCTAAACCTTCGATAATTTTGTCAGATACTTTATCAAGTATTAAGCATAAAATTCCTGTAGGGATTGTGCTAAGCACTATGTACCAAAATATTTTGCCATCAGTTGATTTTTCTTTTTTTACTAGTTGTTTATATCCTCCTTTAATTAGTTTTACCCAATCTTTAAAAAAGAATACTAGTATAGCAAATAAAGTTCCTATATGTAGTGCCACATCAAAAGCAGGGTTCATTTCTCCCCAATTAAATAACCAAGGAAATAAATTCAAATGAGCTGAACTAGATATAGGTAGTAGCTCTGTTAATCCTTGAACAATTCCTAATATTATTGCTTGAAATATTGTCATTTTCCTTTACCTCTTTTTCTTTTTATTGTATTCTAAACTTGAAAATTTATTCTCTTTCCTTTTGTTCTTTTTCCATTTCTCGTTTTGTTTGAATATTCTTCATTACTTTTATATCATTATGATTCAAATTTCCAACTACTTCATACGTATGTTTTAAATGTTTTATTACTTTCTTTTCTTTTTTAGTAATTTTTATTTTCTTTTTTTTAGGTTTCCTATTGTTTAAAGGCTTTTTAATTTTATATGAAATAAGTTTAAATATTAATTCTTTTCTAATTCTATCATAAATTTCAGGGTTTTCATCTACTGCAACATTCAAATATTCTATTGCCTTTTCTTCTTCTCCTTTTAACATTGCAATATATGCCAAATAGAAATATGCATCTTCTTCTATTTCTTCATCTTGCAAACATTCTTCAAAATATGCTTCTGCCTCATCTAGTTCATTGTATAATAATGCAATTTGCCCTAAATTATATTTAGCATTATATAGTAAAGAATTTAAGTCAGCTGCTTTTTCATAATACTCTTTTGCACTTTGAAAATCATTTAGCATTGTATACACCATTCCCAAATTATAATAAAAATCATAATTTTCAGGATGATATTGTATAGCATCTAAATAAACACTAACCGCTTCTTTAAACCTTTCTTGTTCTTGCAATATATCTCCTAATAAAAAGGTTGCAGCTTCCCATTCTGGCTTTTTTTGTAACAATTCTTTCAAAATTTTTACTGCACCATCTTTATTATCTATTTCATTAAACAAATATGCTATTTTATATTGTATGTTATCATCTTCCGGTCTTATATTTGAAGCTCGAATGTACTCTTGTGTTGCGACTTCTAAATTTCCTTCTTTTTCATAAATCTCACCTAACAATTTATGGCCATAATAACTTTTGGAATTTTTTTCAATCAATTTTAATATAGTTTCTTTAGCCTTTTCATCATTTCCGAACTTTATTATAAAATTTATATAAAGTCATATATATAGCTTCTGTTAAAGTAATTCCTTTTTTCTCTATTAAAATTACTATTGCTGGTATTACTATTGAAAAAATATATGTTATTATAATAAGTATAGTAGGCAATTTTATATTCATTAATAATGCAAAAAATCCAATTGCTATTCCTAAAGCTTGTAGCACTAATACATATATGTAGTTTGTGTCATTTTTTTGTATCATTCTAAAAAACAGAAACAAAAATAATCCTAAAGCAAATATATTAAATAGCATTCTTTCTAACATATTTTTCTCCTTATTTTTGGAATTTATTTTTATAATTTTCTATACATTCTTCAATTATTTTTTCTGCTTCTTCTCTTCCTTCTATTTTATCTACCATTGTTTGTTTTCCTTCTAGTTGTTTGTAAACTTCAAAGAAGTGTTTTATTTCACAAGCAATATGTTCTGGTATTTCTTCAATATTTTTGTAGCAATTTAAAAATGGGTCATCTTTTGGTATTGCTATAATTTTTTCATCAAATTGATATCCATCTATCATTTTTAAAACGCCTATTGGATATACTTCTACCAAAGCCATTGATACTATTTTTTCATGGCAAAGAACTAATACATCTAATGGATCTCCATCTCCTGCATATGTTCTTGGTATAAATCCATAGTTTGCTGGATAATGTGTAGCTGTGTATAATACTCTATCTAATTTTAATAAACCAGTTTCTTTATCAAGCTCGTATTTATTTGTTCCTCCTTTTGAAATTTCAATAACTGCAACGAAATCATCTTTTTTTATTCTATCTGGATTGATGTCATGCCATATATTCATTTTTCTTTTCCTCCTTTTAATTTTTTCCACCTAACTATTTTAGGCTATTTTGGCAAAAAAGTCCATAGTTAATCGCTATTTTTTTGAAAAAAATGTCAAAAAAAGGCACTTATTTTTATTTTTTATATATAAAATCAGTGTCTTTTGTTATTTTTCTTATAATTTTTTTCTTTTTTCATTTATTTTTATTGGCCGCATTTTTGGATTTTCTATTTTCCGTATTTATCTGTTTTCTTATTTTTCTACACAGTTTATTAAACCCAATTCCACACAAATATCCTATTGTTTCACTTGATAAACATTGCTTTTCAAGTGCATACCTATTCCAATGCCTTTCATTTGGATTTTTTTCATTATTTCTCATATATTCAGTTAATTCTTTTATGCTTTTTTCATAGTAATAGTCTTTTTCTATAGACTTTTCTTTATTAGCATATTTCTTTTTTCGGTATATCTTATTTTTACTTATCCAAGTATTTCCCTTATATTCTTTCACCACTTTACCTTATATAGTTCCGTTATGTCGACATCTAATGCCTTTGCTAACTGTACCATTACTAATAGGCTTGGTTTTTTTATATTGTTTTCTATATCATTAATGTGTGTTGTAGATATACCACTCTTTTCAGACAATTTATTCAAGGTTACCTTTTTTCTTTGTCTCACTTCTTTTAATAAAATTTCCACATACATATTCTCAATCACCATAGTATAATAGTATAAATTTTTTATTATTTAATCACAGAATCAGTCCGCTATGGCGGAATTTGTAAAAATATTGCTAAATTTTATATTTTGTTTATTGGTATATCTTCTCTTCTATGTTGTTATTTAGGGCTTTTCAGTATTTTTAAATTTCAAAAATATTTTTACCTATTTGTTAATTTTTTCTTTTTTATTTTTACTTTTCTTTGCATTTTTCATTTTGCCATTTAACATAATATTCTGCATGTTGTCATAAAATCCTTTTTTTATTTTATATAAATTTTACTTTTTTATTCATATATCACTATTTTTTCAAAAAATTTATATTTTTTTAATTTTATGCTTGACAAATTATTATTCTTGGTATTATAATATGACTTGTCAGTTGCAAAACAGATATAAAAAATGCAGATGTGGCGGAACTGGCAGACGCACAGGACTTAAAATCCTGCGGTTGAATAAACCGTGCCGGTTCGATTCCGGCCATCTGCACCATAAGAGCATCAAGGAGTTCGTAAGATATGCTTGAGGTTTTAATTTATAAAAATAGTGCAAAGTTCTAACAAAAGTTCTAACACTTTTCCAAAATTAGAATTTTTATAAATAGTTAGAAATGTATTTTTAAGACAGATTACCTAAATAGCGAGTTCGGTAATTTGTTCTTTTTTTGTATCTTTTATATCTAATGCAAGTTTATCGCTAATAACACTTGCAGAAATTCTTTTGTTTTCTATATCAGCATGTGCATATCTTAAAGTAGTCTGAAAATTAGAATGACCTAACCATATTTGTATATCTTTAACTGGTACACCATTTTGAATTAATAAAGTACCACAGCTATGTCTTAAATCATGTAGCCTAATGTGTCGTAGATTGTTATTATCTAATATTTTACTAAAAGTTTGTGTTACATATCCAGGTTTCATTAATTCTCCATTTTGCATTAAACAAATATAGTCTTTATAATCATTGCAATAAGTATTGCCATAAAATTTTTTATACTCATCATATTTTTCTTTATAAGAATTTAGTAAATTTGCTATAAAATCAAATAAAGGCAAAGTCCTATAACCTGAATCGCTTTTAGCTCTATCTTTGAAAATAAATTGTGTAACACCATCAATTTTACCACGACCTACAGTGTGCCTAATCGTTAATGTTTTAGCTTTGAAATCAATAGCATTCCATTTAATACCTATGACTTCTTCACGCCTTAATCCATATACACCTGCAATTATTACTGGTAATTCAATAGTTGTATTTTTTATAATTTCCATTAGATTTAATAACTCATCTTGTGTATAATAATCAGCTGTATATTCTTTAGTTTTAATTGTTTCTAGTTTAGTAGCAGGATTACTATCTATTATTTCTGTAATAACAGCACTTTTTAGAGCTTTACTAATATTTGCTCTATAATGTTTTACTGTATTTCCAGATAGACCTTCAGCAAATAGTAAATCAAAAAAGTCTTGAATGTGTTTAGGTTTTAAATCGACTAATTTAATTTTTTTAGCTTTAAAGTATTTATATAATCTACCTTTAATAACTTGCTCATAACCTATATATGTTGTTTGTTCGACTTTTCCTTTTTGCTTTTCTAGCCATTCTAACATATAATCACAAAATAAAATATTTTTATATTTATCATATATGTTTGGATATCTTAATTTTATTTTAGATTTTTGCTCATATTCAATTTTAAATTGTTCTAGTTTTTCTTCAGCTTTTTTCTTATTTCCTTTTATAGTATAACCAGTTGGAATCCATTTGGGTTTTCTTTTTCCATAGTCATCATATAAATTTAAAACTGCATAATACAGTCCTTTCTTTTTTTGTAAGCTACCTGTTATCATTTTTCTCCTTTCCGTTGTAACAGTTTATATTTAACTTATCATTGATATTTTGTTTATTATACCATGATAATCAAAAAATTCCTACTGTTCTGTCATTACATATTTGATAACATTAACTTTAGGAATTTTATATTCTCTGCCAACTTTTTTACTTTTTATTTTCTTTTCTCTTAACATACGATATGCAAGAGAGTTACTAATTCCACCTAGCATTTTTCTCATTTGTGTAAGATTTACAATGTCTGGGTAATCTGTAAACATTAAAGTATAAGATTCTTTCATATCAGCCATATTTTTTAGCACCTCCTTTAAGATTTAAAATAAAAAAAGGCCTATTTATCAATAGGACTAATTAAATACTATAACAATATCTTTTCTTGTATTTTTGTGTTGGTATTTTAATATTCATATTTATTGATTTAGGAACATCACTACCAACTTTTAATTTTCTATCTATAACTAAATTACCTTTACTATTCCTATGATAAGCACTTGCATTCCATTTTCTATATGCTAAATCACTCATTTCAGAAGAATAAGATAATTCTTTACTCGCTTCAATATGTTGCTGTTTAACAAATTCGTATAATTGTTTATCAGTTTCATTTTGTCTTTTGTTTCTAATCCATTCTCGTTTAGCAATTTTACGATTTTCTTTACTAATATTAGCTCTATATTCTTTTTCTTGAATATATCTTATATCGTTTTTAATTATTTTTGTTATATAAGATGGATTAACATTTAATTCCTTTGCAATATTAGTTGGTTTATCATGTTCATTATAATATTTGTCTAGAATATAGTTTTTTGTATTTATAGCCATCACAACCTTTCAATCAATTTGGTAAAATTTTTGTCTACATCTTTTTTATACAAGTATAGCTCTTGACATTTTATATTAATTGATGTAATATATTATTATATTTCAACTATTAATATTTGACACTATTATAAAGTAATAATTGTAATATGTCAATATATTACAACAAAAAATTTAAAAATTTTAAGGAGAATACAATAATGGAGTTTAATTTTAAAAGTAACAGTGCATATTCTTATATGAGATATGGTGGATATCAAGGAAAATATAAAGGAAAAGAATACTATATGGTTCCCAACCCAGAGGCTAGTATAAATATTAGGGATTTATATGATATGTTCAGTAAAATGGATTCAATATTGGTGGATTTATTAAATATAGGAAGAATATGTATAGATTCAGACGATGATCAGACTAAGTTTACTTGTGCATATTTCTTTGTAGAGCAATATGGTTTACTAGGTTTTATGGTTGAAGCACCAATTAATGCAGATTTTCTATTAAATGAAGAGGTAACATTAAAAGAAAGTAATTTTATTAATAAAAATTGTGTAATGCGAACGAAAGAATATTTTGATTTATTCTTTCCATTTGCAAAAGATACTGAAATGAATTATACAGTAACAAATGGTAAAGTAGAAATAGAAACAAATTCTGATTTACAAAGAATGTTAAATCATACATCACTTAGCAATCAATTAATTTATTCTAGTTTTTATTGTGAAAAAATAGATTGGATAATTGAATATGCAAAAAAAATGTATAAAACATTCAAAAAATATGTAGATTTAGCAAATAATAGTATAAATGATTATGATGAATATAGAGCAAGAGAAACTATAAATGATTATTACTTTTCTGGAATACCATATAAAATAAACATGTATGGAAATACACCAGAAATCTCTTGGCAACCTAATTGTTTAAAACAAGCAATAGATATGGCTTTTGGATTTATGCTTTGCAGTGAAAAAAATCCTTTAAAAATTTGCAAACATTGTGGTAAAGTATTTTATGCCAAAAACCCTAAAGCTGAATATGATAGTAGTCAATGTAGAAACCAAGCAAATGTATATAAAAGTAGAAACAAAAATAAAACAGATTAAAAATAATTATTGAAATTATAGAAAAAGCATTGTTTTTAAAATAAAATTAAAGTATAATAAATCCATCCTTTTCATAGAGGGAATCTTTGTGGAAGGAGGTGAACATTTTGAGTTCATTCGATTTAATTTGGCGATTAATGTTTTATTATTACTTAGTAATAGTAAAGATGATGAAAACCAAAATTCTCAAGATTAGTACAAACTAATCAAAGGCAGTCTGGTCAACTGCCTTTATTTTTTTGCAAAAAAATGAGATATGTGGTCAACATATCTCTGTGAACATTCGAGTTCTTCGATTTATTCTCTTGCTTAAGCTAAATATAGTATACTATATTTTTTATTATATGTCAAATGTTTTTTGAATATTCATTTTTTTATATTTATTAAAATAATTTCTATTTGAAGTATATCATAAAATAAGCAAAAATACTAGCATTTTACATAAAAATGTGATAAAATAGTAAGCAATTGCTAGTAAATACTAGTTTTAAATTTTTATACTCCTGTTTTACAGGTTAATATATAGACAGTTAATACAAAATAAGTATTTTAAGGAGGAAGCTTTATGGAAGAAAAACTAAAAAATTCAATGAGATTTTACATGTTAGCCACACAGCTTAAATATAAGATAAGAAGTGGCTGGGATAAATCACATTGGAATGTGAGTAAAGATCGGGTAGAAAGCATTGCGGAACATGTTTATGGGACTTGTATTTTAGCTTTAAGTATTGATTCTGAATTTAAAACAAATTTAGACATCAATAAAGTTATAAAAATGCTGGTTCTTCATGAATTGGGAGAAGTTATTATTGGTGATATTACACCATTTGACAACATAACTCCTGAAGAAAAAATGAAAAAAGAACATGAAGCAATGAGAGAAGTTATTGGCGACTTGGTTAATCAGGAGGAGTTTCTTTCATTACTATTTGAATTTGATGAAAAGAAGACCAAAGAAGCAATTTTTGCTCATCATTGTGATAAATTGGAAGCAGATATACAAGCTAAAGTTTATCAAGATATGGGATGTCAGCATCCGTTAGATGAGCAAGAAAACAATGTGGTTTTCAAGAGCAATAAAGTTCAACAGATGGTAAAAGATGGAGCTCAAACTGCATTTGATATCTGGTATGAATGGGATAAATCATTGTACTATGATGACGAAGATTTTGCCAGACTTCTTGATTATGTGAGAACAATCAATACTCAAGAACTTTTAAAGTAACTCGTAAACTAATTAGTTAATGAGGTAACAGAATGAGTTTTTTTGAAAAGAAGTACAAGGTTACAGGTTGGCATGGTGATACACAATCACTTACTGCCAAAAAACTCTATGAGCGGGTGTTAGAGGACAGCAAATCTGGAATTACAGAAGGAATATCCTTCAAGAGGAGAGGTAACGGATAAGGCAGCAGTTTACTCATGTTATCATTCTTTGCCAAGCACAGATGAAACTGTGAAGAAGGTTAAAGACAAGTATTTGACAGCAGTGATAACTGGAATTACTAGGTATACTCAGTGTGAGGTTCGTTTACCAATTCATATAGGAGCAACCTATAGGCAAAAGGTAGAAGAATGGAAAAAAGCAAAGTTTGATGAGTATGTTTCTGCTGTTGAGATTGACTTTGATCAGTTGAGGGAAGACTTGTATGCTGATTTTGACAGGATGGTTAAAACAGCAGAAGAAGAAGGAGCTTTTGAAAAGGATGACGAAGAATATCGTGAAGAAATGAGAAAGTTCTGGGCTTCAATTGATTTAAAAGACCTTTAAGCAACTTTTTAATAATCAATTCAAAAGGAGCATTTGGAATTTTCCAGATGCTCCTTTACAATTCATATTCGTATTCGCTTTCTCTTTCTTCCTTTTTTAATTGTTTTTCTGGGTCAATAAAAGTATGAGTTTCTTCTTCAAATTTCTTAACTAATTCTTTAGATTCGCCAATACCAAATTTATGGCAAATCCAATCTATAAATTTGTCGACAGTTTCATAGAATTTATCAATAATTTTGTGTAAATGATTATTTTCCTTTTCTAACTTGCGAAATTTACCTTTATATTCATATTCTAAATTAAATGCTTTTTCTTCAAATTCTTCTTCTAACTCTCTTTTTCTATTGCTAAAATTCATATCAAGATTATTGCTCTTTTTCTTGTACTCATGTTCTAAATGTTTTACAGTTTTGTGTAATTCTTCATTATCAGCAAGAATTTTATTTCGTTCTTTTTGGTACTTTTCAGCCTCATCAACAACTTTAGATTGTTTTGATAATTCTTTATGCAATGATAAGTTATCTTTATACAATTCTTTAATTAACTCATCTTTAGGTTTTATAATTTCTTCTAATATTTTTTCATCTCTCTTTAGTGAGAATTTGCTAATATCAGTTATATTTGGAATTTCTGGCAATTCTAGTTTGATTTCATTTAAAATTTTCTTGGTATTTTCATAATTTGTAATCTTCTTATATTCTTCAACAGTATAATTCTTTCTGTCTGTATCTTCAACAAATATTCCTCTTTCTAAATTAAAACCTTTTGATTTTACATGATTGAAGTAGGCATCTTGTAATTTTCTGTAACTATCTCGACCTTTCCAAAAATCTCTTGCACAAATTTTATCAATATCGTTACCTTCTTTATCTTTTGTGTGAACAACAGGAACAAACATTAAGTGCATATGTGGTACACCTTCATCTAAATGTA
>OGXT01001451.1_pt1 | contig 22980 bp, 22 predicted proteins | sample 1576361 | NCBI WGS metagenome assembly OGXT01 (sample SAMEA3541514, study PRJEB24748) | human gut metagenome | biome: human gut; feature: human-associated habitat; material: faeces | place: China | collected 2012 | reverse complement strand
CAGGTTCTAGTGAGGGTTTTCTTCATGCAGGTTCAAGTCCTGTTTCCCGCACCAAACCAATATAATCCGAACTTGTTTCCGATAGGAAATGGGTTCGGATTATTGGTTTTTTTCGATCCGTATGAAAGTACCTACTTTCGCAACGGGGTAAGGCGCAAGCCTGTCTCCAAGCCGAGGGGCCTTCGGAAGAAGCAATAACTCCATAAACGCAAAAAAGGCGGACGCAGCCGTTTTCACGGTGCGCCCGCCCTTTCTTTCGTCCTTACTCTGCCTTGACCTCCTGCTTTTCCAGTTCCCTTTGCTTCTTCCATTCAGCAAATTCCCTCTGGCCTTCCTCGCTTTCATAGAAAGCAAGAACATCCGGCAGGATGCAGCGTGCTATCGCCTCGATCCGGTGCTGGGGAATGCCTGTGTTGTTCGTGAGCTTTTTTCTTCCGCCCAAATGTACCTCCTTTCTTGAGAAACTGGCTATCGCTGGGGAGCTTTGTCAGACTGCTCCCTCTGCCGCTCTTGAAACGCCTGTCTGATCTCCTGAGGAATACTTTCCACAAATCGTCGGAGCCGCTCGTTTTCCTTTTTCAGTTCCAATACTTCCACCCGCTTTTGGATGCTCTTTTCGTCGTTGACTTTTTGTTTCAGGCCCATGTTCTCCTGCGTCAAGTAGTCAATGGTGACTTGATACTTCTTCATCTGTCCCAGATGCCTTTCCAGCCGGGCGAAATACGGTTCTACCATTTCCAGTGCCTCGTCCCGCTTCTTTCCAGCGTTCAGACCGCCAATCTCGCTAATCGCCTTTTCAATGGTCCGCTGCTGGCGGGTGAGGTCCACAGACTGCTTGAACAGCCATGTGGGAATGTGTCTGCGCTTTGTCACCAGCGCGCTCTCGCCCCGTTTGAGGACCGGGAAAGCCTTTTTCATGTGCGCGTGAAACTCATCCTGCCATTGGGACAACTGCGCCCGGTTACCCAGAATCTCCTTGGCCGACAGCCGGCCGTCCTTCGTGATCGGTGTAAAGCACAGGTGAAGGTGCGGAGTTTTCTCATCCATATGTACCACAGCAGAAAAGATGTTGCCCACTCCCACTTTCTTCTCCATGAAGGCCACCGCTTCGGTGAAATAGGCTTGTACCTCCTGCTTGCTTCTGCCTGTAAAAAACTCCGGACTGGCGGTGATGAGTGTGTCCACAAACATGGTGCTGTCCTTTCGGAGGCGGCACCCCGCCGTCTTGATGCGAATGTTGATTTCCTTTCGGTACTTCTGTGCGGGCTGGATGATGTGGAAATTGTCCTTGCTTTTGCTGATGTCAATGTCCGGGTTGCTGGCGTACCTCTCCTTTGTGCGCTCATGATGGGCTTCCAATGCTCCTGCCAGCCCTGCCTTGTGCTTGGCAAAGCGAAGGATTGCATGCTGTGCTTTATGCGTCATCAAACTCCTTTCCTCCATCCATCCAAATTCCCTGATGACCAGTTCATATTGGGATTGGATAGATGGATAATAAATGGTTCTTTTTGATTTTTGTTTTTCTAACTACTGTCCGGTTTCCGTACTTCTCAAGGGAGATTTCCGTACTTCACGGGTATGGTTTTCAGCCCTCCGGCGTACCATGGCCGGATTTCTTGAAGTCGGCATCTGGAACTGCTTCATGCCATTTTGGGTAAATCCGATTGGGCTTTCCACATCCCTGCTTGCGGATCTCCAGCAGCCCGGCGTATTGGAGTTCCCGCAGGGTATCCACAGCTTTTTGCCGTCCGCAGTGAAGTAAGGTCGTTACCTCATTGATGGGATAGTAGAGATAAACTCGGTCGTATTCGTCTGCCCAACCATTTTTGCGGGAAAGGCCGGCACGGCGCAAAACCATGGCATAGAGGATTTTCGCCTCGTTGCCAAGCAAACGGTAGCCGGGCAATTCAAACAGGAAGTTGGGAAGCTGTGTAAAGCTGATGGCTCTGGGTTTCTGGTGCAAGTAAATGTACTTTGTCATAATGCCTCCTTGTAGAAAAGTCGAAGCCGTTTTTCGGGGTGGGACGTATCAACGTATGGGGTAAGAAGTTTGCAAGTCCGAAAGCCTTGATTTTTATGCCTTTTCGTAAGCCGACTTTTCTACGTTTGCCCTCCGCCTCCGGGCATAGGCAGCCTTCTGCCTTCGCTGCATCGCCGCCCGGCAGTCGGGGCAGTATTTCGCATTGTTGGAAGTCGAAGAAAAGGTCCTGCCGCACACACGGCAGCGTTTTGCCGTCTCCCGCCGAAACAGCTTCGCCTCCAGCCCCCTGGCCGCCTCATCTTTCAGCACCACCTGGCGAAAGAACGCACAGATGACAGAAAACGAAGTGATCTGAGGACAGACCACTTCCTCGCCATCATCAAGGTAGAGACAGTTGTCGTTATCGTAGAAACTACAATGCGCTCTGATCAGCCGCACCGCCTCCCGGCGCTGTTTTGCATCCATGCGATACAGCGAACCGTTTCCTTCCCGCTCCATGGGCGGTAAGTCTTTCAACTGAAGCATACAGCCTCCTTTCTGAATTTGGGTACAGAAAAGCCACGCCCGCCATTTTCCGGCTTGCGTGGCTTTACTGCCCTTCCTCGTTTTCGTATCGAACGAACCGTTTCTTGATTGCCTCCATGCGCTTGATCACAGCGCTATGGGTTTTGTAGCCCAGCTTATCCGCTATCTCCTGATAGCCATATCCCTCTCCCCGCAGTTCCAGAATCGTTCTGTCCCTTTCAGGCAGAGCGGCCTTGAAACGGTTGCAGAAGTCTTTCTCCGCCGCCTGTTCCGCAACGTCTCCCTCCGGGGCGGGGAGCGAATGGATCTTGCTGTCCTTGTCCTCCATGCATGCTTCCAGCGAAACGGTCCGCACCCGTTTTGACCGGGTGTGATACCACTTGCGCAGGAAGTCCTTGCGGACATGGGTATCCCATTTCTCGAAATCTTCGTCGCAGGGCATTTCCCGCACCGCTTCCAGGATTGGCCTCCAGTCCTGCTCCCCGATGGTTTGTTCCACCACCTGCTTCATCATCGCCTGTACGTCGTCCGCCTCAAAGAAGGGGATTTTGAAGTTCGGTGGCAGGCGGAACAGCTTTTGCACGCCCCAGCCCCACACGCGCTCCACTCCTTTGGCCCACAGGGGGAGGGCGTAGGACAAACGCCATGCCGGGGAATTGGCTGTATAGTGTTCTTTCCATCCCCCGAAGCCCAAGTGAGGGAAAACCACCGAGGCCACAGCATCCATGATTTCGCTTGGAAACTGCTGGCTCAAGAGAATTCTGTGCCATTCGGGAGAGGCGTTCAGAGCGCCCAGACTTCGGGGCAGCCTGCGAAGTGTGGGATATCGGGAGAGTACATCGCAGGGCAGCAGGTATGCAAGGGGTAAGTAGCGGACGGGGCTATCATACGGGAATTGGTATGTGATGGGAATGAAAGAAAACCTCCTTTCCAAAGTGAGATTGTGTGATGGCCTCTAAAAATTAACGGCATAAGTATATACTTTTTGTTCCAAACCAAATAATTCTTTTGTGGAAATCTAATTTCCTATCACCGATAGCGAGAACACAGGAAAAAATCGATTCGCAACAACAAGGCTTAATAGTGACAAGTAACTATTTGCCGCAGAGAACGGTGTGACCCGAAGGTCACGCCGTTTTTCTGCGTCCATAGGTTGTTTCTGTAATAATTGTTTCGGAAATAACGGGAATTTCCACATCGTCTACGAAGTTGAAGTAAATCTTCACTTTCTGCTGTCGCTTGCCGCTGGACTTGTCCGGGGCAAAGACTACAATCTTCTTGATATACTCATTGACGATGGTCTGTGTCAGTTCTTCCACATCCACATACTTCTGTGTCAGAGCGATAAAGGCGTTCAAACCCTCATCCATTTCTTCCCGCTGTTCCACCCATTCCTCGATAACGTCAATTTCGAGCCTTAGCCGTTCCTGTTCTTCCTCGTAGTCAGCGGACATCTTCTTGTACTCGTCTGCCAAGAGGTCAACAACCTCCAGCATGGTCATGCCTTGCCGTACAATGTACGACTTGATTTCATTTCTCAAATTGGATTTCATATAAAAATTCCTCCATAAATTCGTGATATTGGTTTTCCGTGCGATGAACTGCTGTCACCGACAAGTGTTGGTTTCAAAGATGGTGATTTCCTCTCAGATTTCGCTCTGCGTAGTCCTGTCCACAACAGCACCCTATCGAGTTTACCGTTTTGTGGGAGAGCAAACGAAACAGGAATAAATACTACAGTTCCGTGAATTGGCTTTACTACTCAGTAAATCACTGAACGATGATTTCGGTATTTCCTGCGGTGTAAATCTTCACGGTTTGCACAAGGCTTGATTTTGATGCCTGTAATTTGCCCTCGCTCCCAATGTACATATAACGGTGGACTTCAAAAGTGCCGTACGTACTGTACGGTACGTACAGCACTTTTTCACTTCGCTTACCATTTCAGAAAAGGTGTCTTTGCCAGCACCTCGATACCGACAAATCCACGCACTCTCTTTCCTCCGGTGTAGATGTTGTTGGTGGCTTCCACATTGTAAAGACGCTCGTTCTGTGCAAGCTCGGAACTGAGCCTGTTTGCCGACATGGGTTTTCGCACATTGTCCTCGCACCACAGCTTGTAGGCTTCGTACAGAGCCTTGGAGCTTGCTTCGCTGTCAGCCTTGAAGCGGATATATCCCTCCGATTGCAGAAACTCAATGACATTGTTGCTGCTGCGCTTGACCGTTTCCACGTTCTCAATGGCTTGTCCGCTGATGGTGAACTGATAATTGTTTGCAAGCAGTCTGTGCAGTCCCTCCAGACACCACAGAAAGATACCCTCCATCTCGGACATGAGCTTTTCCACGAGAAAAGGATCGTCGGTACGGTCAGCCGGTCTGTCCTTGGTGGTAAGCACAATTTGACGGCGAAAGAAACCGTCCGATTGGTCATGCAGGGCGGTTAGCGCACCGTTGCCGAAGCATAAGAAACGGGCGTACAGTTGGCTTTGGTAGCTCTGTATGCCCTTGCGTTCCAAATCCATCTTGCACTCGGCTGTGACGATGGACTTGATATAGTTGGTTTTGGGGAGTGCGCTCATATCCATATCATCGTCCACCATCAGCAGCTTGTTTTCCAAGTCGGCTCGGCTGAAACGGTTGTTTTCAATTTTCTGGATGCTTGTGGTGTTCATGCTGTCCCCAAGGATGGAGCGCATCACCAGACCGATGCGGCTTTTACCCTCGCCGCCCTTGCCTATGAGCATGAGCATCTTCTGTCCCTTGGTTGACGGGATAAGGCAATACCCCAAATACTCCTGCAAGGTGGGAATGTCCTCCAGCACAAGCAGATCGGACAGAAAGCGCAGCCATCGCTGCGGCTGCGGTGCGCTCGGATTGTATTTGACTTTCATGCGGTTGTTGCAGTAGGTCTTGTCCTCGGTGAAAGTGCCGTTCAAGAAATACGTGCCGTTTGCCACATGGATGCGGTCTATTTCAATGGGTAACGGTTCTGAGTATGCCATGAGCTTTAGGGTATCAAAAAGGCTTTTCACCTTCTTTGCAATACCGATGCTCTGACAGCTCATGACCTCATCCAAAATCATCTGCTGGATTTTGCCCTCGTCCTCAATCAACCCGTCCACGGTGAACAGCCGCCATCGGATACATTTCATTGGGTGCTGACGCAGAAATGAAGCGCAGAAAGCAACCTCGTCAATCGTCTTGCCGTCATACCAAGAGGGCTGTTCCATACCATCAAAGTTCTTGTTCGCCAATTTCGGTTTCCTCCTTCGTCACTTTTTTCAGATACGTTCGCAGCTTTTTCAGCTTGCCGTCTGTCATCATCATGTCGATCACCTCGGTGCGCTCGTAAGAATCGCCCATAATCAGCAGATCCACCAGATACTCCACATAGGACAGATGGTGACAGGCTTGCACAAAGCGGTCATGCGGTGTGTCCTCCGGTGTTCTCGGAGCATACAGCACCATCCACTCCCGCAGGAGCTTCATATACTCCAAGAGCGCAGAAAAGCACAGCTTCTCATTTTCTTTGAGTCGCTGTGCTTCGCTTTTCTTATTCAGTTTTTCCAGCGTTGCCTTGGTAGGCGGCTTGTCCTGTGTGATGCCGAAGTCGTATGCCAGCTTCTTCGCCGCATCGAGCATGGACAGACCGTAGAGCTTGGATGTGAAGTCGATCACGTCCCCATGCTCGCCGCAAGCGTAGCAATGGTAGTGGTCATCGTCCACAAACAGGCTCGGATGTCGGTCATCGTGGAACGGACAGAGTGCTTTTCCATGGTGGTTGACCTCCACGCCATACCTTGCTGCCGCTTCTCTTGTGTTGATGCTTGTCTTTACTGTTGCGAATACATTCATTCAAATCCTCCATAATTTTGATTGATAGGGATGACTTTTCATCCTCTCGTGTATATTATGAGAGATTTTGAAAAAAGGGTGCTGATGGCATGACAAGCTCATTTCAAAAAACATGACAGCGGATTTTGAGTGGAAATGACACAGAAAAAGAATTTCGGTAGCCGCTACCAATATTCTTTTTTCGTCTAATCTATGTATCATTTTGATACTTTGAAATATTTTCGGTAGCCGCTACCAAAAATGTTTCCTGCGTTCTTTATTTTGTCACATTTGTATGGTATAATAGTCTAAAACAGAAAACATGACAAGGAGAGCAGATAGATGGAACAGGAAAAACGTGGTCGTGGCAGACCGAAGATCGACACGCACATTACCGAATACGGCGCACCCAGCCGCAGACAAGCAATCAACGCCATGTATATGTTTGAGGGAGTACATCTATTATCGGTAGCCGCTACCGAAATTCCCGATAGTGACCTGCTCTGGCACTCTGACGATGCAACGCAGACCGCAAAAAGCAAAAACGGTATTCTTGAACAGCTTGGACGCATGAGAGTACAAGACCACTACAAAGAGGAAGATTGCGTTTACATTGCCAACCTTGCTATTGCCGCCTTGAAGAACGGAAAGACTTCCAGAGAAATAGAAAAGGCAATCCGAAACGTGAGGACAGCAAACAAGAGAGCCGAAGCAGACCCCGACAGCGAATGGCTGCACAAGCAAGCCGTTGAAGCCGCCAATGAGCTTCACAGGATGGGAGGTGCGTTCCATGAGCATCCTTAATCAAAATCTGCTGACCCTCGATTTTTGGCAGGATAAAGTGACCTATGGTGAGCGTACCGTTCCCATCGGTACGATTGGCTGTGCCGCACTCAATATCACCGATGAACAGATCACAGAACTAATAACGCTCTGTCAGCCGTTGAGTAGCGTAATTCTCATGATCGGTACAGGCAACGTGGATGTATCTGTGTTCCCCGTGGCAGAAAAAGCTCTATGGAAGATTATCTGCTTCTTGCAGAAAACGGAGCCGTTCTCTTTTCTGGACTTGGCAACGGACGAAAAGGAACTGCACCGGCTCTTTGACGAGGAACATATAGAAAACATCGTTGCGTATATCGAAGCATTGCAGGAAATCGGTGCATCAGCTTCTTTTGATGATAAATACAGTCACGCTGTCGGTGTCTTGAAGCTGATACAGGGAATGTCACAGCTTGGAAATACGCTGAATATATTCAAGAGTGGCATGATTGACTTTGCCCACAAGCTCCATGACAGCAAACGCACACCGGATGGATATGCCGCCGCTTTTGCGGAGCATTTTCCCAAAGACGATATATCTCCCGACAATTCCATGTGGATGCAGCTGACCAATACCACGATGCAATATGTATCCGCTGTCATGCCGGAGAAAGAGATACCGCAGCTTGTGAAGCGTATGCACTACGTTTCCTTTGTGGGAATGTTCCGTTCTGATTTGTTTGAGGGATTATGTGTCGGTCATGCGCCGAGGTTATGCCCCATCTGCGGCAAGTGGTTTCTGACCACCGATGCAAGGCAGACAAAATACTGCGGAGGTCTTGCACCGGGGGACAAGCTCGGACGCACTTGCCGTCAGATCGGTGCAAAACAAGGCAGAGAGCAGAGGGAGCTTGCGGACGATCATCCCATTAAAGCAATCTATACACGCCGAATGAACACGATCACGCAGTATCTCCACCGTGGCACTCTGGACGAGCAGACCGCCGCTGTGATGAAGCTGTTGGCAAAAAGCAAACTGGACTATGCCACCAAGTTTGTTGACTATGCAAATGGAAATTATAAAAAAGAAATGGAACAGGCAGCGTTACTTGCAGAAGCAAGAGCGAAGATGAAATAAAAGTTTTTCTATGAGGGGAGGTGCGCCAAATGTCCGAAGAACGCTTCTGGAACACCGATGAATATGCCAGCACAGCAAAATTCGCTGTGCTGGATGGAGCTATGACTATGCGACAGGCAGGGCGCATCTTCCGTCTTGAACCTGCGCCGCCCAAGGTGGAGGACATCAATGATTACATAATTTCCGCTGTCCGTGAAAAGGATATGAACTACTTTACATACTTCCTCCATCACTACGAGTCCAGGCTGAACAAGCGAGTGTACCGCTTTCTGCTGACCGAGGGCATTGACCGATACGACCCTTTGCGTTTTCTGGATTACAAGCTTTCTTGCGTTCTCGTCATGTTGGAGTGTTTGCAGAATTATGTTCCCGACAAGGGCGCAGACTTTCTGACCTACGCCCATCATTTCATCGGCAACGCACTTCTGGATTGCCGCCGACAGGAAGAAGCAGGCTCATTCAAATCTCTGGACGAATACAAAGCTGCCCGTGGCATTGCATGGCTCTACAACAATTCCGGCAAGAGCGCAAAGGAAGTCATTGCCGAGTACGCCGCAGAGCAGAACTGTACCGAAGAAACCGCCGCCGAATATCTGACCCTTGCAAGACAGAACCGCCGCCGTGTTCCGTTTTATTCGACCATGCAGGACGAGGACAGCGAGGAAACGGGCGAAGATGTTACCTGTGACGACAGTTGGAACTATGCGGATATTCTCTGGAACGGTATTCGAGCAAAAGAAGTGCAAGCCGCTTTTGACAAACTCAGTTATAAGGAACAGGATTTTCTTGAAAGACGCAATGCGATTTGCATGAACTGCGGACGGGTGATGCCTTGGGACGAGCGAACTTCTTTTGAAAAGCTGTCAACCGACTACGAGTATAGCAGCACCAGCGGCGCAGAGCGTTTTTACAAAAGAGTGGTAGAAAAGATGACCGGACTTCTGTTGGATGCCGGTGTTCTCGGTGTGGTGGAATTGAAGCTGACCGACAAAAACAAAAAATCGCCGCCGCTGCATACGAGTACAAAGCAGTACATCGGTATGCAAACGACGACGATGAGTGGGGAGAAATTCGTTTTGACTTTTCTGTCAGAACTGCTCAGATCGTAAAACTGGCAGACGGCGATTTGAGCAGATCGAATGTCTTTGCAAAAATCGCAATCCGTCAAATTCTGACACTCTCCGTGAGTGAGCTGATCGCTGCGGCGGGTTTTTATATACCTCTTGCTCCCCCCGTAGGCACAGAAAACCTTTTCTCAGAAAATACAAAACCGATGCAGCGTCCATGTCATTGAGCCTGTACGTTGTATCGGTTTTTGCATTTGCAGCAATGCTCGCTTTTGCTCTATAAGCAAAAAGTCCCTTTGCCGCACTTTATCCAATTACATGATATAATATTAACGAAAGAGTAGGAGAAATGCTATGAACATAAAAAAGATTACGAAAAACATACTGCTTTCATTAGGGATTTTTCTGCTCGCTGTCGTTCTGAGCATATTGTTTCAAAAGCTCGAAGTCGGGGAACATATTACAATAATTTTTATGTTTGCAGTGTTCTTGATTTCTCTTTTGACGGATGGATACGCATATGGAATTATCTCTGCCATTGGTGGAATGCTGGCGGTCAACTATGCTTTTACCTATCCGTATTTTGCATTGGATTTCAATATCCCGGTAAATCTGATTTCGGCAATCATTATGACGGCAGTATCAATATTGACCGGTATGTTGACCACAAAAATCAAAAATTATGAAGCTGAAAAAGCAAAGAGCGAACGAGAGCGTATGCGTGCGAATCTTCTCAGGGCCGTTTCTCACGATTTAAGAACACCACTTACTGCAATCTACAGTGCCAGTTCCATATTGCGAAACAAAAAGAAAATGCTTACCGAAGAACAGCAAGATGTCATGTTAAGGCAATACCGCACAGAAGATGAAAAAAGTGGTATAATAGAGATATGAACAAACAGATGAGTCTGTCTGCCTTGAGCGATGAACTGGCACAGGTGCGGACAAAGAAAAAAGAATTTTTGGAAGAAATTAACCGCATCGTTCCCTGGGGAGAGTGGATTAACCTCATTCAGCCGTGCTATTACAAAGGAGAGCGTGGCAATAAGCCCTATGATCTGGAGCGAATGCTGAGAATTTACCTGGTACAGAATCTGTACAATCTGTCGGACATGGGTACGGTAGCAGAGGTAATCGACAGCCGTGCATTTTCGGATTTTTGCGGAGTGGAATCAAGCAATCAGGTCCCCGACGGAGATACGCTGGGGCGGTTTCGGAATCTGCTGATCCGAAACAATCTGCAGGAGAAACTGTTTACCCAAGTAGTAGAACTGTTGGCACAGCGGGGGTTGATCCTGAAAAAGGGCACGATTGTAGATTCAACCTTCATTGAGTCGCCCTCCTCCACCAAGAATCAGAAGAGACAGCGGGATACAGAGGCTCATTCTGCGAAAAAGGGGAACACATGGCATTTCGGCTACAAGGCCCACATCGGTGTGGATAGCAAGAGTGGTCTGGTACATACGGTCAAGGTAACTGCTGCCCATGTCCATGATGTTACTGTCACTTCCGATCTGCTGACCGGCGAAGAGGAAGTGGTCTATGGAGACAGCGGTTATCTCGGGGCGGACAAGCGCCCTGAAGCACTTAAAAAGAACAATAAGGGGAAGACGATCCGTTATAAGATCAATCGCAGGCCCAGCGCAAGCAAAAACCGCTCCGCCCGCTCTAAGGCTCAAATCAAACGCAGAGAACACGAGAAATCCTCCGTACGCGCCAAAGTGGAACATGTTTTTGCTGTGGTAAAGCAGCAGCTCTGGTTTTGTAAGACCCGCTACCGAGGGCTGCGAAAACAGATTGCAAAACTGAACATGATGTTTGCTCTGGCAAACCTGATCCTGGCTGACAGACCTTGTCTGGCAGCCTAATTGTGGTTTGCCCCGGCAGACTTTTTAAGGGACATCCTTGACTCCGTCCTGATTCAAGGATGTTTCTTTTTATCTGAACGCCATTATACGGTGTTGCCTTAAAAAACATAGAGGAAGATTCGGAGTGGCTTGTTCGGATGGTTGAGAATCTTCTCTCCATCACCAGAATCAACAATGAAAAAATCAAGATTGAAAAAACATCTGTAATTCTGGATGAACTCATTGATTCAGTAATGACAAAATTTCTGAATCGTCATCCTGAGCAAAAGGTTACTATAGATATTCCAAATGAGATTGTAGTGGTATCCGTTGATCCCATTCTGATTGAACAGGTATTGATGAACCTTTTGGAAAACGCAGTTTTCCATGCCGAGAATATGACCCATATCATTCTTCGTGTGTTTGCATCGGAGCGAAAGGTTATATTTGAGATTGCGGATGATGGCTGCGGCATCCGTGAAGATATGTTGAAAGACATTTTCGGTGGAACATACGGAACACAAAACAACTCTGCTGACGGCAAGAAAAGAAATGCCGGTATAGGTCTTTCTGTGTGTGCCACAATCATCAAAGCACACGATGGAGAAATCAGTGCTGAGAATAGAAAAGATGGTGGTGCTTTATTCCGCTTTACGCTCGGAAAGGAGGACTCAGCTTATGATGAATAATAAATATAAAATCCTTTTTGTAGAGGATGACTCCAATATTCGTACTGTTATAACTACCTTGCTGGAAACAGAAGGGTATCAAGTCATCTGGGCTGGTACCTGTAAGTTTGCACAAGGACTGTTTACATCGCATCAACCGGATGTAGTAATTTTAGATTTGGGACTGCCGGATATGGACGGAATGCGTTTTCTGGAATTTGTACGCCGAGATTCGTTGACCCCCATTATTGTTCTATCGGCTCGTTCCAATGACCGAGACAAAGTGAGAGCTTTGGATGCCGGTGCAAACGACTATGTAACAAAACCTTTCAGTACGGAGGAATTGCTTGCCCGTATCCGTATGATTTTAAGGAATTATCAGCATAGAGCTGACAGTGGTAAACTGCCCGGTGGAAAATTTCAAGTGCAGGATATGGTGATTGACTACGATGCCAGACAGGTTTTCATTGCCGGAAAAGAAATCAAGTTATCACAGACAGAGTACAACATCGTTGCATTGCTCTCTGAACATTGCGGAAAAATGATGACCTATTCAGCCATTATAAAGGGTGTATGGGGTTATCCAGATGAAGGAAGCACAAAAAAATTGCAAGTAAACATGGCTAACATCCGAAAGAAATTTGGAGTAAAACCGGGAGAAGCCCGCTACATCACCAATGAATTAGGTGTGGGGTATCGTATGAATGGAGATAACGCCGACATCCAGGATTCGTGAATGTTCCTTTTGCCGTGCTTTTACTAATTCCAAGATATAATGTAAAAAACAGCATTTAGCTTGTCATAAGAAAGCGAAAAGGAGAATTGATTTATATGATCTATGCAATTGTTTTATTTGCTGTAACATACGTGCTGATGCTTGCCTTTGGCAAGTACCGTACATACATAGCTTTGGGATCTGCTGCAATTTTCATTATTTCCGGTATGCTTCCTTTTGACCAAGTGTTTAGTTCCATTGACTTTAATGTTCTTCTGATGATCGCCGGTACAATGGGGTTGGTTCAGCTGTTTATCGACAGCAAGATGCCTGCGCTTCTTGCCGATCTCGTAATGGAAAAGGTTCCAAACATCCAAATAGCCGCAGTTGCATTAGCTCTCTTTGCAGGTATCATTTCTGCATTTGTCGATAATGTTGCAACTGTTTTGATGGTAGCTCCGATTGCGCTGGAAATCTGTAAGAAGCTGAAAACTAACCCTGTGCCTTTTATCATTGCGATTGCAGTATCGTCCAACCTGCAAGGCGCAGCAACTTTAGTCGGTGATACCACAGCCATCATGCTGGGCTCTTATGCAAACATGAGCTTCCTTGACTTTATCTTCTATGATGGTAAACCCGGTATTTTCTTTGCAGTCGAATTGGGTGCTGTTGCATCTGCCCTTATTCTGGCATGGCTCTTTCGAAAGGAAAAGCAGCCGGTTCCCAAAGGTTCTCCCTGTACAGTTGTCACCGATTTTGTTCCCACAGTTCTGTTGGTTGGCATGATCGTCCTTCTGATCTGTGCTTCTTTTATTCAGAATAAGCCTGCCATTACAAATGGTCTGATCTGTATGGGATTGCTCATTATCGGTATGGTTTACAGCATGTTCAAGACGCACAACAAAGATTCCGTCATTCGTCCTTTGAAAGCTGTAGATTTTGAAACTATCGGTCTGCTGTTCGGTCTGTTCCTGATGATCGGCGGTATCTCCAATATGGGTGTGATTGATGCCGCTGCGGAACTGCTGGCAAAGCTGGGCGGAGGAAATGTATTTATCCTGTACACTGTCATCGTATGGGCGTCTGTTCTTCTATCTGCCTTTATTGACAACATTCCTTACGTTGCTACCATGCTGCCGGTAGTTACCGGACTTGCCGGAACATTAGGAATTGAACCAACTTTGTTGTACTTCGGATTGCTCTCCGGTGCGACTCTTGGCGGAAACTGTACTCCGATTGGTGCATCCGCAAATATTGCCGGTATTGGCATCCTGCGCAAAGCAGGCTATGAGGTTAAAACGAAAGATTTTACCCGCATTGGTATTCCGTTCACCTTGGCGGCTGTCATTCCTGCGTATATCTATTTCTGGCTGCTTTATGCCTAAAACCTGATGATTTGCTCGACACCGAAAAAACGATTCAAAGGAGGCGATAGAATGAATTTAGCAAGAATTATGATCCCAAAGGTCAGCACGGTGTTTTTGAAAGAAAACCAGTCTGTCCGACAGGGATGGGAAATTATGAACCGAAACGGCTACACGGCAATTCCAGTGCTGGATACCGACGGAAAATACATAGGTACAGTCAGTGAAGGAGATTTTCTTAAATTTATCATAGCTGCCGGAACTCTTGATACTCAAAATATGGAAAGCCATCGGGTCTGACGCAGCTTCTCTCACTGGATCGGCGGCATGGGTATCCTTGTGTTTGTACTGATCTTTATCCCTGAGAGCAACGATGGCTCGTCCATGCACTTGCTTCGTGCGGAAAGCCCCGGCCCACAGGTAGGTAAGCTCGTATCCAAAATGAAAGTGACTGCGAGAATTTTATACTTGATTTATTTAGGTATGACAGTTCTTGAAGTTATCATTCTCATGTTGGATGAACCCATTCCGGGATATGAAAGTGAACAGTTCTTCTTCAGCCTGCTTGCGACATTTGGCTGTGCCGGTACCGGTGGCTTTGGTTTTATCCCCGGCAGTTTTGAGCTATTCCATCCGTTCTCGCAGTATGTGATGTCAATTTTCCTGATCCTATTCGGCTGTAATTTCAGCCTGTACTATCTGCTGCTCATCGGAAAGATTAAGGATGTCCTGCGAAGCGAAGAAGTTAGAGCATATTTTGCAATCATTGCAGCCGCTGTCGGATTTGTGTTTATCAGTCTGGTAGGGCGCTTTGAAGCATTCCCACAGGTCTATACTACGGAGGAAGCGTTTAGACATTCTCTGTTCCAGGTAGCATCTTTGATGACCACAGCAGGCTATACAACCACGGACTATCATGTATGGCCGCAGCTGGCTACAACAACTTTGGTTGTGGTTATGTTTATTGGTGCTATGGCCGGCTCAACCGCAGGCGGTATTAAAGTATCCCGAATTGTCATCGCCATGAAAGGTGCGTACATCAATGTAAGAAAGCTGATAAACCCTCGTTATGTTCCTCATACGAAGTTTGAAGGAAAAACACTTGAAAGTAAAACAATTAACGACGTATTCGCTTTTATTACTTTGTTCTTCTTTATTTTCCTTGCAGCACTATTCCTCCTGTCTTTCGATCCTATAAATGGTCAGACCATAACGATCATATCGGATGCAGGTACATACGATGTGAAACACGGCTTTTTCAGCAATTTCTCGGCTGTACTCACTTGTATTTCCAATGTAGGGCCTGCGTTTGAAGCGGTAGGACCATATTCCAGCTTTGCAGGTTACAACAATTTCTCTATGATTGTTTTGACCTTTACTATGCTTCTTGGACACTTGGAGATTCTGCCTGTTTTAATTCTGTTTAGCAGAAGAACATGGAGAAAAGCCTGAAAAATGATGGCTGTCGCTACGAATAGCAAGTAAAAAAGTAAATCCAGTCTGCCCCATTGTAAGTTTGGGGCAGACTGGATTTTGGTTAGTCAAGCGGTTTGTACTCCGTTACAGATCTCAAATAAGTTTCGGGATCGCCGTTCAAAATAAGGTCGGCATACTCCAACGGTGCATTGTAGATGAGATAGTCAAGCTCTGACCGTTCGTACATATTACGGGCGACTTCGTTCTCCACGGCAATGGTGTCAATCGCAATCATGCTACCATCGGTGAATTTCAGTTCCACACAGCAATTATCCATGTTGTAGGCACAAGATACTAAGGTTTTCATGGTATGTCCTCCATAATTCGTTGTAAGAAAGAAAATCCCGTCTGACTTCCTGTTAGAAATCAGACGGGATTTGTCCGTATGCACCCCGGAAACCGTCAGCTAACAGTTGATAAGTAAATTAGTTCCTTATCACTATTAAGCCAAGGTTTGGAAACCTTCAAAAACATTCTTGCTAAAGCAGCCAAATATCCGTGGTTGTCATTTTGACGGTGGCGGTTTATAATAAAAAATGGCATTTGCGTATACTATAACTTTTCTTCAAATGAAGCTTCCCTCCGGGTCGTCGCATTTGGAATGGTTCTGATAGAATAAGGAATCTATTTGGAATGGAGGCCACAGGATGGGCGCCATACTACAAAAGAAGCAGATGAGTGAAGAAGATATTAAGCTGCAATATATTACGCCCTCCATTCTTTCCAAGTGGAGTCGGGAGAAGATCACCATGGAAACCCGCATCACGGATGGAAAGGTCAATCTGAAGGGCAATTTTGTGTTCCGCGAAAAGCCCAAACGGGCGGATTATATTCTGTATCTCAATGAGAATAACCCAATCGCCGTTGTCGAGGCAAAGGATAATCATCACGCCGTTTCCCATGGCTTGCAGCAGGCCATGACCTATGCACAAATGCTGGACGTGCCGTTTGCATACAGCTCCAATGGAGACGGTTTTGTGGAGCATGATTTTCTTACCGGACAAGAACGAGAATTTGGCCTTCACGACTTCCCTACCGAACAGGAGCTGATCGCCCGGTATAAACGGGAATCCAACCTGACGCCTTCTCAGGAAGCGATGCTGGAACAACCATACTATGCCAGCCAGAGCACCTATCCGCCCCGTTACTATCAACGCAATGCCATCAATCGCACAGTGGACGCCATTGTAAGGGGACAGCAGCGGATTCTTTTGGTGATGGCTACCGGCACGGGCAAAACATATACCGCTTTTCAGATCGTGTACCGCCTGCTGGAAAGCGGCATGAAGCGAAAAATTCTCTACCTGGCCGACCGAAACATTCTGGTGGATCAGTCGATTCGGCAGGATTTTGCCCCGCTGGAAAAGGTCATCCACAAGATCAATGTGGCGAAGGACAACAGGAATACCATCACCTCCCACGAGGTGTATTTCTCCCTGTATCAGCAATTGGTGGGTGACGATGATCGGGAGCATTTCAGCGAGCTGTTTTTGCCGGACTTCTTCGACCTCATCATTGTAGACGAGTGCCACAGAGGTTCCGCCAAGGAGGAAAGCCGCTGGCGCAGGATTCTGGAATACTTCAATTCCGCTACCCAGATCGGCATGACCGCAACGCCCAAAGAAACCAAATATATCTCCAATCTCAGCTATTTTGGCGAGCCGGTTTATTCATACAGCCTGAAAGAAGGCATTGAGGATGGCTTCCTTGCCCCGTTCAAGGTCATCAATGTCACAACGAACATTGGGGAGGGATGGCGGCCGAGCAAAGGGCAGAAGGACATCAATGGCGTGGAAATTCCCGACCGCATCTACACTAACAGCGATTATGACTATAACATCATTATTGAGGATCGCATCCAGCAGGTGGCGGAGGAAATCACCCGATATCTGAAAAGCACCGACCGCATGGCAAAGACCATTGTATTTTGTGCCACGGAGGACGCCGCCCTGCGGATGCGCGATGCGCTGGCAAAGCTCAATGCGGATATGATGAAAATCAATCCTGACTATGTGGTGCGAATCACCGGCGGAGATGACTATGGCAAAGCCAAGCTGAAATACTTTATCTCCGTTTCCTCTCCCTACCCTGTGATCGCTACCACCTCCAAGCTGCTATCTACCGGCGCGGATTGCAAAATGACCAAGCTGATCGTACTGGACGAGATGATCGGCTCCATGACCGAGTTCAAACAGATCATTGGCCGCGGCACCCGTCTGCGGGAAAATGAAGGAAAGACACATTTTGTCGTAATGGACTTTCGCAACGTGACCCGCCTGTTTGCCGATCCCGAATGGGATGGTCCCCTCCAAATCAACGAAGGCTTCGCGCCAGGCGAAAAGCCTGCCGACGGCACTCAAGCCCTGCCGAATGAAGATGAAGCAGGCGCAACCGCTGAACCCCCGACCCCCAAACATAAGCCTATTGTGGATAAAAACGGCTGCAACGTGCAGATCATTCACAAGACGGTATCGATCTATGATGCAAACGGCAAGCTGCTGCGGCAGGAGAGCATCGTGGACTACACGAAAGAAAATATCCGTGGCGAATATGCTTCGCTGGATAACTTCATTCGTCAGTGGTCGGCCCAGGAGAAAAAAGAACAGATTCGGGACCTGCTCCGCGAACGAGGCATTGATCTGGAACTGCTCAAGGCGGATCAGAAGATGAGCGATGTGGACGACTTCGACTTCATCTGCCATGTGGCCTTTGACAAAAAGCCGCTGACCCGCAGGGAACGCGCCAGCAACGTCAAAAAGCGCGACTTCTTTGGCAAATATAGCGGTGTGGCCCGCGAGGTGCTGGAAGCCCTGCTGGACAAGTACATGAACACGGGCATCTACGAAATCGAAAAGACGGAAATTCTGAAGCTGGACCCATTCCTCAAGCTGGGCAAGCCGGCTAAAATCGCCGGGTATTTCGGCGGTAAAGCCGGGTATCTGCAGGCGGTACGGGAATTGGAACGGGCAATTTATGCGGACGAGGTAGGATAACGCATGAGCAATCTAACGGGATTTGTCAAGCGGCTGCGGGATATCATGCGCAACGACGCCGGCATCAACGGCGACGCACAGCGCATCGAGCAGATCGCATGGATGCTTTTTTTAAAGGTCTATGATGCAAAAGAACAGGATTGGGCATGGGAAGATGAGAACTATCAGTCCATCATCCCACAGGCATGCCGCTGGCAGAACTGGGCGCATGACGATAAGTCCGGCAAGGCCATGACCGGCGACAAGCTGCTGGATTTTGTCAACAACAGGCTGTTTCCGGTGCTCAAAGGCAGAGATATCGAGGATTCCAACGGCAAAATCCAGATTCCGGGGGTTCGTGTGGATGCTTCCACGCCCATCAGCAAGGCCATTGTGCAAACCACGTTTGCTGATGCCAACCAGTATATGAAGGACGGCGTGCTGCTTCGGCAAGTGCTCAACATCATTGATGAGCTGGACTTGAGTGACTATGAGGAAAGTCATGCGTTTGGCGAGATCTATGAAACCATCCTCAAAGAGCTGCAAAGCGCCGGTTCTGCCGGCGAATTTTATACGCCCCGCGCCGTCACCGACTTTATGGCGCAGGTGATCCGGCCGCAAATCGGCGAAGTGATGGCGGACTTCGCCTGCGGCACCGGCGGGTTTATCGTCAGCTGGCTGAAAGAGCTGAAAAAGCAGGTCACGACCACCGATGCCGAGGAGGCTTACAGCCGTTCCATCTACGGCATCGAAAAAAAGCAGTTCCCCTATATGCTCTGCATAACCAATCTGCTGCTGCACGGACTTGATGTCCCTCGTGTTTATCATGACAATTCCCTGACGCATGACGTGCTGGACTATACCGGGGAGGATCAGGTGGACGTGGTGCTGATGAATCCCCCCTACGGCGGCAGCGAGAAGGCAGATGTCAAAAGTCACTTTCCTACCGACCTGGCCAGCGGCGAGACGGCGGACCTGTTCATGTCGGTTATCATGTACAGGCTGAAAAAGAATGGCCGGGCGGCGGTGATCCTGCCCGACGGCTTCCTGTTCGGCACCGACAACGCCAAGGTGAATATCAAGCGCAAGCTGCTACGGGAGTTCAATCTCCATACCATTGTCCGCCTGCCGGGCAGCGTGTTTTCGCCCTATACGTCCATCACCACCAACATCCTGTTCTTTGACAATACCCATCCCACCGAGGAAACTTGGTTCTACCGGCTGGATATGCCTGAGGGATATAAGCACTTCTCCAAGACCAAGCCCATGAAGCCCGAGCACTTCCAGCCCGTGCTGGATTGGTGGAACGACCGGCGGGAGATCGCCGAGGATGGCTTTGACAAGGCGAAGAAGTACACTGCCCAGCAGCTTACCGAAGAGCTGGGCTACAACCTCGACCAGTGCGGCTATCCCCACGAGGAAGAGGAAATTCTCTCCCCGCTGGACCTGATTCACCGCTACGAGGAGCAGCGGGCATCCCTGAACGCGGAGATCGACCGGGTGTTGTCCGAGATCACCGCCCTGCTGGGAGGGAACGCCGAATGACCCCGCAGGAACTGAAAAACAGCATTTTGCAGCTGGCCATTCAAGGCAAGCTGGTGGAGCAGCGCCCTGAAGAAGGCACGGCCCAGGAGCTATATCAGAAAATGCAAAAGTATCATAAGGGAGTGAAACCTTGTAAGGCTGAATTAAATTTTTCCGCTATGGATTTCGAACTGCCAGAAACTTGGAAGATGGTAGAATTAAATCAGTTGTTTAATTTTATTGACTACAGAGGAAAAACACCTGTCAAATCAACAGAAGGGGTATCCTTAATTACTGCATCCAATATAAGACAAGGATATATGGATTATACAAGGAAAGAATACATATCTTCTGAAGAATATACTACAAGAAAAAGTCGTGGAATTACTCACAAAGGTGATTTATTATTTACAACAGAAGCGCCTATGGGCAATGTGGCAATATGCGACTTATATGAATGCTCTTGTGGACAACGAATTATTACTTTTCAAGAATACGAAGAAAATACAGTTATCCCCAAATTATTTATGTATTTTATTTTATCTACATACTTTCAAAAGCAACTTCTTGATAACTGTACTGGAACTACCGCTAAAGGTATTAAAGCTGATAAACTGAAACATCTCTTGCTTCCCCTCCCTCCCCTTGCCGAGCAAAAGCGCATCGTCGCCAAAATCGAAGAACTGCTGCCCTACATCGACCGCTATGAACAGGCGTGGAGCAAGCTAGAGCAGCTCAACAGCCGTTTCCCAGAGGATATGAAAAAAGCCCTCTTGCAGTACGCCATCCAGGGCAAGCTGGTGGAGCAGCGCCCCGAAGAAGGCACAGGCGAGGAACTGTTTGCACAGATTCAGGCGGAAAAACAGCGGCTCATCCAGGCAGGAAAAATCAAAACGGAGAAGCCCCTGCCGGAAATCACGGAGGACGAAAAGCCGTTTGATATTCCGGAGGGATGGAAGTGGGCGAGAGTTCGTGAAATTGCTTGCCTAAATCCCAAAAATGATTTATCAGATGAACTTGAAGTGTCTTTTATCCCTATGGCATTGGTGGATGATGGTTATCGCAACAATCATTCCTTTGAGATCAAAAAATGGGGCGATATCAAGAAAGGATTCACGCATTTTGCAGATGGAGATATTGGGATTGCTAAAATTACGCCATGTTTTCAAAACAGAAAGTCAGTTATTTTCCATGATCTGAAAAATGGTTATGGAGCAGGAACGACCGAGTTATCCATTGTTCGGGTTGAGAATAATTTAGTGTCGCGAGATTATCTGCTATGGTTTTTCAAGTCTGGATATTTTATTGAAAATGGGATGAAATCCTTTACTGGAACAGCAGGACAACAGAGAATACACAAGGATTATCTCTCTATGTGTTGCATTCCTCTCCCGCCTCTTGCCGAGCAGAAACGCATCGTCGAAAAACTGGAACAGTTGCTGCCGCTATGCGAGCGGCTGAAATGAGGTTAAAATACTATGACAAACGAAGAATATCTGGAAAAATTAAATTCAGTTGCTTTTGGCAGATCGTTTGAACCAGGATTTCTTGAAACTTGGTTTGCAAAATCTCTAAAAATCTTAGAAATTTTGGCACAGCAAAGCAAACAAATTGATCACCCTCGACATAGAGGGGATTCAAGAGAGGATTCTTTTCAGAAATTTTTAAGAAGCATTCTATCTCCCAACCACCTTATTATTAAGGGTTTTGCTGTTAACAAGTATGCTTCGATGAGCAAAGAACAGGACAATTTAATATGTCGAAGCGATCTGTTTACACCCCTTGCAAACACTGATTCCATTTCATATATACCAATAGACAGCGTAGTTGGATCGATAGAGATAAAATCTAATCTAACTTTAGACGAACTACGCAAATGTGTAATTAATTGTGCAAGCTTAAAGAGCATCAACTATCCTTATAACCCGGCAGGAATCTATCCCAGCGAAAAGGATAATATCATTTATTCTGTCTTTGCTTATGGTTCTGATAAAACAGCTAAACAGATTAGCGAACTTCTTCCTGAACTGAGCAAAACAATACCCCAATCCATGTGGATTAACCAGATCTACATACTGAATCAAGAGTTAATTATGCCTTGTCGAAAAGATGGCACAATAATACTTGGCCCAAGATGTGATATTTCAGGAGAGTATAAGGTTGTTAATGAAATCAATTTCTATAACAACGAAAATGATAAGATATTCCCCTTCTTATGGTTCCTCTCAAACATAATCGATAACATTTCAAAACACGCTCAGAATAAGAAGCCAATGGATTCCTTCTCGTATTTTTTTCAGCCGGCTCTATTTCAACATCAAATGCGTGAAAAGGTATTCGGAAAGAAAGGATCAACACAAGAAAAGGATTATTGACTACGGATATTTTGACTTTGTATTCCCTCGCCGGGCAAAAATGCATTGTCGCCAAGTCGGAAGAATTGCTGCCGCTGTGTGATAGGCTGAGATGAGGTGGAAGCAATGAGGCGCAGAAAACTCTCTTGTCCGAATGGTTGTTCTCTCCTACCGAGAAGAAAGGAGCTTCAGAAGCTTAGCGACAATACATATGGGTTTGACTTTTATGATTTTACATTTTGTCCTTGTTGCGGAAGTCTAGAACCGAAGAACTTTATCACATTTATTCGGAAACGAAAGCAGAAGGCGTGACAGCGCATTACGAATCCGACAGGTTTGGAACTTACGAAGAGCCGGGGCTAGCCGGCTTCTTTTGCATCATGACGCTCTGTGTCTGGTGAATGTGTTGGGAATAATGCACGTATGAGAAATATTCAAGGGGCAATCAGGCCGTAGAATTTGAGCGCCTCGACAATCGCAGCTTCCTTGTCCGGCGGACACTGGGGCTGTTTTGCAACGGGGGAACGTGCCCGCCCTTAGGAGAATAAGCATATTTGTCGTGTTGATATCGTCGTATATCCCTGCCCACGCTCTGCAAAACCGGCCGCCATTCTTGCGCATCCCAGGACGCAATCCCTTCGTCCATTTTTCTGCCGGTCCAAGCGAGACACAAACCGCATCGCCCTCCGCGTTTCTCCCGTCAGCCGCGCCGGCAGGTATAACACACTACACCTTGCAAGCAAGGTCGTGT
>OGXT01001446.1_pt1 | contig 23034 bp, 20 predicted proteins | sample 1576361 | NCBI WGS metagenome assembly OGXT01 (sample SAMEA3541514, study PRJEB24748) | human gut metagenome | biome: human gut; feature: human-associated habitat; material: faeces | place: China | collected 2012 | reverse complement strand
TCTTACAGCGACCAGATCCATCCGTCCCGTCCGGACGTCTCCTACTCCTACTGGTATCTGTTCAACTTCGACCCCAACTTCGACGCGGAATATGAGCCGGACAACTGGGAGATCGCCGTCAACAACGAGAACTTCCGCCTCTCCATCATGCACGGCCTCGACCGCGTCAACGCCATGCAGGTGTACGATTCGGCCAACCCCGAGGGCCTTCTGAACAACACCATCACCCCGCTGTCGTTCGCCTCCGCTTCGCAGGACTACGCCTACTACGGCGGCCTGGATAAGTACACCGACGGCGAGACCTTCGACGCCGATCTGGCGCTGGAGTACAAGGAAAAGGCCATGGCCGAGCTGACCGAGGCCGGCTGCACCTTCCCGGTGAAGGTCCTCATGCGCTACAACCCCACCACCACCAACTGGGCCGATGAGTGCCAGCTGGTCGAGCAGCAGCTTGAAAACCTCCTGGGCGCGGACTACATCGACGTCATCGTGCAGGCCGGCCCCGAAACGGGCTTCCTCTCCGCCGTGCGCCACACCGGCGACTATGGCCTGATGAAGTGCAACTGGGGCGCGGATTACGCTGACCCCGCCACCTGGATCGAGCCGTTCAGTGACACCGGCTCCGACAGCTATCTCCACTGGCGTGCAGACACCGCGGCGGGTGTGCGGGATATCATCGCCGAATATGACGCGCTGGTAGCCGAAGCAAAAGCGCAGGTGGAGGATATGAGCGTCCGCTACAACACCTTCGCCCAAGCGGAGGCGTCCATCATCAACCATGCTGTTATCATTCCCTACGGCGTGGAAGGAGACGGCTTCAAGGCCACCCGCCTGAATGAGCTGGAAGCGGAATATGCCCCGTATGGTCTGGCGCGCCAGCGGTATAAATACCAGAAGCTGCGCACCGAGCCGATGAGCCAGAATGAATTCAACACCCTGTACGAGGCATGGCAGGCCGAGCGCGCCAAAGCACTGGCTGCTGAATGATCCGATTGTAAAAGCAGGCTTTGTCCGGATGCGCCGGACAGGGCAGGCGGCCGAAACAACGGCCGCCTGCTTTCATTAGGGAACGGGTGCGCCCGTTTCTTAATGAAAGCAGTCTGTACGGCGGGCATTGTATGTCCGCCATCCAACAAAACAACCAAGTAAGGAGCTCCTGCCCATGATCCGATACTCGGCCAAACGTCTGGCGCGGTCCATGCTCACGCTGTTCATTATTATAACAGTCGTATTCTCGCTGCTGCGCCTGATGCCGGTGGAAGGCTACTTCCAGAACTATGAAAAAATGAACGATGCGCAGATCCAGAACGGGCTGCGTCAGCTCGGCCTGCTGGATCCGCTGCCCGTACAGCTGATGAATTTTTACAAGCAGGTGCTGCACGGCGATCTCGGCGTGTCGAATATTTACCGTATGAATGTACCTATTACGCAGATCGTTGCGGAAAAGGCGCCTGTTTCCATGATGATGGGCGGTATGGCGCTTTGTATCTCGCTGTTGCTGGGCCTGCCCATGGGGGCCGCTATGGCGCGCGGGAAGGGAAAGTGGTTCGATAAGATCGGCACAGGGTTCGTCGTGCTGGTACAGGCGGTGCCAAGCGCCGTGTATTATCTGGTCATCCAGCTGTACGGCACGCAGATACCCGGCTTTCCGCTCCCGATGCTGTTCCGGATGGACAACCCGTTGAGCTGGATCCTGCCAACCTTTTCCCTGGCCATCGGAAATATCGCTTATTATGCCATGTGGCTGCGCCGCTTTATGGTGGACGAATCCAACAAGGATTATGTCATGCTTGCGCGTGCCAAGGGCGTTTCTTCGAAAAAAATCATGAGCGGACACGTGTTCCGTAACGCATTCGTACCTCTCGTACAGTATCTGCCCACGTCTTTTCTTATTACGTTGATGGGCTCTATCTATGTGGAGAGCCTGTATTCTGTGCCGGGAATGGGCGGCCTGCTGGTAGACGTTATCCAGCGGCAGGACAACACTGTGGTGCAGGCGCTTGTACTCATCTATGCCGCGATCAGCATTCTTGGCTTGCTGATTGGCGATATTCTGATGGCCGTGGTGGACCCGCGCATCAGCCTGAACAAAAAGGAGGGCGCGCGGTAATGGGATTGTTCAACAAAAAAAGCGTACAGCTGAGCGACAGCCTGAATCAGGCCACCGCACAGGCGCTGGACGGCCTGAGTGCAGCCGATGAGAAAGAACTGTTTGCATTCGCGGAATACCATCCCGAAGACGCGGAAAAAACCGGGTTTTCAGGCTATTCCTACTGGCGGAGCACACTGCGTGTGTTCACGCGCAATAAAATGGCGATGTTTCTGCTGGGCGTCATCATCGTTCTGCTGCTTTTTACGTTCATTCAGCCGTATCTGCCCGGCCAACGTGACCCAATCGTTATCAATAACGATGAAAACGGCATCCAGATTATCAATATGAAGCCGAACAGTGAGTTTTGGTTCGGAACCAATTCCATCGGACAGGATCTGTGGAGCCGCGTTTGGAGCGGTACGCGCACCAGTCTGTTCATCGGCTTTTCCGTAGCCATGTGGGAGGTCGCTTTCGGCATTCTTATCGGCGTGCTGTGGGGTTATGTGCGCAAGCTGGATTTCTTTTTTACCGAGCTGTACAACGTTGTGGACAATATTCCGCAGACGATCGTGCTCATTCTGTTTTCCTACATCATGCGGCCCAGCGTGGGGACGCTGATCTTCGCCATGTGCCTGACGGGCTGGCTGACGATGGCGCGCTTTGTGCGCAACCAGATCGTTATCATCCGTGACAGGGATTATAACCTTGCGTCCCGGTGCCTGGGCACTCCGACGCGGCGCATCATTGTGCGCAACCTGCTGCCGTACCTGGTGTCCGTCATCATGATGCGCGTGGCCATGGCCATCCCGCTGGCCATCGGTAATGAAGTGTTCATCACATACATCGGTCTCGGTCTGCCGGTCTCTACGCCCAGCCTGGGCAACCTGATCAACCAGGGCCGCATGATTATGATGAACCCCTCTTTGCAGTATCAGCTGGTTTTCCCGACCGTCGTGCTGTGCATCATTACCGTCAGTTTTTACATCATCGGCAACGCCTTTGCCGATGCCGCTGACCCCAAAAACCATGTATTTTAAGGAGGACGGCGCAGCATGCAGGATGTGATCTTATCTGTGCAGGATCTTGAAGTGGAATTCACGCTCCGCGGCAAGACATTGCACGCCATTCGGGGTATCAGCCTCGACATCTGTGAAGGCGAGAGCCTTGCCATCGTGGGGGAATCCGGCAGCGGTAAATCCGTGTTCTGCAAAACGTTCATGGGTCTGTTGGATTCCAACGGCCGCGTCACCCGCGGCAGCATCCGTTACGGCGAAAAGGACCTTGCCGCCTTTAAAACGGAAAAAGAGTGGCTCAGCGTGCGCGGAAAGGAAATCGCTATGGTCATGCAGGATCCGATGACCAGCCTGAATCCGCTCAAAACCGTCGGCGCGCAGATCTGCGAAGCGCTGACGCTGCACCAGGGAATGAAGGGGGAGGCCGCCAAGCAAAAAGCTACTGAGATACTGGAGGATGTCGGCATCACTGAGGCGGCGCGCCGTTTCGGCCAGTATCCGCATGAATTTTCCGGCGGTATGCGCCAGCGGGTGGTCATTGCCATCGCCATTGCATGCAACCCGCGCATCCTTATCTGTGACGAGCCAACGACGGCTCTGGATGTTACCATTCAGGCACAGATATTAAAGCTTCTGAAGGACCTGAAAGCCAAGTATAAGCTGACCACGCTGTACATCACCCATGACCTGGGCGTGGTGGCGAATGTGGCCGACCGAATCGCGGTGATGTACGCGGGCGATATCGTTGAAATCGGAACCTGCGAGGAAGTGTTCTACACGCCCAAGCACCCGTATACCTGGGCGCTGCTGTCCAGCCTGCCGCAGCTCGGTGTGCGGGGCGAGAACCTGTATTCCATTCCCGGTACGCCGCCAAATCTGTTTGCGGATGTAAGGGGGGATGCCTTTGCACCCAGGAATCCGTATGCGCTGAAAATTGATTTTGTGGAGCGGCCGCCGTATTTTGAGGTGAGCCCGACCCACAAAGCGCGCACCTGGCTGTTGGACCCGCGCGCACCCAAAGTGGAGCCGCCGGAAAATATCCGCAATCTGCGGAGTGTGCAGGAGGGGAATGTATGACAATGGAAAACAAGCCTCTTCTGCAGGTCAAAGACCTCACAGTGACCTTTGGAGAGCGGCACAATAAGTTTACCGCCGTCAAAAACGTCAGCTTCGATATTTTCCAAGGCGAGACGTTCGGCCTTGTGGGCGAATCCGGCAGCGGCAAAACGACCATCGGCCGGACGGTCATCCGCATCAACCCGGCGGCGAGCGGCGAGATTTTGTACGATGGAGAACGCATCAGCGGCAGGATCAGCCGTGAAAAGGACAGGGAAGTCACCCGAAAAATACAAATGATCTTTCAGGACCCGATGGCCTCCCTCAACGAACGCGCCAAGGTGGATTACATCGTCTCCGAGGGGTTGTATAATCTGGGCGGACGCGTGTCGGAGGAAGAACGCCGCAAAAAGGTTGCGCAGGCACTTTCCGACGTGGGACTGCTGCCGGAATTTGCCAGCCGTTTTCCGCACGAGTTCTCCGGCGGGCAGCGCCAGCGCATCGGCATCGCCCGCGCGCTTATCATGGAACCAGAATTCATTATTGCGGACGAGCCCATCTCTGCTTTGGACGTATCCATCCGTGCTCAGGTGCTGAACCTGATGGCCGAGCTGCAGCGTCGGCGCGGGCTGACCTATCTGCTCATCAGTCATGATCTCTCGGTGATGCGTTTCATCTGCGACCGCATCGCGGTCATTCATTTGGGACGCATCGTAGAGCTTTCCAGTACGGAAAAGCTGTTTGCACATCCGCTGCATCCGTATACGAGAGCGCTGCTTTCCGCTATTCCGCTGCCGGACCCTGCGGCGGAAAAACGCAAGGTCCTGGAGGTGTACGACCCGTCCTGTCATCATTATGAGGCAGACCCTCCGACATGGATGGAGATCGAACCGGGACATTTTGTGCTTGCAAATCAGGAAGAACTTGAAAAATACCGGACAATGATTTAAACTGAATGACATGAAGGACGCAGCGCGGCGTTTTTCGCGCGGAGCGTCCGTGCTGAAAGCGGACAAAGCGTCCGCTTTCGGTGTTTCTGTGTGCAGTTTACACAGTTTTTACACATGTTTCCGTTTGCCGCGGCTTTGCCCTCCGGCGGAGGAAAGCATGTGCCGGAGAAGTCGTAACCATTCTGAACAAGCAAAGGAGAGCTGCCATGATTATACCAAAACCGTTGTTTACAGGCGCGCGTGTCGCGCTGATCGCGCCTTCCGGCCCTGTTCCAGAAGGGCGCTTGGAGCCTGCCGTGGCCAGTGTGCAGGCACTTGGGCTGGAGCCTGTCGTTTTTCCGTCCTGTACCATGCGGCACGGTTATCTGGCCGGATATGACCGCGAACGTGCGGCAGATTTTAATAATGCGTTTTCAGACGCGAGCATCCATGGCGTTATCTGCATCCGCGGAGGATACGGTGCGCAGCGCCTGATGGACCGCATCGATTGGACTGCTATTGCAAAAACGCCCAAGGTGTTCTGTGGGTACAGTGATGTCACCATCCTGCATCTGATGCTGAATCAGCGCTGCGGCTTTGTTACTTATCACACGCCTATGCCGGCTACGGAATGGTATGCAGGTTTGGATGAATATACCGAGCGTTCACTGAAAAACGCGATTTTCGGCGTGCAGGAGCCGAATATCCTCAATCCAGACGGTATGCCGCTGTATACAATCGCCAAGGGCGTGAGCCACGGCGTGTTGACGGGCGGCAACCTGTCGTTGCTCGCCGCCTCTTTGGGAACGCCTTATGAAATCGAGACAAAGGATAAAATATTGTTCATTGAGGATATCGGTGAAACGCCGTACCGTATTGACCGCATGCTGCTCATGCTGAAGCAGGCGGGGAAGCTGCGCGCCTGCGCGGGTATTCTGCTGGGTGCGTTCACGGATTGTGCAGCACCTGACCCGGCGGAGAGCCTGACGCTGCGTGAGGTCATCACAGAATTGCTGCTGGATGAAGGCAAGCCGATCCTGGGGGCGCTTCAGTGCGGGCATATCATGCCTACGATGTCCCTGCCGCTGGGGGTAAACGTGAATCTTGACGCAACGAACCGCACGCTGCGGGTATTGGAGTATTGAATATGACCAGGCAAGAGCTTTGCGCCGCGCTGGATGCGCAGCTTGCAGCGGCGCAGGAACAGGTGTGCGTGCTGGCTGTCCCGTTGGCTGGCGGCGTGCCGTTGTATGAACGGGGCGCGGGCAGGAGGGCGGTCTCCGCGTCTACCATCAAGGTGTTCATCCTGCTGGCCGCGCTGGATGAGGTGCGGCGGGGAAGGCTCGCGCTGGACACGCCTGTGTCGGTCACAGCGGAAGACATTCTTCCTGACACAGGCGTCTTTGTGGACGGTCCCGGCATGCATCCGCTGGAGGAGCTGCTTGTGTGGATGATCGTCCTTTCCGACAATACGGCAACGAACGTGCTCATCGGGCTGCTGGGCGCCGAATGTATAAATGCGGCGGCATGCAGCGTTGGGACGAAAAACACTGTGCTGGAACGCAAAATGCTGGATTGGGATGCAGTATCAGCCGGGCGCAATAATTATACCAGCGCGGAGGACCTGCTGCGCGTGTTCCGTGCGCTGTATGACGAAACAGTACTCACGCCGGAGCTTTGCGCGCTGGCGCGCTCGATCCTGCGCCGTCAGCGCGATACGCGGATGCTCACCCGTTACATTTGGCAGGACGTGCCCTGTGCCCACAAGACGGGTGGCCTGGACCGTCTGAGCCATGATGCGGGAGTGTTCGAGCTTCCGGGCCGGCCGTATTTCATCGCCGTACTCATTTGGGACGCACCGGATATTGACGGTGACGAGCCTCTGGCGGGACGCGTTTCGAAGTTGGTTTTCGATTATTATTCCCAGGAGGATACGCAATGAGTTTTGCTGTTGTGGTTTCTGACATCGCCCCTTTGTATACGAAGCCGGAGCCGTTGTGTGAGCTGGCAGATGAAGCGCTTTATGGTATGGTGGTGGAGGTGCTGGCGCGGGAAGGGATGTATTGCCGTGTGCGTACCCATTACCGCTATGAGGGCTGGACGCCCGCGCGCTGCCTTCTGGAGGACGGCGCGCCTGCCGCACAATGGCAGTCGGTGCCAAAGCTGGTAGTGCAAAAACCTTATATCGATGTGCTGAACGAGCCGAAGGTACAGGGGGGCTGCCTGCAGAGCATGCCGAGGGGAGCTTTTCTCTGCCCGGAGGGCGGCCCGGATGAAAACCAGTGGCAGCCCGTTCGTCTTGCGGATGGACGTCTCGGCTACACCAAAGCAACTTATCTGGCTCAGCCGGCTCCCGCGTGGGAAAGCGTTGGGGAAGATGAACTGCGGCAGCGCTTATGCGGCGCCGCACTGTCTTATCTGGGCGCACAATACCGCTGGGGCGGTAAAACGCCGTTGGGCATCGATTGCAGCGGCCTTGTCTCCATGGCCTATCTGCTCAACGGTGTGATTATTTACAGGGACGCTGCCATCAAGCCGGGGTTTGCGCTGCATGAAATTTCATTTGAAGCAGCAAAGCCGGGCGATCTGCTGTTTTTCCCCGGCCACGTGGCGATGTATCTGGGAGAGGGACGGTTTGTTCACTCCACCGGACATACAGGTACAGAAGGCGTCATCCTCAGCAGTCTTGCGGAAGAGGCGCCGGATTACCGGGCGGATCTGAAAGAATCCATGACTGCTGTGGCCAGTATTTTCGGCGCGCCGCAGTGAAGATATTATCAATCAGACAGGGGATCGGAAAGTAATGAAAATCAAGGACTTTGGCGTTGAGATGTGGATGAACGCCTATGAAAACGACTGTACTTATAATTTGGCGGAGACCTGTGTGGAATCCCTGACCGTGGAGCAGCTTTTGGAGCTTGGCGGCTGCCGTGAGCAGGCTGTGGCCGATATCCTCGGCATGAAGCTGACCTACGGTGCGATTGAAGGCAGCCCGCGCCTGCGGATGCTCATTGCCGGACTGTATGAAAAACAGACACCGGAGAATGTTATTACGGCGCACGGGGCTATCGGTGCGAATCATCTTGTGATTGAAGCACTGGCCGGGCCGGGGGACGAGGTGGTCTCCGTGCTGCCCACTTACCAGCAGCATTATTCTATTCCGGAGGCGCTGGGCGCTGAAGTTCACATCCTGCCCCTGCGCAGCGGAAATGCATTTTTGCCCGACCTGGACGAACTGCGCGGCATGGTGAATAAAAATACAAAACTTATCTGTATCAACAACCCCAACAACCCGACAGGCGCCCTGATGGAACGGGAATTTCTGCAGGAGGTTGCCGGGATCGCCCGTTCTGTCGATGCATGGCTGCTGTGCGATGAGGTATACCGCGGCCTGAACCACGAAGGCGAGCCGTTCACGGCCTCTGTGGCAGACCTTTATGAAAAAGGCATTTCCACAGGCAGTATGTCAAAGACCTTTTCATTGGCCGGGCTTCGTCTGGGCTGGATCGCCGGGCCAAAAGCGCTGTTGGAGCAAGTATCCCGCCATCGGGATTACAGTACCATCAGCTGCGGTATGATCGATGAATATCTGGCCGGGATAGCGCTGGAGCACAAGGAGGCGGTCATCGCGCGCAACCGCGCCATCGTCACCGGAAATCTTGCCGTTTTGGAGCGGTGGCTGAAAGGACAGCCTAAGCTGAGCTTTGTAAAGCCGCGTGCGGGCACGACTGCCTTTTTGAAGATGGAGTTCGACATGCCCAGCGCAGATTTCTGCCGGGGGCTGCTGGCGGAAAAAGGCGTGCTGCTCGTACCGGGCAGTGTAATGGACCGGGAGGGGTATCTTCGTATCGGCTACGCCAATACGCCGGAAGTGATTGCAGCCGGACTTGACAAAATGGGAGAATATCTTGCGGAGCTGCCGCTGTAAGCTCTGCGCGGCTGGCATTGCAGGCTGTTTCTTCCGCTTTGTTGTATCGATATACAAAAATATACAATATTCAGGCGTGAATTTAGTAGCATTCTGCTATTGTTTTCACGCCTTTTTTTGTGATATACTTTAGCACAATAAAGCATCAGAGAAAATACGGTACACATCGTATTTTCCGGTGCCTATGGAGGGAAAGAAATGAAAAAGTTATTTGCACTTTGCCTTGCCGCCGTGGTGGCGCTGGGCCTTGCGGCGTGCGGCGGCTCCACATCGTCTTCGGCGGCCGCCTCAGAACCGGGAACATCCGACGCAGCATCCTCTGCGGCAGCTTCTGTTGCTGCCGCCGGCAAGGACCCGGCCAACTGCAAGATCGGCGTCATTCAGCTGACGGAGCATGTGGCTCTTGACGCCGCCCGCGACGGTTTTATCGACGCGCTGGTGGAAGCGGGCTTCAACCGGGAAAATATCGACGTGCAGAATGCGCAAGGCGAGATTCCCAATTGCGCGACCATTGCCACTAAGTTTGTCAATGATAAAGTAGATCTGATCCTGGCTGTAGCTACGCCTGCCGCGCAGGCCGCCGCACAGGCAACCACAGAGATCCCCATTCTGGCCACGGCAGTGACGGATTTTGTGAGCGCCGGCTTGGTGAACAGCGACGAGGTCCCGGGCGGAAACGTATCCGGCACATCTGATATGAACCCCATCGAGGAACAGGCCGACCTTTTGGTAAAGCTGGTGCCCGAGGCGAAAACGGTTGGTATTCTGTACTGCTCGGCAGAGGATAACTCCATTCTGCAGGCGGGCCTGGCAAAAGCCGCCTTTGAGGCGCGCGGCCTGACGGTGAACGAGTATACCGCCGCCGACGTCAATGAGATTCAGCCCGTCACCACAAAGGCTGTCGGCGAGGTAGACGCACTGTACGTTCCCACAGACAATCTGTTTGCCGAAAACATGCCCACTGCAGCGCTGGTTGCGGAGAATGCCAAAATTCCCGTGATCTGCGGCGAGAGCGGTATGGTGGATTCCGGCGGCACGGCCACTTATGGCATCAACTACTATAATCTTGGTAAACTGGCTGCTGCTCAGGCGGTAGAAATTTTGGTGGACGGCAAAGACGTGGGCACGGTTCCCGTAGGCTTCGCCTCTGTGGAGGATCTGGAGTTTGCTGTCAACGAGGCGAATTGTGAAGCCATCGGCCTGACGCTTCCGGAAGATCTGAAAGGTTGAGTTTTATCCGGTGCGTTTGTGAAAAAAACAATAAAAACAGGCGGCAGGGCTTTGCCCGCCGCCTGTTTTGTGTTATAATTATTTTATCTGTACGCATTTGGGCGTAACGCTTAACAGTAAAGGACGGATATCATTATGGGCGGCATCATTGCGGCAATTCCCGGCGCGACGGCGCAGGGGCTCGTCTGGGGCGTCATGGCTCTGGGCGTGTATGTGACCTATAAGCTGCTGGACATCGCGGATTTGACGGTGGACAGCAGCCTTTGCACCGGCGGCGCGACAAGCGCCGTGCTGATTTTGATGGGAATGCACCCGCTGCTTTCTCTGGTTTTCGCGGTATTTGCCGGCATGCTTGCAGGACTTGTAACCGGCTTTTTGCACACGCGTCTGCGCATCCCGGCCATTCTTGCGGGAATACTCACACAACTGGGGCTTTACTCCATCAATCTGCGCATCATGGGCAAATCCAGCGTGGCGCTTCTGCGCCAGCCGGTGGTCATCAGCCTGGGAAACATCCCCATGGCATTGCTCATCGGCGTGCTGGTAGCGGCGGCTGTTGTCGCTGTGATGTACTGGTTTTTCGGCACGGAACTTGGCTGCGCCATCCGCGCAACGGGCAACAACCGCAAAATGGTACGCGCCCAGGGTGTGAATACCGACACGATGAAGATCATCGGACTGGTCCTCTCCAATGGTCTTGTGGGCCTTGCCGGCGGCTTGCTGGCGCAGTACCAGGGAAGCGCAAACATCAATATGGGCCGCGGCGCCATTGTCATCGGTCTGGCCAGTGTCATCATCGGCGAGGTCATCTTCGGCGCGCGCTTCAATTTTGCCTATCAGCTCGGTTCCATCGTGGCCGGGTCTGTGATTTATCAAATCGTTATTGCCTTTGTGCTGCAGCTGGGCCTTTCCACCGAGGACCTTAAGCTGTTCAGCGCGGTCACTGTTGCGCTGGCGCTCAGTGTGCCCGCATTGCAGAAAAAATTCCTGAAATCCAAATTTACGCCTGTGCCGGCGGGGAAGGAGTGAGCGGTATGCTGGAACTGAAAAACATCCATAAGGTGTTCAATCCAGGCACCATCAATGAAAAACGGGCGATCCAGAATCTCAGCTTCACACTGAACGACGGTGATTTTGTCACAGTCATCGGCGGAAACGGCGCAGGCAAATCCACGATGCTCAACCTTATTGCGGGCGTTTATACCGCAGATGCGGGCAGCATCGTGCTGGACGGCGCGGACATTACCAAACTGCCGGAGTACAAACGCGCCAAACTTTTGGGCCGTGTGTTTCAGGACCCGATGATGGGAACAGCCGGGAACATGGGCATTGAAGAAAACCTTGCCATGGCCTACCGCCGCGGCAGGACCCGCACGCTACGTTGGGGCATCAGTAATGAGGAGCGCGAATTTTACAAAGAAAAGCTGCAGATGCTTGACCTCGGCCTGGAGGGGCGACTCACCAGCAAGGTCCGCCTTCTTTCGGGGGGACAGCGTCAGGCGCTGACGCTGCTGATGGCAACGCTGCAGAACCCCAGGCTGCTGCTGCTGGACGAGCACACCGCCGCGCTGGATCCAAAAACCGCGCACAAGGTGCTTACGCTCACGGAAAAGATCATTTCAGAGAATAGGCTGTCCACGCTGATGGTCACACACAACATGAAGGACGCCATCCGTTACGGCAACCGCTTGGTGATGATGCACGAGGGCAACATCATTTACGACGTGTCCGGTGAAGAGAAAGCGAACCTTCAGGTGAGCGACCTTCTGGCCAAATTCGAGGCCGTGAGCAACGGTGAATTCGCCAACGACCGCATGCTGCTGGCGTGATAATTTTTTCAAGGAAGGGGCGTCTGTTTGCAGACTTTTGACGCGGTGCTGTTCGATTTGGACGGCACACTCATTGATTCTGCGCCCGGTATCTTCGATTCCTTCGAGTTCACACTGGCGCAATATGAGATGACTGTTCCACAGGAACGGCTCAGGCGTTTCCTCGGGCCGCCGCTTCGCGAAAGCTTCGCAAAGCTGTTGCCGCCCGACGAGGTAGAACGCGCGGTGGAAATCTACCGCGCGCATTATGCCGAAGCCAGCGGTGCGCTGACAAAGCTATATCCCGGCACAAAAGAACTTCTGAGTGCGCTCCGGGAGGCAGGATATATCCTATGCCTTGCCACGTCCAAGGTGCGCTATGCGGCGCTGAAGCTGTTGGATAAACTGGAGCTTACGCCGTATTTTGATTACATTGGCGGTTCTTCTCCGGATGCTTCACTGGATACTAAAACAGCCGTGATCCGCCATGTGCTTGCCCAGCCGTGTGTACAGGACAAGCGGGCTGTGATGGTGGGCGACAGGGACAACGATATGCATGGGGCGGCGGATTGCGGGCTGCCGGCGGTGGGCGTGCTGTACGGCTACGGTTCCCGCGGGGAGCTGGAACCTTTTGCTCCGCTGTATCTTGCGCCGTCCGCCGGCGCGCTGCGTGCATGGCTGCTGCAGCGCAAAGATCAAGGGGAAGCTGCGCTTCCGGAAAAGGAATGACCGTATTTGAACGATACTTCTGCACATTTCAGAATGCGTGACTGGAAATATGTGCCGAAACGGCAGCGGCGCGCATGCGTGACGCTGATCGTCTGCATTTTGTTTTTTCTTGCTTCGGCGTCGGCCACGGTTCTGCTGCTGATCCTTGATGCACGTTCTGCCAATCCTGTTTTGCCGCAGGTGATGGCCGAACTTACCGGAAAGGCCGAGCCGGAGGTGCAACAGCCGGAGTTTCCCGGCGGCGCGCTGCCAGAGAGCGCAGATGCGGGCCAGGCCTATCTGGATGAAACGATTTTCGTAGGGGATTCCAATACTGTGCGGATGTTTGCCTACGGGCTTGTCCCGCTGGAAAACTATATGGCGTTGGAGGGGATGGGCATCGAGAGCATCTCGCAGGCGCCCTGTGTTTATTTCAGTGGGGAGACAAAAGTCTATACCATTCCGCAGGCCATCGCAAAAGTGAAGCCGCGCCGGGTCGTGATGACCTTCGGCACAAACAACGCCAGCGGCCAGTTTACCCGGGAGTCGTTTATCGATGCTTACCGCGACGCGATTGCGGCGATTCAGGATGCTTACCCGTATTGCGACGTCATCATCAACGCAATTCCGCCCATAGGCAAGGTGCGCTCTTATCCTGACATCACAATGGAAACGCTGGATGATTTCAATAAGGCGCTGGAAGAACTGGCGCAGGAGCTGGGACTCCCGTTCCTGAACTCGTCTGAAGCGCTCAAGGGTGGAGACGGCTACGCAAAGCCGGATTATGTGATCGGCGATGGGCTGCATCTGAGCCAGGCGGCGTTGGAAGAGCTGCTGTTCTATACGCGGACCCATGCGTATGAGGCAGAGGACAGGCGGCCTGTAGCTGTAAAAGCACCGGAACGCAAGGCTCCGCCTGCCTGGCAGGGCGTTGTGGCAGCATCCGGCGGCGCACAGGCGAGCTGACCGGCTGTTTTCAAAAATAAACCGAGGAGTTTTTTATGAATATTTCCGTACTCGGCTGCGGCCGGTGGGGTTCTTTTTTAGCGTGGTACCACAGCGCAAAAAATGACGTGACGCTTTGGGGGCGCGAGGGCTCCCGCAGCCTTGCGGCGCTGCGGGAAACAGGCGGTAACCGCTACCTGAAGCTCCCGGAGCGTGTTTGCCTGACCAGTGATCTGGGCGCTGCTTTGGAATCGGCGCAGCTTGTCGTCATTTCCATCAGTGCGCAGGAGTTGCGCGCGCTGGCGCGATGCATTCAGGCTTATCCTGTGGCGGGCAAAACGTTTATCCTTTGTATGAAAGGCCTCGAATGCGGTACCGGAGACCGGCTGACGCAGGTGTTCCGTAGCGAGGTGACGCAGCCCGTCTCGGTTGCCGTATGGGTGGGCCCCGGGCATGTAGAGGATTTTACAGCCGGCGTTCCCAATTGTATGGTTGTGGATTCCGACGACCGGACGGTGGTGGATTTCATTGTGGAAACGATGAGCACCGACCTCATCCGCCTATACAAAGGCGGAGACCTTGTGGGAACAGAGGTTGGAGCCGCGGCGAAAAATGTGATCGGTATTGCAGCGGGCATGCTGGACGGCAAAGGCCTTTCCAGCTTGAAAGGCTCGCTGATGGCGCGGGGCGCGCGGGAGATTGCGCGGCTCATCCGCGCCATGGGCGGAAACGAGCTTTCCGCATACGGGCTGTGCCACCTGGGCGACTACGAGGCCACGCTCTTTTCAAGCCACAGCCACAACCGGCAGTTCGGAGAGAGCTATATCAAAGGTGAGCCGTACGGAAGCCTTGCCGAAGGCGTGCCCACTGTGCGCGCCCTGGTGGAACTGGGGGCGCGCTATGGAGTGGAACTTCCTATTTGTAACACGATTTACGCCATTCTTTATGAAGAAGCAGACGCGGATGCCGCGTTGCGCACCTTGTTTACCCGCAGTGTAAAAGGAGAATTCGATTCCTGAATCCATGCGGCACATCCCGAAGCCTCCCGGCATAAGATGGGCACAAGGAGGTATGCCGTATGATCGAACACAATGCGTTTTGCAACAGTGAGCCGCAGGAGGATGCCCTTTGCGGCTGCGTGGACAACTATGACCTGACGGACTGGAACGATATCGAACCGCCGGACTGGGAGGGCGGCGATGCGCCGCACCAACGCTCCTGCCTGTGCAACGGAGAAAATGGGGACGCCTATGACAATCGGGACCCCGACGGCTGCCGGAATTGCTGCGAAGGGGAGTCCTGCGACGGATGCAGGGATCCTGAAATGGAACTCTTTATCCCAAAGGCATCTTCTCAGCAACAGCCGGAATCCGGGACACAGCGGCCGATCGTTTATAATTATATGGAGAACGAGGGCAGCTACGAGGAGCAGATCATTCAAATTTGAAGCAGACTGCGGCGGGCATGCCTGCCGCTTTTTGCTGCCTTAACAGAATTTTATCGCCGGCCCTGTTGACGAACGCAGACAAATCATGGATAATAGTAACGATAGATTCTATTTTCGCGCAGAAGGGGCGTGGCGTTTTTTGGCCTTTTATTATTGCCTGCTGTTTGATGTGGACGGCACTCTGCTGGATTTCAATGCGGCGGAGGACGGCGCATTGCGGGATACGCTGGCGCATTTTTCCCTGCCAAACACCGAGGATGCCGTCTCCCAGTACCATGACATCAACAATGCGCTGTGGGCGGCGCTGGAGCAGGGGAAGGTACGGCAGGACAAGCTTGTTATCCAGCGCTTTGAAAAGCTGCTCGCTGCGTTTGGCGTGCAGGGCAATCCCGTGGAGATCAACGATTATTACTTAACACAGTTATCTCAGCGCGCAGATACGTTCCCGGGCGCTGAGGAAGCGCTGGAGGAACTGGCGGAAGTGGCCACGCTGGCTGTTGTTTCCAACGGCGTTGAAAAAGTGCAGGCGGGCCGTTTGGAAAAGTCGGGCTTGGGCCGCTTTTTTGACGGCGTGTTCGTATCCGGCCGGGTAGGCGCGACAAAGCCCGCCCGCAAAATATTCGATACGGCCCTCAATACACTGGGCATTGAAAACCGGAAAAAGGTACTTATGATCGGCGATTCTCTGAAAGCGGATATCGCCGGGGGCACGGGAGCGGGTATCGACACCTGCTGGTGCAACTTCCGCGGCGCGGTTTTGCCCGAGGGCGCTCCGCAGCCGACCTACACGATCCAGGGATATGAGGAATTGCTTCGCATCGTCATGGAAGAGGAGGAGCTTGCAAATGCCGGAAGTAAAGAAAAACGCCATCAGCTTTAAGTCCTCCAATGGAACGGACATCGTCGCGGGGTATTATTACACCTGTCCCGGGATGGAACCGCGCTGTATCCTGCAAATTTCCCACGGCATGTGCGAATACATCGGCCGTTATGACGATTTTGCCGGGTATATGGCGCAGAAAGGCTATGTGGTTTGCGGCAACGACCATTTGGGACACGGCGCCACAAGCAGCGGCCCGAACGGAACAGACGGCTATTTTGCCGAAAAGGACGGACGCAAATTTGTGCTGCAGGATCTGCACGAAATGAACCGCCTTGCCCGCGAGGCGTATCCGGGGCTGCCTGTTATCCTGCTCGGACACAGCATGGGCAGCTTTTTTGCGCGGATGTATGCCGTCCTGTATCCGGAAACGCTGCATGCACTGGTGCTCAGCGGCACGGGCGGTCCTAACCCGTTGGCGGGCGTAGGACTTGCTCTTACTGAGGCGATCGGCAGGGTGAAAGGGCGAAAGCACCGTTCGAAGTTTCTTAACAACATGGCGTTCGGCCAATATTTGAAGCGGGTGGATTCTCCCGATACGCCCTATGACTGGATCTCACGCGACAAAGAGGTCGTTGCACGGTATGCACAGGATGCAAAGTGTACGTTTATTTTTACTGCCAGCGCGTTTCACGAGCTAATGGCGATTTTGCGTGCGGTGAACCGTCCCCAATGGGCGCAGAAGGTGGACAAGCGTCTGCCCGTCGCGCTGTTTGCCGGCGACGCAGATCCGGTGGGAGATTACGGCAGAGGCGTTGAATCCGTTTACCGCGCGCTGAAAGATGCCGGTGTGAAAGACGTTTTCCTCAAGCTGTACCCCGGCGCACGGCACGAGATATTGAATGAAACAAACCGGGCTGAGGTATACGCGGATATCCTCGCGTGGTGCGATGCCCATCAGGCGTGAAAGCTCGGGCAAAATGTTTTTGGATAAAGCGGCGGTGTACTCATGCCGTTGTTTTATATAGGCGATATCCCAAATCTTTGGAATGGAGAGAGAAATCGTAAATGGAAGTATTCATGAATTTTATCAATGCGATGTTTGGAAGCATCCTGTCGCTTGATCCCGTTTCGGCCGTTAAAATGGTCGTGATGTGGGCCATCGGCGGCACTCTGATCTATCTGGCTATCAAGAAGGACATGGAGCCCAGCCTGCTGCTGCCCATGGGCTTCGGCGCCATCCTTGTCAACCTGCCGCTTTCCGGCGCCATCGACCAGATGCATGAGTTGGGCATCGAGGTGGGCGCCCTGAGCGAGCTGTTCCGCGCGGGCATCTCCAACGAGCTGTTCCCGTTGCTGCTGTTCATCGGCATCGGCGCGATGATCGACTTCGGCCCGCTGCTGGCCAATCCCAAGCTGCTGTTGTTTGGCGCGGCCGCGCAGTTCGGCATTTTTATGACGCTGACGCTGGCCTGCCTGGTGAACCTGATTTTTCCGGGTATGTTCAGCATTCAGGATGCCGCCAGCGTTGCCATCATCGGCGCTGCGGACGGCCCCACGTCTATTTTTGTCGGCAACTTCTACGGCACCAAGTATCTGGGCGCCATCATTGTTGCGGCGTACAGTTACATGGCGCTGGTGCCCATCATCCAGCCGCCGGTCATCCGCATGGTGACAACAAAAAAAGAGCGTCTGATCCGTATGCCTTACGAGGCGAAGGAGATCAGCAAGACGGTGCGTATCCTGTTCCCGATCGTGGTCACCGTGATTGCGGGCCTGATTGCGCCGCGCAGCGTTTCTCTGGTCGGCTTCCTGATGTTCGGCAACCTGCTGCGTGAATGCGGTGTTCTGAACAGCCTTTCTGAAACAGCTCAGAATGTGCTGGCAAACCTCATTACCATCGTGCTCGGCATCACCGTTGCCACCCAGATGCAGGCGGATATGTTCCTGTCCTGGGGCACGCTGATGATCATGCTGCTTGGTCTGTTTGCATTTATTTTCGACACGGTCGGCGGCGTGATGTTTGCCAAATTCCTCAATCTGTTCACGAAGAAAAAAATCAATCCGATGATCGGCGCATGCGGCATTTCCGCGTTTCCGATGAGCAGCCGTGTGGTCCATAAGATGGGCCTGAAGGAAGACCCGCAGAACTTCCTGCTCATGCACGCGGCGGGCGTCAATGTCGGCGGGCAGATCGCCAGCGTTATCGCGGGCGGCCTGATCCTCAACCTGATCGCCAGAGTATAAGGAGGTACTGGTATGGATATGGTATTGCAGTCTCTCAGTGTCATGCTCATGGGCATGTGCGGTATTTTCATTGTTATGGGTATCATCAGCGTGGCCGTTTCACTGCTGAACCGGTTCTTCAAATAAAAGAAACTGGCAAAGAGAATCGATGCCTGCACAGGATGTCTGCGCAGGCTTGAGATACAATGAAGAAACCGCTGCCGAGGCGCATTCCCGGCGGCGGTTTCTTCCTGTTGCAGGGAGGAGGGCCGACGTGCCGAGAAAATTGTTCTTCCGATTGAAAGACGGTTTCCCACGGGTAAAGTTGTGTTTTTGCGTGCTCTGCGTTTTGACTTATCTGGCGCTCATCCGCGTGTCTGGAGCAAAGCTGTGGGGGCTGTTTGTTTTCTTCCTCTGTGCCGCGGTGTATTTATACCTCCCCGGCCGTTTCTGGGCCCGCGTCACAGGAATGGAGAAGGTTCTGCCGGAATTCGCTGTGCCGCTGGGCGTCCTTCTTGGCACAGGCTTTCTGGCTGTCCTGTATTGTGTCAGCATGCGTTTGGGCGTTCTGTGGCTGCTGCGCGCGCTGCCGCCGGTGCTGGGGCTGCTCTGGCTGGTGCTCCTGCGGGGCGCGCCGCAAAGTCCGTGGAAAGCGGCACGCGCTGTATATGCGGACGGCGGATTCCTTTCACGGGTCACTCTTTGGTGTGTCCTGTCCGTTTTGTTTGCGCTGATGGTCAGCGTAAAAAATGCGCACCCTGCCGCTGCGGGAGAGATCGTGCTGACGCAAGATGTGATGTGGAATATCGGGAATGCCAATTCCTTTGCACTGGGATTCCCTCCGCAGGACATCCGCTTTTCCATGGTGCGTTTTTCCTATCATTATCTCACAGAGCTTGTGTTCGGTGCGCTTTCTATTGTGAGCGGAATCGCCTGCTATGATATTTACGTGTTTTATGCGGGACCGCTGGTTTTGGCTGCTCTGCTGTGCTGTCTGTATGCATTGGGCATCTGCTTTTACCGCGGCCATCGGAACAAGGCGTTATTGTTCACCTTCGCCATGTTTTTGTTCAACTGCGCCAGCCTGTGGACAGCTCTGACAAACGGAACAGGCAGTTTCGGCAATACAAATATGATGCACCTCATTACGAACGTGAATGCGCAGGGAACAGCGGCTGTTTTTGTTTCGGTTTTTGTGATCCTGTTTACAGAAATGGCCCGCAGATGCTTTGATGTGAGTTGGATGTATCTGACGGTTTTTCTGGGCAGTTTTGCACTTGTGTGTTTTGCCAAAGGGCCGGCAGCAGCCATTGTCGCTTGCAGCTTTGCGGTCACAATGCTGTTTGTACTGTTCCGCAAACCGCGCTGGAGCCGGGCATTGACCGCGTTGGCTGGAGTTCTGGCGGTTTTCCTGGTGGTCTACCTTGTGATTTTTTCTTCCGGGACAAACACCAGTGTTCATTTCGGATTCAAGACGTTGGAAGCTTCCGCACCGCGCCAGTGGCTGCGTGCATGGATGGGAGACAGCGCAGCGGCCGGTGCGGTATGCATGGTGCTGGGAGCGGTTTTGCATGCATTTTGTATGCAGCCTTTTCAATTTCCACTGTATTTAAAAGGGCTTTGTAGGGACATCCGCGGATTGCTGCGGCTTCCGGCGGAACGCTTGCTGGCAAACGGCATTGTGGCGGGCGGCTTTCTTGCCTATTTTCTGTTTTGGCATCCCTCATACAGCCAGCTTTATTTTGTTCTGATTGCAATTATGTTTATGAATCTGCTCGCGGTTGACCAGGTCACGACGGTGCGTACACGCGCGGGAAAAGCCTTCTGCACGCTGTGCGGTGCCGTCGGTCTCGCCACCAGTGCCGTGCTGGTGATTAACTTTACAGGCAGCGGGATGCGCCAGCTGGCGCGTAACCTTGATATTATCCCCAAGTACCCGTATGTCAGCACCGCCAGCGCAGGCGATGAGGCGGCGATGAAATGGCTGCAGAGCAATACGCCGCAGGATGCAGTGTTCGCTACCAACCGTATTCACAGCATGGCCAACGCCTCGGACGGTATCTCCAGCTTGTATACCGCGATGAGCGGCCGGCAGGCATATATGGAAGGCTATACCTATGCAGTGACGAACATGGGGGTTTCCGAGGCCGTTGTTGCGCAAAAGCAGGCTGTGAATACTGCACTGTTCGATGCATCGACGGCGCCGGAGGAAGTCCTGCGACTTTGTGCGGAAAACGGCATCGACTACCTTGTTTGTTCCAAACAGTATCCGGGCGACACAAGCCAGCTATCCGGGCTTGTGGTCGTGTATGAAAACGCCGACGTAACGATATACGCGGCAGATCAATGAGAAAATTATGTTATTAACGATACAAAACATTCAAAAATATTTTGGAGCTGAGCTGTGTCTCAGGAACATCAGCTGCGTGCTGGACGCACAAGACCGCGCCGGAATTATTGGCGAGAACGGCGCGGGCAAAACCACGCTCATCAAGATCATCACGGGTGAGCTGTACCCGGATGACGGAATCGTGACGCTGGCGCACGGGGCGACGGTAGGTTATCTGGAACAGAACAGCGTGCTGGACCCCGCATGCACGGTATATGGAGAAATGGAAAACGCGTTTCGTTCCGTTTTGGACGCGATGGACGAGATGAAGCGTCTGGAGCGTCAGATGGCGGAGTGTCCGGGCGACCATATGCTTTTGGAACGTCATGCGCAGCTCTCCGCCGTTGTAGATGCGGCGGACGGCTATAATATGGACACACAGATCAAAAAGATATTGAATGGCATGGCTTTTCCCGCGCCGGATTATCAGAAAAGCGTGGCTGTGCTCTCCGGCGGCGAGCATACCCGACTTTGCCTTGCCAAGCTGCTGCTGCAAAAGCCTGATCTTCTGATTCTGGACGAGCCGACAAACCATTTGGATTTTGAGACGATGGAATGGCTGGAAAGCTATCTCAAAACCTATCCGGGCGCGATTCTGGTGGTGAGCCACGACCGTTATTTTCTTGATGCTGTCTGCAACCGCATTTTCGAAATCGAGGACAATACGCTTACAGCATATAAGGGGAATTATTCCGCTTATCTTCCGCAAAAAGAGGCGGCTGTGGCGCTTCAGCAGAAGCAGCATGATGCGGATATGGAGAAAGCCGCGAAGCTGGAAGATTATATTGCGCGTAATCTGGTGCGCGCCTCCACCACAAAAATGGCCCAAAGCAGGCGCAAGCAGCTTGAGAAAATGGAGATCACAGAAGCACCGCGCACCTCCCACACCGATCTGAAGTTCCGCTTCACCTTCGATGTGACGCCTTACAACGAGATTCTTACGGCGAAGAATATTTCTGTCACACTGGGCGGCAAAAGACTTGTTGAAGGATTGGATCTGCTTGTAAAGCGGGGAGAACGCCTGGTCATCGCGGGCCCGAACGGCGCGGGAAAATCCACGTTGCTGCGTGTGCTGGACGGCAAGCTGCGTCCACAGGCGGGCACAGTGCGCTTAGGCGCTGGCGCAAAGCCGTCTGTGTTCGAACAGCAACAGCTTCGCCGAGACGGCACGGTCATCAGCACGATTTGGGACAAATATCCAAAATTCACGGAACTTGAGGTGCGCAGCCACTTGGCCAAGCTGAATTTTCGTGGTGAAGATGTATTCAAGCCGTGTTCGGCACTTTCGGGCGGCGAACTGGCCCGTCTGCGCTTTGCGGAAATTTTGCTGGAAAAGCCGAATCTTTTGTTCCTGGACGAGCCGACGAACCATTTGGATATCTATACCCGGGAATCTCTGGGGGCGGCGCTGGCTTCCTATGAGGGGACGCTTGTGCTCGTCACTCATGACCGTTATCTGATGAACAGCCTTGCTTGTCCAATTTTATTCATTGAAAACGGAAAGACTTCGCTATATGAAGATTATGACGCGATGATGCACCGCGGGGCTGTGCCGCCTGAAAAAAACATCGCACCGGAAAAGACGGCGTCTGCAGGCAAGGCTGCTTACGGCAAGGAGCAGCGCCGCCGTCGCGCGGAGCTTCGCGCACGGATCAAAGCGCTGGAGGATGAAATGGAGACTCTGGCCCTGCGCATTATGGCGTTGGAGGGTGAAGTGAACGACCCTGATGTTCTGCGGGATCACACGCGTCTGCGGGACGTATGCGATGAGCTGGACGATACCCGTTTTCATCAGGACGAGGTCCTGGCCGAATGGGAAAGGCTTGTGGAAGAACAGGAAGCTTACGAGCAGGAAAACGACGAATAACACAATACAGGTATGCCCCGGACGCATTCAGCGCCCGGGGTATTTTTGGTTCTAACGCCTGTCCGCGTTTCATATCATTGAACAAATGAATGGCAAAGGACGGGAAGAGATGGACGCTTTTTATCATGCTGCGTCACAGCTGCCCGGTGCAGTCTCGCAGGCGCTGATGCGCATTCCGCCCCGGTGGGTGGGGGACATTACGGAAATCCGCCTGCGTTCGGGCCGCCCGGTGTCGCTTAGCACGCCGAGCGGCGCACGGTTTGTTTCCATAGACGGCGGTTGGCGAGAAAAACCGGATACAGGCGTGCTGTCTACGCCGCACGCGCTGGTGCAGAACTGCTTTCAGGCCATTTGCGGATATTCGGTGCACAGTTTTGCGGATTGCATCGCGAGCGGCTTTGTTCCGCTGCCGGGCGGGCACAGGGCGGGCGTGTGCGGTACGGCATTCGTGGATGGCAGCGGAACCTTTACGCTCAAAAATATCACATCCATCAATCTGCGCGTGGCTCGCACGGGCTTGTGTGCCTGCGACGCCGTTCTGCGTCCGCTGCTGTGCGCACCCGGCGTGGGGCTGCT
>OGXT01001434.1_pt1 | contig 23195 bp, 20 predicted proteins | sample 1576361 | NCBI WGS metagenome assembly OGXT01 (sample SAMEA3541514, study PRJEB24748) | human gut metagenome | biome: human gut; feature: human-associated habitat; material: faeces | place: China | collected 2012 | reverse complement strand
CGTGCCGCCCCGCTGCCGCTCGAGGTGCGTCCACATGCCCGCGAGCCGGGGCAGCAGATACTGACACTGCGCGAGCTCGACCTGCGCTTTCGCATAGGCCGTCGTCGCCCGCTGGACGAATATGTCCAGAATCAGGCTCGTGCGGTCGTAGATCTTGTTCTTGAACACCTTGTCCAGATTGCGAAGCTGCGAAGGCGAAAGCTCGTCGTCGAAAATCACGTAGCGTATCTCGTTCTCCTCGACGAAGGCCGCGATCTCGGCGAGCTTGCCCTCGCCTATGAAAGTCTTGGCCGAAGGGGCGGCCAACCGCTGCGTGAACCGCTTGACGCTACGTATGCCGGCCGTCTCGGCCAGAAATTCCAGTTCGTCGAGGTATTCGTTCGCCTGGCGCTCGTCCTGCCGCTCGCGGACGACGGCCACCAGAACGGCCCGACGCTGCTCCGGCGCCGTATCGATCGTTTCTCCCATGAATCTTTCCAAAAATAAAGCCCGAAAGCGTGCTTCCGCCGCATCGTCCCGTCGCGGCCACGCGTCTCGCAAGGGCGCATACAGCACACAATATACCACAAATCTACGAAGAAATACCGAGGAATGAAACAAAAGGCCCGGATTTGCCCCGGAATCGCCGCGCGGTCGCTCCGCGGCGCGGCGATTTTCCGGCATTTTTTTGGAATTTGCCGAAAACTTTTTACTTTTGCCTGCGCATGAAGGGGGGATTAGCTCAGCTGGCTAGAGCGCTTGCATGGCATGCAAGAGGTCACGAGTTCGAATCTCGTATTCTCCACGACGCATCAGGACAGGCTGTTTCGATTTGGGGACAGCCTGTTTTGCATACGAAGGTGAGGCATTCCCGTACGGCGGGCAGACTTTCCCGTTCCGAGCCGGCGAATCCGGACTATCGCAGAGGCGGAATCCCCCTGCGGGAACGAACGGAACGCGATTCGCCGCGCGGCCTTGCCGGGATATCCGCCCGCAGGAATACGCCAGAGAACCACGAACGGATAGAAGATCGATGGAAAATTCCACCATACCGACCGACAAGCCGTGGCTGTTCGGCCTCACGCTCGACGAACTGGAGCGGATCGCCGCCGAGAACGGGATGCCCCGGTTCGCCGCGCGGCAGATCGCCTCGTGGCTTTACCGCAAGGGAGCCGATTCGATCGGCGGGATGACGGACCTCTCGCTGAAAAACAGGGAGAAGCTCGCCGGGAAATACGAGCTGGGCACGATTCCCTTCGCCAACGTGCAGCGATCGGCCGACGGCACGAAAAAATACCTTTTCCCGACTCTGCAGGGCCGCTTCATCGAGTCGGCCTACATCCCCGACGGCGACCGGGCGACGCTCTGCGTCTCGTCGCAATCGGGTTGCCGGATGGGCTGCCGCTTTTGCATGACCGCGCGGCAGGGTTTCGCGCACCACCTGACCGCAGGGGAGATACTGAACCAGATCCGCTCGATTCCCGAAAGCGACCGGCTGACCAACGTCGTCTACATGGGCATGGGCGAGCCGCTCGATAACGCGGAGCAGGTCATCCGATCGATCGAGGTGCTGACCTCCGACTGGGGATACGGCTGGAGCCCGACGCGGATCACCGTGTCGACGATCGGCGTGATTCCCGCCATGCGGGAGCTGCTGCGACGGACCCGGGTGCATCTGGCCGTCAGCCTGCACGACCCGATCCCCGCCGAGCGCGCAGCCATGATGCCCGCCGAGCGCCGCTATCCGATCGAGCAGGTGGTCGCCGAGCTGCGGCGGCACGACTTCGCGCATCAGCGCCGAATCAGCTTCGAGTACATCGTCTTTCGCGGAGTCAACGATACGCCGGCGCACGTCGCCGCGTTGACGCGGCTGCTCGCAGGGCTCCGCTGCCGGATCAACCTGATCCGCTTCCACGCGATTCCCGACGCTCCGTTCGAGGGAGCCGACGAGCCGACGATGGTCCGTCTGCGCGATGAGTTGTCGCGGCGAGGCATCACGACGACGATCCGCGCCTCGCGGGGCGAGGACATTCAGGCGGCCTGCGGCCTGCTCTCCACCCTCCGGCAAGGGAACGGTTCTCCGGCCGGACGAAAGGAAAGCCCGGAAGCGAGCGGAAGCGAACCGCACGAAACATCGTCCGACGCTCGTTGTGGAACGACAATTGCACCCGAACGAACCGAACCCGATAATAAAAAAACGATACCATGAAAAAATGGATGACGGCCGCGCTGCTCGTATTGTTCGCGGCAACCGCTTTCGCACAAAAGAACCAGGGAACCGTTTTCGAGAAAGGAACGCTCAAGGAGCTGCTCGCCCTCGCGGACGAACAGGACAAGTATCTGTTCGTCGACGTATACGCGACATGGTGCGGGCCGTGCCAGATCATGGCCAAGCAGATATTTCCCCAGCAAAAGGTAGGCGAGTTTTTCAACAAGACGTTCGTCAACGCCAAGTTCAACGCCGAAAAGGGCGAGGGGGTCGACGTAGCGAAACGATACTCCGTCAAGGCCTATCCGACCTTTCTGATTCTGGATTCCGACGGAGAGGAAGTCGGACGGATCGTCGGCGGAGCCGATGCCGACCGCTTCATCGAGGAAGTACGGAAAGTACTCGAGAACATCGAGCGGTAAATTTCGGCTTTCCGTAGCGACAGAACGGCAAACCGGAACCCGTGTCCATGACCGTATGAGGCATGGACACGGGTTCGATTTGCATATCCGCCCCGCGCCGGGAAACGGACGGACGGAAGCGGGTATTCGGTCGTGTCCCGGTTCCGCCGGAAAATTCCGTTCGCGGGTCGCAGCGCCCGATTGGATCGTTCGGGTCGTCGCCTCCGGCTCGTCGGCCGAATCTTCGCTTCGGCCGGCGCACTCTATTTCTCCGAAGCGCATTCGCTAAGCCCGATACGCGTGTGCCGGTCTGCGGCTTCCGGCCAAGAACCAAGAAATGGCCCCGAGAGCCCAAGTCCGCCTTTCTATGTCCGCACAGCGCTTTTTTGACCCGGGGAGTCGGCGGAGCGGATTATTTGCCTATTTTTGTCTTCAAACGACCCGAGTATGCTGAAGCAACTGGCCGGGCAAACCGCGATCTACGGCGTCGGAACGATCGTGCCCCGGTTTCTGAACTACCTGCTCTTTCCCTACCTGACCCGCCTGATGACGACCGGGGAGTACGGCGTGGTGACCGACCTCTACGCGCTGATCCCGTTCGCGCTGGTCGTGCTGACCATGGGGCTCGAGACGGGCTACTTCCGCTTTGCCGGACAAGCCGCCACCGAGCGGGAACGCAAGGAAGTGTTCGAGACGACATGGGGCGCCGTCTCGCTGTTCGCGCTGCTGTTTTTCGCCGCAGCCCTGCTTTTTACCCCTGCGCTGGCCCGGATCATGGACTATGCCGAGCATCCGTCGTACATCCGGCTGACGGCGGCCATCATCGCGCTCGACGCCGCGACGGCCATCCCGTTCGCCCGACTGCGGCAGCAAGGACGCGCGAAACGTTTCGTCGCGCTGAGACTGCTGTCGGTCGCCGTCAATTTGGCGCTTACCGTCTTTTTCTATTCGGCGCTCCCCGCCTTGGCAAGCCGAGGATTGGACGCAGGCACGTACGACCCGGCATTCGGCGCAGGCTACGTACTGGTGGCCAACCTATTGGGCAGCGCGGTCGTATGGGTGGGCCTGTATCCCTCCTGTCACGGCGCACGGCCGCGCATACGGCCCAAGCTGTTGCGCGCGGTCATGCTCTATTCGCTGCCCCTGCTTATCAGCGGGATCGCCGGAACGGCCAACGAGTTCATCGACCGGCAGATGATCAAGTATCTGCTGCCGCCCGAGAGCTCGATGGATGCGCTCGGTATCTACGGAGCCGTCGCGAAACTGGGCGTCGTGCTGATGCTGTTCACGCAGATGTACCGCTACGCGGCCGAGCCGTACTTCCTGTCGGCCTTCCGGCAGGAAGACTTCCGCCGGAGCAATGCCGAGGCGCTCAAGTACTTCATCATCGTGTCCGTCGGCATCTTCCTGACGATCATGCTGTTCGTGGATTTGTTCGGATTGCTGATGGGCCGCGATTTCCGGCAAGGCATCCGCGTGCTGCCGATCATTCTGCTCGCGAACATGTTCTCCGGCATCTGGCTGAACCTGTCGTTCTGGTACAAACAGAGCGGACAGACGCAATATGCGATCTGGATCACCGGCACGGGACTCGTGTTCACGGTCGGACTGAATCTGGCGCTGACCCCGGCGCTCGGCTATCCGGGCGCCGCTCTGGCCCGTCTGGGCTGCGAGACGGCCATGGTCGCCGTCAGCTACTATCTGAACCGGAAGCACTGCCCGACGCCCTACGACCTGCCTCGGATCGGATCGTACTTTCTGGCGGGCGGCGCGATCTACGCCCTGTCGCTGCTGACGGTCCGTCTGAGCCCTGCGGCGCACTACGCCGCCAACCTGCTGTTGCTCGCAGCCTTCGGGTGGCTTGCCGTACACCGCGAGCGGATCGACCTAAAAGGGTTGCTTCGCTCGATCGTCAAGCGTTAGACTGCGAAACCGCACTGTCCGAAAAACGGAACGCGATACTTGTGACAAACATAAACCGAACCGTTCGATAAGATAACAAGGAGAACCCGAAGAAAACCGAACCGCGAGGGTCGCGCCACGCTCATGCACCACGTCCGACCGAACTTTCTCGCCCGGACCGGGGCAGCGGCGCCGAACGCCGACTTCGCCCGAGGATGCGCTTTCGCGTTTTCCGCAAATGAAAAAAGCCATGAAAATCAAAGTCATCAATCGCTCGGCATACGCCTTGCCGCAGTATGAAACCGCCGGAGCCGCCGGCATGGACGTGCGGGCCGACATCCGCGAAAGCATCGTGCTGGGCCCGCTAGAACGGACGCTGGTACCGACCGGACTTTACGTCGAGATTCCGGACGGATACGAGATTCAGGTACGCCCGCGCAGCGGTCTGGCCGCCCGGCACGGCATCTCGCTCGTGAACTCTCCGGGCACGATCGATCCCGACTACCGGGGCGAGATCAAGGCGATTCTGGTCAATCTGTCCAACGAATCGTTCGAGATCAAGCCCGGCGAACGGATCGCCCAACTGGTCGTCGCCCGCTTCGAGCGCGCCGAATGGGAAAGCGTCGAGACGCTCGGCGAAACGGCCCGAGGCGAGGGCGGCATGGGATCGACCGGACGAGGGTGATCCGGCTCCGGACTACGAGGAAATCGCTCGACGCGGACCAAACGGACTGAAATTATCCCTATCTTTGGGCCGACATGCTCAAAATCGACCCGGATCGTCAGGCAAATACGACAAAAAAACGACGGCAGGGAAGGGTCAGCTTGGAAGTATAGTATGAATTCTATAACCCAGGGTCAATATAATTCAACAAAACAGTGATTATGAAAACTTTTTTTACGAAATCGGCGCTTTACCTCGCCTTGACGATTCCCGCTTTTTTCTTTCTCGGATGCGATGACTCGGAAGAAGGCGGATCGTACGAATTCAGCGTGGAGCCGACCGTCCTTACATTCAGCGCGAAGCAGGAGACCCAAACGCTCTCGGTCCGCACATACGGCGACTGGTCGATCGTTCTGCCACAGGACGCCGCTTGGCTGAAGGTATCGGCCATGAGCGGCCGGGGACCGGCCGAAATCGAGGTGACGGCCGAGAACTACTACAGGACCGACACCTCGCGTACCGCCCGTCTGACCGTAACGGGAGGAAACTCGGGCGATTTTCCCGTAGAAGTAGTACAGCAGAAACTTCAGATGAACGATCTGAGCGCGGCGGGAAAGGCCAATTGTTATATCGTGCCGACGAGCGGAGACTTCGCGATCGATGCCGCGACGCAAGGTAACTCGGAGAGCGAGCAGGTAGGCGAATGGACCTCGGCAGAACTATTGTGGGAAGACAACCGGGAACTGATTACGGACCTGTACGGAGACCCCGAAAGCAAGCGGATTTTCTTTTCGACAGCCGCCGCAGGCAACGCAGTGATCGCCGTTAAGGACGCATCGGGCAAGATTCTGTGGAGCTGGCACATCTGGGCCACCGACTTCGATCCGAACGCCAAGACGCTCAAGTATACGAACGACAACGGCTCGACATGGGAATTCATGGACCGCAATCTGGGTGCCGCCAACGCCGAGTCCGGAAGCTTCGGAGCCTTCGGCCTGCTCTATCAGTGGGGACGCAAGGACCCTTTCACGGCGGCTACGGCCTTCGCTCCTGAAAATCCGAGCGAAACGATACGCTGGAACATGCTGAACAACCCGCTGCCGGCTATGGCCTCGGATGCGGACAGCATGGGCACCGTCCAGCTCTCGATCGAGCATCCGACCTCGTTCTATGTGACACGCTACGCCCACGGCGACTGGAACGGCCAACCCGATCCGAATCTTTGGGGCGCCGTTTCGGGTCAAAAAACCGTATACGATCCCTGCCCTGCCGGCTGGAGAGTTCCCGCCTACGACGCTCAGGGCGATTCCCCGTACGCTTTCGTAACCCGCCAGACGACGACAGGCACAGATAACATCGGACGCATTTACACCGACGGGAACGGAAACGATTTCCTGTTTCCCGTAGCGGGCTCGCGCGTCAACGGAACCGGCACGCTCGACTGTCCTGGCAACTACGGCTCCCTGTGGACGGCCACTGGCAAAACGACGAGCAATGAAGACGGCACGATCGAGTATGGCTGCCTGCTGTTCTTCACGACCGGCCGGCTGGTTTCCGCGACATACTACGACACCCGGTCCCAAGGCGTTTCGGTGCGCTGCGTCAAGGAATAGGCGAAACCGAACGAATCCGTTCCAAGCGGGAGAAGATCACGAGTCTTCTCCCGCTTCGCTTTCCGTTTCAGAACGGGATTCCTCCGTATGCGATTCTGAAGGAAATTCCCTATCTTTGCCTATCCGCGCGAGACTTTCGGCAGACTACTCTTATCAGGACAAAATTGCAATTCAAAGACATCATAGGCCAAAGGCCGACCATCGAGCGGCTTGTCCGGGGCGTCGACACCGGACGGGTCAGCCACGCGCAGCTCTTTTCCGGGCAGGAAGGATACGGACCGCTGCCGCTGGCGATCGCTTACGCTCAGTACATACATTGCACGAACCGTCGGGAAGGCGACTCGTGCGGCGAGTGCCCGTCGTGCCGGCAGATCGCGCAACTGGCGCATCCCGACCTGCACTTCGTTTTTCCGGTCAACACGCCCAAGGGACGCTCGGGCGAAAAGCCGCTGAGCGACCGTTTCCTGCCGCAATGGAGGAAAATCGTGACCGATACGGGCGGCTATTTCGACGAGCAGTCGTGGTACTCGGCCATCGAGATCGACAACAAGCAGGGCAATATCAGTACGCAGGAAGCCGACGAGATCATCCGCAAACTGTCGTTCAAATCGTTCGAGTCGGAATACAAGATCGTCGTCGTCTGGCTGGCCGAGCGAATGAATACGCAAGCGGCCAACAAGCTGCTCAAAATACTCGAGGAGCCGTGGGACAAGACGCTGTTCCTGCTGTTGAGCGCTTCGCCCGAACAACTGCTGCCGACGATCGTCTCGCGCACGCAGTGCGTAACGGTTCCGTCGATCGACGAAACCAGCCTGACGCGCTATCTGACGGCTCGCAAGGGAATGCCCGAGGCCGACGCTTTTCGCGCGGCCCGGCTGTCGCGGGGCGACTTGCTCGAAGCGCTGCGCTGCCTGCGGCACGCGAGCGAAAACGACGAGCTGTTCGACCTGTTCGTGAAACTGATGCGGCTGAGCTACGAGGACCGGCATCTGGAATTGCTCGAATGGGCCGAGACGGTCGCCTCGATGGGCCGCGAGGAACAGAAGCGACTGATCGAGAACTCGGTCCGCCTGCTGCGCGACAGCTACATGCTGACGGCCGGCATGGAACCCATTTGCTATCTGTTCGGCCGCGAAGAACAGTTTTGCAAGAAATTTGCGCCTTACGTGAACAACCGCAACATCGAGCCGCTGGTGGCCGAAATGGAGCGGACGATGCGGCAGATCGCCCAGAACGGCAACCCGAGAATCGTTTTCCCTCACTTCGCGCTCACGGTGAGCAAACTGATAAACCGACTGTAATGGCGCGCGTGGTGCTGATAACGGGCGCGAACCTCGGTCCGGTCGCCGAGAATCTCGCCGAAGCGGAACGGCTGCTCGCCGAAACGGTGGGGCGGATCGTTCTCCGCTCGTCGCTCAGAGAGTCGGAACCATGGGGATTCGAAGCCGACGAACGATTCCTGAACCAGGTGCTCGCGATCGAAACCCCATTGTCGCCCGAGCGGGTACTCGACGAATGCCAGCGTATCGAGAGGATACTGGGACGGGTGCGAACGCCGGATACGGGCTACCGCTCGCGGACGATGGACATCGACATGCTGTTCTACGAAGACCGGGTCATCCGCAGCGAGCGGCTCACGATTCCGCACCCGCTTCTCGAGCGGCGCGATTTCGTGCTCGCCCCGCTGGAGGAGATATTGCCCGATCTCGTACATCCCGTGCTGGGACGAACGGTCCGGCAGCTTCGCAGAGAGCTCTCGGCCGGACATGCGGCCCGGCCCGGAACAGGGAAGACGGCACGTTCCGAAGAAACGGCGGCAACAAACGCGGGCGGAAGCGTCCGGACCGCATGCCCGGGAGGCTCCGTGAAAACTATCGAAAAATCGCTACCTTTGCAGGCAATTGGCTTGAAGAAATGAGCTCGAACGAAATCAGAATCCATAAGACGCTCGCCCGATGCGGCATACTGGCCGTCGTGCTGCTGGCCACGCTGTGCCGTTGCGCGCGGCAGGCGGCGCCGCAGGGAGGCCCGCGCGACTCGCTGCCGCCGAAAGTAGTGACCATGACGCCGGCATTCGGAACGACTCATTTCAAGGACAAGCGGATTCTGATCGAGTTCGACGAATACGTCCAGCTGGAGGATCAGCAAAAGGAGTTTTTCACCTCGCCTTTCATGGAACAGAAGCCCGTGCTCTCGATTCGCGGGCGGAGCGTCCAGATCGATCTGAAGGAGGACCTCGACTCGAACCGCACCTACGCGCTCGATTTCGGCAGCAGCGTCGTCGACAACAACGAGGGCAACCCCTACGTCGGACTGCGCTACGTCTTCTCGACCGGCGGCGAGATCGACTCGCTGCTGATGTCGGGCTATACGGTCGACGCCCAGAAGGGCGACACGCTCGGGAAAGTCTTCCTGCTGTTTTTCGACGCGAAGGCCGACTCGATTCCCGCCTACGACTCGACGATAGTCAACAGCAAACCGTTGAGCGTGGCCCGATCCTATCCCAACGGCATTTTCATCGCCGAGAACCTGAAGCCGATGGACTACCGCATCTACGCGCTCGAAGACAACAACAATAACATGCGCTACGAGCCGGGCGTCGACCGCGTGGCTTTTCTCGACACGGTATTCAACCCGCTGCGCGAGCCCGCGTTCGACATATGGTACGACACCTCGCGGCGCTACATGCAGGCCGACCCGCAACTGATGATGCGCCTGTTCAAGGAAATCCCGTCCAAGCGCCAGACATACACCGGAGCCAGCCGGCCGCAAAGCAACCGGGTGACGCTCATGTTCTCCGCCCCGTTCCCGCAGATCGACACGCTGGTTTTCGAAGGGTTCGATCCGTCGAAGATACTCACCGAGTACGTGACTCCCCGGCGCGATACGATGACGCTGTGGTTCGATGCGATCGAGGAGGAAATGCCCGATACGCTGAGGGGACGGCTCGTCTACCGCAAGCACGACAGCACCGGAGTGCTGCAATCCGCAGGACAGGATCTGGCGATCGCATGGCGGAGGCCTGCCAAGAAAGAAAAAGAGAAAGAGAAAGAGAAAGAGAAAGAGAAGAAAGACGACGCGCCCGAACCCAACCCGTTCAAGGTGAAGGTAGCCGGCGGCACGACGCTGAACCCGGAGAAGAACATCGTCTTCGACTTCGACTATCCGTTGACCCGGGTCGACAGCACAGCCATCGACCTGCAGCGTCTGGGCGAGGGAGAAAGCTCCGAGCCGGTGAAAGTCTCCTTCGTGCAGGACACCGCCAAACTGCGCTCGTGGACGCTCAGCGCGCCTTGGGTGGCGGGAGAGAAATACCGTCTGACGATTCCGGCCGGAACGTTCGCCAACACGAACCGCGAGAGCAACGACACGCTGCGTTCGGAGTTCACGATCGAGTCGCCCGAAAAGTACGGCACGCTGATCCTCAACGTGAAAGGCAAAACGCCGCAGAGCGAATACGTCATCGAGGTGCTGCGCGACGGCCGGGTGCAGAAGGAGATTCCCCACGTCCGCAGCGGGACCCACACGATCCGCTACGTGGACGTCGGAACGATCAAGCTCCGGTTCATCGAGGACCTGAACGGAAACGGGAAATGGGATACGGGTTCCGTATTCGAAAGGCGGCAGCCCGAGCGGGTCGAGTACTTCGTCGACAAGTCCGGCACCGAAGAGATCGTGACCAAGGAAAACTGGGATCTCGAGTACGACGTCGACATGAACGAGCTGTTCGGCCCGATCACGATGGAACGGATGCAGGAAAAGATACGCCGCGACGAACAGGCGCGCCTGCGCGAGATAGCCAAGAAACGGGCGGAGCAGGAGAAGAACGGCCGCCAGTCCTCCGCCGCAGGCGGCAACAGAAATAACAGCAACAACTACAACGGCTACGGCAATACCGGAGGTCTCGGAGGCACGGGAGGAATGATCCGCCGATGAGACGGGCAACAAAACGACGCGACTGAACGTTAGGCGAATATGCGGGCATTAGGGATCATACTGGCGTTTGCCGCCGCTCTGTGGAGCGGCAGGTTGCAGGCGCAGCACTATATCGGCGTGCGGGGCGGCTGGGGAGGCGGCTCGGTGCGCTTCCAGCCGGTGCGTGAGACGGGCATCCATTGGGGGCTCTACTCGGGCGGGCTCTCCTACAAGTTCTACACCGAGCAGAAGTACGTGGGCGCCATACAGGTCGATCTCGAGTACATGCAACGGGGATTCATGTACGACGAGGTGCGCGGCGGCGATACGAGCTACCATCGGACGATCAACACGTTCGAGCTGCCGTTCATGTGGCAGCCGCACATCTACGTCTTTCAGCGCCACGCGAGGGTGTATCTGAATCTGGGCGTCTACCTATCCTATGCCACGGGCTCCAAATATTACTGGCAATCGAAGAAAAACGGTATTTTCGAGCAGGGCGACTATCCGATGATGCTGACGCGGGACCCCCGGTGGGGATACGGCCTGTGCGGAGGCGGAGGATTCAGCGTGCTGTTCGGGCGATTCGAAGCGGCATTCGAGGCCCGCTATTACCTCGGCTACTCGGACGTGCTGCGCAACGGAACCAAATACACCGGCAATCCGAACCACTCGCCCTTGGACAATATCAACCTGTCGCTGGCAATATATTACCGTCTGGGCAAGGGAGGCATACGCTCGGCGCCGAGCAAGGGCGTCGCCCGGCGTATGCAGGAGGCCGCTCAGCGGCGGGCTCGAAAAAGGCTCGAGCGAGAAACGGACCCGCAGGCGACGGATACGCTTCCAGCGGCAGTTTCCGTCCCGGCCGACAGCGCTTCTCTCGCGCCCCTTCCTCCGGTCGGAGCGGCCGATTCCGGAGCAGAAAAATCACGATAAAAACAGATCTGAAATGAGCAATGAAACAGAATCGACGCGGCAGCAGAAAGTCGCGCGCCAAATCCAGCGGGATATCGGCGACATATTCTCCAAGGAAGCGGCTTCGCTGCTGTGCGGAGCCATGGTATCGGTAACGCTCGTGCGGATGAGTCCCGATCTGGAACTGGCCAAGGTGTACCTGAGCGTCTTCCCGTTCGAGAAGCATACGGCCGTCATGGAGTCGCTCGAAAAGAACAACTGGCTCGTGCGCAAGGCGCTCGGCACGAGAGTCAAGCATCAGCTGAGGCATGTGCCCGAACTGGTCTTCCGTGTCGACGACTCGCTCGAATATATCAGCACGATCGACAAGCTGCTGAAAGAATAACTTCCCCGACGATATGCCCCGTCTTCCGTTGTTTTTCGCCCGTCGGTATCTTTTCTCGAGGAAATCGCACTCGGTCATCAACATCATTTCCGGAGTCAGCGCCTTCTCGGTCGCCGTTCCGGTAATGGCTATGGTGGTCCTGCTCTCGGTGTTCAACGGCTTCGAGGGATTGATCAAAACGATGTACCGCAGTTTCGACCCCGATCTGGCGATCATGCCCGCGCGAGGTCAGGTCTTCGCGACCGATTCGGTGCCGCGCGACGAGCTGCTCCGCATCGACGGAGTGCGCGAGGTATCCTATTCGCTGGACGGGAACGCGCTGCTGGAATACCGGGGGCATCAGTTTTTCGGCATGATCCGCGGCGTCGACTCGCTCTACGCCGAAGTCGTACCGGTCGACAGCATGACGGTCGAGGGACAGTACAGGCTTCGCTTCGGCGACATGCCCGAGGCGTTCGTCGGGCAGGGCGTCGCCTCGGCGCTCGGCGTGCGCACCGGGCTCAGCAGTCCGATCACCGTTTACGTACCGCGCCGGGGACGAGTGTCGCCGCTGCTGCCGTACAGCTTTTACCGGCAGCAACCGGTTTTTCCTTCGGGCGTGTTCGCGCTCGAGGCCGAGATCGACGGAGAGTACGTGTTCGTCCCGCTCGATTTCGCGCAGCGGTTGTTCGACTATTCCGGCCGGGCCTCGACAGCGGCCGTCCGCCTCGCGGACGGAGCTTCCGCCGCCCGGGCGAAAGAAGCCGTCGCGGAATGTCTGGGCAACGATTTCCGCGTGCTGACGCGCTACGAGCAGAAAGAGTCGTTCTACCGGATCATGACCTACGAGAAATGGGGCATTTATTTCATCATCCTGCTGGTGCTTCTCGTCGCCTCGTTCTCGCTGATCGGCTCGCTCGCCATGCTGATCATAGACAAGCGCAAGGACATACGCACGCTGATGACACTCGGCGCCGACGTACCGCTGCTGAGAAAGATCTTCGTCTCGGAAGGCATGATGGTCTATCTGCTCGGTGCGGCAGGAGGACTGGTGCTCGGACTGGCATTGGCGCTCGGGCAGCAGCATTTCGGATGGCTGAAGCTTTCCGGGCAGACTTTCCTGCTGGATGCCTATCCGGTCGAAGTGCACGCCGCCGATCTGGTTTGGATCACGCTCACGTTCGTCGTGATGAGCTATCTGATCTCGTCGCTGACGGTCCGCGCGATGATTCCCCGGCGAGAAATTAAAATGGAGGAGAACGTATGACAAGACGTCTGCTGATTCTGATTCTGGCGCTCGCGTCGTGCGCGTGCAATCGCTCGCGCAACATTCCGGACGACGAACTCGTGGCCATTACGCGCGACATTTTCCTGTCGAACGCCTTCCGCGAGTCGCTGCTCAGCGGCATTCCGATGACCGACAGCGTCGACATCTATACCCCGATTTTCGAGAAATACGGCTACGAGCCGGAAGATTTCAACTACACGGTCAGAAACCTCTCTAAGCGCAAGAGCGTCCGCTTCACCGACATCATCGACGAGGTGACCGCATCCCTCGCGCGCGAAGACTCTCTGCTGCAGAAAAGAGTCGCGCTGCTCGACACGATCGACCGGCGAATCGACGAGCGATACCGGCAGACGGTCTACGAAGACTCCTCGCGCCGCGTCGTACGGACCGGCGATCTGGAACATCCCGACATCGCTCTGCCCGTCCGTCCGGGACGCTACCGGGTGGAGTTCTCCGCGTTGCTCGACTCGTCGGACCGGAACGGTTCCGTACAATACGCCCAGCACACGGTCGATTCGGCAGGTCGGCGGAGCAATTTCCACTATCGCCGCTATCCCAAGGGAACCCGCAAGCGCGAAACGGTCGAGATCAGCCTGGACGACCCGAAGATCACGGAACTCCACATCATTCTGGCCAAGCTCAGCGGCAAGGACAAGGAACGGACGGCCGCCTCGCTGCGGATCGACTCGCTGCAAATCGTCTACTATCCGCCCCGCAAAGAAAGCTACGACTCGGTCCGGCTCGAGGCGCTCGGATTCGATGCCCGGACGTTCGGGCTTCTGCTGCAAAACGAAACGCTCTACGATCATGGAAACGGCGAGGAAACTATCGGCGCACTTGATCCTGACTCCTCAAGGCTGGCTGCAGGACGGGATACTCTCGTTCGACGCTGAGGGACGCCTGCTGCGCATCGAGCGGACGGACCGGATCGATGCGCAGCAGAACGTGGAGTTCTATAACGGAGCCCTAGTTCCGGGCTTCGTCAACGCGCACTGCCACTTGGAACTGAGCTATCTGAAAGGCCGGATCGCGCGGGGCGGCGGACTGGCCGCGTTCGCCGACGCGATCGCGTCGGAGCGGGGGAAGACCTCTCCCGAGGAACGGGCGGCCGCGGCCGCCTACTGGGACTGCCGGATGTTCCGCGACGGCGTGACGGCCGTCGGCGACATCTGCAACGGCACCTCGACTTTTCCGCTGAAGCGGAAAAGCCCCGTCCACTACCATAACTTCGTCGAATGCTTCGGACTGCGAGCGCAGGATTTCACGCCGATGCGGACCGTGCTCCGCGAGTGCACCGGCTCCGGACTCGAAGGCAGCCTGACGCCCCATTCCACCTACTCGCTTCAGGACGCTCCGTTCCGGGCCGTCGCCGCCGAGAGCCACAGGCTGTCGGTCCATTTTATGGAAAGCCGCTCCGAAGCGGAGTTGTATCGGGCCCGGGGACCTCTGCACGAGCGCAACCTCCGCGAGCGCGTAACGATCGATTTCGCCGGATACGGCTCGCCCGCAAGGCGGATTCTCGACTCGGTGTCGCCGGACAGGCCGCTGCTGCTGGTGCACGGCACGTTCGCCTCGCAGCAAGAGATCGAGTCGCTCGCCGAGCGATTCGGCGACCGGCTGAGCTGGGTGCTGTGTCCCCGGTCGAACGACTATATCGAGGGAGCCCGGCCTCCGGTCGAGACCCTGCGGCGCGCAGGGGTCCGAATCGCTTTGGGGACCGACAGCCTGTCGTCGAACGAAACGCTGTCGATCGTCGAGGAGCTGAAGATGCTCCGCAGCGTACCGCTCGACGAGGCCCTGCGCTGGGCAACGCTGGGAGGAGCCGAGGCCCTCGGCATCGACTTGTGGGCAGGGAGCTTCGTTCCGGGCAAGCGGCCGGGAGCCGTCCTGCTCGGCGGCATCGACTTCCGTACGACGACCCTGCGCGACGATGCGTTCAGCCGCCGCATTCTCTGACGAAAAACATACCGCCGAAACGTTGCCGCGAGATCCCGCCCTTTTTCCGTAGGAACGGGAGACCGATTTTCCGGTCCATTTTCCTTTGCCGTTCCGCGTAAAAATATTCCGTATAATTCTTTCCATGGAGCGACGATCTGCCGCCGACATTATCCGGCTCGCCTGTCCGTACCGGCCGGAACCCCCTCGGCCCATGCCGTACCGCACGAAGACAAGACCATATGTCAAAAAACGGCAAGTCGCTACAAATCAACACACGATAAAAACCGGCAACGCCCATCCGCTATGCCGCACGCAGGAAAATACGTATTTATACCTACCCAAAATAGGTCTATGCACTCAGCTTTGTCCTATCGATTGGCTGTAAATTTGTTACGCTTTAAACCGTATGAATTACCGAGGCCGAAGATGGGGAAATATTTCGATATGTTGATGGAAGACGTTCGCATGCAGGAGGGTCTGACGGCCTGCATGAACTGCGGCATCTGCACGGGCGTCTGTCCTGCGGCGGAGTTCTACTGCTACGATCCGCGCCAGATCGTCAATACGGTCCAGACGCGCGACGACGATGCGATCGAGAAACTGCTCCGCAGCGACACGATCTGGTACTGCGGCGAGTGCATGTCGTGCCGCCCCCGCTGTCCGCGCGGCAATACGCCGGCTTACGTGATCCAGTCGCTCCGCTCGCTGTCGCAGCGGCTCGGCTTCTTCACCGACTCGGAGAAGGGACGGCAGCAGTTCGCGCTGAAGCGGACGATCGGGCAGAACATCCTGAGTTCGGGCTATTGCGTGAGGCCCGAGTTCGTCGATCCGGACCTGCACCCCGAGCAAGGGCCCGTATGGAAGTGGGTATACGACCACGCGAAGGACGTCTTCGAGCGTTTCGGCGACAATTACGGCCAAACCGGCCCCGGGGCCTGCCGCAAGATCGACGAGCAAAGCATGGAGGAGCTGCACAGCATATTCCGCGAAACCGGCGGCTCGGCTTTCTTCGAGAATATCGAGCGGCGCTCCGACGAGAAAGCGCGCGAGATGGGCTTCGAGGGAGCCGACGACGCCTATTTCCGATCCGTATTCACCGCCAACAGCGGAGAGCACGGCGGAAAATAGAAAGCCTGCGCGAGCGGACAAAGCCTCCCCTTCGGACCGTAAGGCAACGGTCCGGAATGAAACAAAGACAAAGACCGATTCGATGAAAAAAGCTTGGAAAGAATATCAGAAGGATATCGCCGACGACAACTATTTCTACGCTCGCAGTTGCATCCGGCAGAACTTCTTCCCCGGATCCGAGGCGGCGTTCCTGAACATCCTGCGCAACGACCTCGGGCGCGACGTATACGAAGACCCGAAGCACACCTCGTGCACCGGGATCGGCTATCATTCCGACATCGTGCCGCTCGAGACGATCATGACGGTCGTGGCGCGCCAGTTCTCGCTGATGACCGAAGCCGGATACGAAAACTTCACCTCGTCGTGCATCACCTCGTTCGGCATCTACTGCGAGGCGCTCGAGCTGTGGCACGACTTTCCCGAGCAGGAAGAGAAAGCCCGCGAATACCTTTACAAGGCGACCGGCCGCGAGTTCCGCAAGCCGAAGAATCTGGCGCACACCTCCGACGTGATCTTCCACCACCGCGAACAGATCGCCTCTCAGGCGAAATACCGGCTGATCGACGCCGAGACGGGCCGGCCGCTGCGCGGAGTCGAGCACATCGGCTGTCACTACGCGAAGATTTTTCCGAAAGCCGGCGTCGGCGGATCGGAGTTCCCCTACGTGCTGGCCGGCATGATCGAGTCGTGGGGCGGCGAAGTGGTCGACTATCCGGAGCGGCGGCATTGCTGCGGCTTCGGCTTCCGCAACTACCTGGTCATGGCCAATCGGGGATACTCGGTAGCCAACTCGAAAAAGAAATTCGAATCGATGGCTCCGTACAAGCCCGACTTCATCGTAGCGAACTGTCCGGGCTGCGCGATGTTCCTCGACCGCTGGCAATACACGATCTCCGAAATGGAAGGCACGTTCTACGGCCAGCAGGGCCGGGGCATTCCGGTGCTCACCTACGAGGAGCTGGCAGGGCTGGTGCTCGGATACGATCCGTGGCAGCTCGGCATGCAGATGCATCAGGTCGCCGTCGAGCCGCTGCTCGACAAGATGGGGATCGAGTACGACCCGGCGGCCAAGTATCTCGGCAAGAACGGAAAATACATCGGCAAGCCGGCCGACTCGGCGATCGGCTGCTATTCGAAACCTATACTGTAACCCTATGGAAAACAAGAGAGTGGTTATCATCGGAGGAGGCATCGCCGGCATGCAGGCGGCCGTGACGCTCTCCGAAATGGGCATCGCCTCGGTGATCGTCGAGAAGGAGGAGCGGCTCGGAGGCAAGCTGAACCGCTGGGACCGGCTATTCCCGACCATGACCCCTGCCCGCGAGGTGCTCGAGCCGATGCGCGAGCGCGTGAGCGTTTCCGGAGCCGAAGTGCTCACTTCGCGGAGCGTGCTGTCGATCGAGGACGAGGGCCGGGGCGTCGTGCTCGACGACCGGACGCGGCTCGACGCCGACGCGGTGATCGTCGCGTCGGGCTTCGACCTGTTTCCCGCCGAGATGAAAGAGGAATACGGTTACGGCCTGTACGACAACGTCTATACGACGGTCGATCTGGAACGGATGTTCCGCGAAGGAACGGGCATCCGGACCCGGGACGGGCGACGGCCCTCGACGGTCGCCTTCCTGCACTGCGTGGGATCGCGCGACGAGAAGGTCAACCAGCGCCACTGTTCGCGCGTGTGCTGCATCACGGGCGTCAAGCAGGCGATCGAGGTGAAGCAGGAAATACCCGACGCCGAAGTATACAGCTTCTATATGGATATGCGTATGTTCGGCCCCGGTTACGAGGAGCTCTACCGTCAGGCGCAACAGCAGTACAACATCCATTTCGTCCGGGGCCGCATATCGGAGGCGGGCCAAACGATCGACGGCCGCGTGCAGATCAAGGCCGAAGACACGCTGATCGGGCTCCCGCTGCGCATGACCGTCGATATGCTCGTGCTGATCGTCGGCATGAAAGCGGGCGCGAGCAACATGAGCCTGAGCCGTTGTTGCGGCGTCGCGCTCTATCCGAGCGGTTTCGTCAAGCCGCTGGACCAGTTCGCGGGCAACGTCCGCTCCGGGTCCGAGCGGATTTTCTACGCCGGTACCGTCACCGCTCCGAAGAATATCGGCGAATCGATCAACGAAGCCGTGGTGGCGGCTCGCGAAGCGGCCCGGGCGATCAAAGAGTGACGCGATGGAATGGGGGTTTACGATCAGCCGGCCGCGAGCCGTCGATCTCGACAAAAACGACATGGGATACTCGAAGCGCCTGCTGAGGGAACATCCCGAGCTGCAGACGTGCATCGCATGCGGCAACTGTACGGCGACCTGTACGGCCGGAGCGCTCGTGAAGTTCAACGTGCGCAAGCTTCAGACGCTCGTTCGCCGAGGCGAATACCAGGGCGTTCGCGCCGAGCTGGACAAGTGCATGCTATGCGGCAAGTGCCGTCTGGTATGTCCCCGAGGCATCAATATCCGGCAACTGGTCCAGACGCTGAAGAAGGAGCTGGCCGGACAGTAGGCCTCGATGAGATAAGCGCCGCAGGAGCGACCGAAGCGGTCTTTCCGACCGTACGGACGGCCCCGAACCGGAACAAGCCGTCCTGTCGCAGATACCGCAGCGACCGATGTGCCGCCGACCGCAGCCGGAACAGGCTCTCCGCAGGCGAAAGATTCGTAAGAAGGACCGTTGTAAAACAGAAAATATTCGTCCGGAAAAAATCCGGCAAACGCAACGCCGGCGTCCGCAAGCGCCGACGAGGAAGATCGAAACGATGGAACATTTCAGACTGTTCGTATTGCCATTCTGGCTGGGAGCCCTGTTTCTGTTGGTCGCCCTGCTGTACAAATACATCCTGTGGTTCGTGAAACTCGAACCCGCGCAACGGCGCATGTTTTTCCGGTCGCTTCCGACGCGCGCCACGCTGCGCTCGCTGGGCGAGATCGCGAGCGAGTCGTTGCTGCACCGCAAAATCTGGCGGCGCAACAAGCTGCTGGGATACATGCACACGAGCTTCGCGCTGGGCTGGTTCCTGCTGATCGTCGTCGGATGGACCGAGACGCTCGTCTATTTCAAGGGAGAGAACGTGCCGCTGTACGTCGACATCTTCTTCTCGTACTACGTTCACCCGATTTTCGAGCATAACTTCAACTTCTCGCTGATCAAGGACGCGCTGCTGCTGCTGATACTCGTCGGCGTGGGCCTTGCCTGGTTCAAGCGTATCCGCTCGCGGGCGATGGGCATGCGACGCACGACGAAGCACGTACTCGGCGACCGCATCGCGCTGTCGGCGCTGTGGCTGATCTTCCCGGCCCGCCTGCTGGCCGAAAGCATGACGAGCGCCGTCGTGTGGCGTTTCGGCGGCATCGTATGGGCTCTCGGCGAGGAGCATCACCTGATCCCGCCCGGTACCGGGTGCGGCAGCTTTCTGACCCATACGACCGGCGAGCTGCTGGCCGCCGTGCTTCCCGACAACCTGCTGCGGGCGGGCGAGCTGCCCTGCTGGTGGCTTTACTCGATCGCGCTGGGCGTCTTTTTCGTCGCGCTGCCGTTCTCGCGCTACATGCACATATTCACCGAGATTCCGCTGATCTTCCTGCGCAATGCCGGACTCCGGAGCGGCGAGCGGCCATCGAGCTACGACCGTTTCCAGACCGACGCCTGCTCTCGCTGCGGAATCTGTATCGACCCCTGTCAGCTTCAGCGGGCCGGCATTCACGGAGTGCAGGCGGTCTATTTCCTGCGCGACCGGCGCTACGGAAAGCTGACGGACGCCGTCGCCGACAACTGTCTGATGTGCGGACGATGCGAGCGGGCCTGTCCGGTCGGCATCGAGCAGAACACGCTACGGCTCAACAGCCGACAGCAGCGCGCGGTTCCGGTCGGGAACAACCGCTACGGTTACGCACGGGGAATCGACCGCTCGCAAGGCGAAGGCCGCGTAGGCTATTTCGCCGGCTGCATGACGCTGCTGACGCCTAAGATTCTGCACGCGATGGAGCGTATCTTCGAGGCGGCCGGCGAGCCGGTCTGGTGGGCCGACAAGGACGGGGGCGTCTGCTGCGGCCGGCCGCTGAAGCTATCCGGCGAAATCGACGCCGCACGGGTCATGATGGAAAGCAACCGGGAACTGTTCCGCAAGCACGGCATCACGACGCTCGTCACCTCCTGCCCGATCTGCCTGCGCGTATTCAGGGAAGACTACGACCTGCCGGGCATCGAGGTATTGCACCACTCGGAGTACATCGAACGACTGATCGCCGCCGGACGACTGAAGCCGCAAACCGGCGGAACGGTCTATACCTACCACGATCCCTGCGAATTGGGGCGCGGAAGCGGCATTTACGACGAGCCGCGCGCCGTGATCGAAGCGGTGGGCGAACTGCTCGAACCCGCGCAGACGCGCGAAAACGCACCCTGCTGCGGTTCTTCGGTCGCCAATACGGCCATTTCCGACGGTCAGCAGGTGCGCCTTGCGCAGGCGGTGGCCGAAGAACTGGAGGCCACGGGCGCCGAAGTGATCGTGACGGCCTGCCCGCTCTGCAAGAAGGCCATCGGCCGCGGCACGAGGGGCGAGGTGCGCGACTTGGCGGAGATCGTCGCCGCCGGGCTGAGATAAGACTGAGTTAGGTTAGTGAGTATAAGATGAAAGCAAAGAAAACGATTTTGGACACCATCGGTTCTACGCCGATGGTTCGGATCAATGCGCTGTCGCCCAATCCGAAAGTGAAGATATTCGCCAAGCTCGAAGGGTTCAATCCGACGGGCAGCATCAAGGACCGCATTGCGGTCAAGATGATCGAAACCGCCGAACGCGAAGGCCGCCTGACCAAAGGGAAGACGATCATCGAACCCACGTCGGGAAATACCGGCATCGGACTGGCTATTGTCGGCATCGTCAAAGGCTATCCCGTGGAGATCGTGATGAGCGAGGCCGTGTCGATCGAACGCCGCAAGATCATCCGCGCTTACGGCGGCACGGTGCGTCTGACGCCTGCCGCCGAAGGGACGGATGGCGCGATCCGTCTGGCCCGCAAACTCGTCGCGGAGAATCCCGACAAATATTTTATGCCCGACCAGTTCGCCAATGCCGCCAATTACTTGGCGCATTACGAAAACACGGCGCTGGAGATCTGGCAGCAGACGGGCGGACAGATCGACTATCTTGTCTGCGCGATCGGAACGTCGGGAACCCTGATGGGGCTGTCGCGCTTTCCCGCCCGCGAAGCGCAGCAGGTGCCGGAGGAGATCTACCAGCTTTTCCCGGTGCTCAGGACCATGAAGCAGCGGCGAGGCGGTGACTTATCCGGCGGCCAGCAGCAGCAGCTGGCGATAGGCCGCGCGCTGGCCAGCCGCCCACAGCTGCTGATCCTTGATGAACCCACCGAGGGGATCCAGCCCTCGGTCATCAAAGAGATTGGCGAAGTGATCCGCCAGCTGGCCAGCCGCGGAGACATGGCGATCCTGCTGGTGGAGCAGTTCTATGACTTTGCCGCCGGGCTGGCGGACCACTACCTGGTGATGTCGCGCGGCGCCATCGTCCAGCAAGGCAAGGGTGGTGATATGGAGAGCGACGGCGTGCGCGCCATGGTGACCATCTGACCAAGCCGGCGGCGGTCGCGCCGCCGGTTTGCGGCCTATTTGCGCAGTAGCCGCTGCAGGCGCGCCTGGCGCCAGTTTTTAATCCATTCGCCGAACACGAACAGGCGTAATCCTCTCACCACCAGCAGGGCGCCCCAGATCAGGGCGACCCAGCCGGACCAGTAGTACTGTGGATTAGTGAAGCGGTTAAGCACCGCCAGCAGCACGCAAACCACCAGCGCCACCGACAGCGAACGGAAAAAGCGACTCTCCTGATGCACCCGCGCTTTGGCTTCCTCTATGCGCAGATCCAGTGAGGCTTCCTGGCCCGGCGCGTCTTCCCGCCGGGCTTTGCCGCCGATCTCGGCCACCGTCACTTCAAAGACCGCGGCGAGGGCGCTGAGGGTCTCCAGCCCCGGGCGTTCGCCATTCTCAATGCGCTGGATCGTGCGGACGCTGAGACCCGCCATTTCGGCCAGCTGCTCCTGGGACCAGGCGCGCTGCAGCCGTAATTGTTTGACCTGATTGTTGCTGTTCATATTCGTATGCTCCATAACGTTCTGCGGATGTAAACCTGTGATGGAGTATGGTGAACCGGGCCGCCAGCCACCACGATAGCGACCCGACAACGGCCCGACAGCAACCTGACAGCCGCATGCCAGCTGGCGTCAGGCGTTGGCCAGCGGAGAATCCGGTTGCCAGGGGCGGGCATTGATCCCGCGGAAAATCATCAGCCAGGCGGCGACAATCGCCCCGATAAGAATGACAAAAAGCGACCAGTGCGGCAGATGGGTGAGGATCAACCCCGTCAGCATCGGGTTGAAGGCCGCCCCCAGCCACCCCAGCGACTGGGCGGAGAAGTAGCTGGCCTTCATCCCCGGCGGGGCAATATGGTCAATCAGCATATACTCCCCGGGGGCATAAATCACTTCCCCGAGGGTGAAGATCGCCGCCGAGATCCCCCACGCCCACAGGCTGGCGCCAGAGAACATAAAGCCCACAAGGCCGATCACAAAGCAGGCGGTGCCGAAGGTCATCAGCGGGCGGATATTTCTCGCGCTCAGCCGCCGGCCAACCGCGTACTGCAGAGCAACCACCACCGCGGCGTTGACCGGCAGCACCACGGCCACCACTTTCTCGGCGAAATCGCTGCTGGCGACCACCAGCACATACTGCGAGAGACAGGAGGCGAAGGCGCCGCCGACGAAGGAGGCCAGCAGCCCTGAACAGGTAAACCACAGCAGCGTGCGGTCGCGCAACAGCACCGAAGGCGTCCAGACGGCAGCCCCTGGCTGGGCGGCGGCGGCCCCATCT
>OGXT01001431.1_pt1 | contig 23228 bp, 15 predicted proteins | sample 1576361 | NCBI WGS metagenome assembly OGXT01 (sample SAMEA3541514, study PRJEB24748) | human gut metagenome | biome: human gut; feature: human-associated habitat; material: faeces | place: China | collected 2012 | reverse complement strand
GTATTCCAAAGCATGTGCAAAAGAAAGAGCAGTATTCAAAGAGTTGAATATTGGTAAATCTATATGGAAGAGTCTTATTCCAGACAGCGTATCAGATGGAAAAGATGCACAGTACAACAAAGAGACAATACGAGACAGGAAAGAGCAGCCAGAACGTTAGGCTGTTTTTTTAGTGGTTAGGAGGCATATATGGAAGAAAACAGAGAACCGCTTAGTGCGATAGCAATCGAGAAAAAATTGCAGCTTCTCCGAAATAAGCATTTTAGTGAAGATACGATTGCTCTTGTAAAAAGTGATTATGAATATGGACTGACAGAGGAGGAGATCAGCCTTTATCTCAATAAGTCATACGACATTGAACAGATGAAGATTTTATCGGAATGTCTGCACAAGGATGTTCCAAAAGATGTGATTGATATTATCAAGAATACCAAGTATTCGGTTCATCAGATGCAGGTGTCCCTTGAATTTTATGAAAAGGGTGTACCAATAGAAGCAGTGAAAAAAATTACTCAAAGTGGCGAAAAGGCAGTAACGATGAAAAAGCTCTATGAAGATAGTCTTGCTGAAGGAAATAAGTTTGAACACGATAGGGAACCTGAATATGTAACAAAAATTATAAAATATTTGGAGCGAATGAATGTAAGTTTATCAAATGCGGATAAAAGATTTACTGAAGTTGAAGATGTGTTGAGAACTTTATTAGATAACAATGAAGAGCAGCAGGATTTCGATAGGATACTAAAAGAAAATCAGGAAAAAGATGTTTTACTATCTGAAAAGCAGGATGAAATAAATAAAGCATATTCGCAGGCAACAGAAAATAGCAGAGAAAGAGAGGCTCTTAGAAAAGAAAATAAAAAGTTAAGAGAAAAAATAAGTGAATTAGAAGAAAAATACAGTAAAAAAAAGAAATCAGACACAGAAGTTATTGAATTTTCAAAGAAAGAATCATCAGAAGTAGATAATTTGAATCGACATATAAGAATAGACAGTAACAGCATTGAAAGAAAAACGACAGTAAATAGTCGTGGAGCAATAAGTATTTTTACAAAATTAGCAATAAGAACAAAGAGTAGAAGAAATTTGGTAAAGCTTGTAATTGAAGGTGAATTAGACAAAAATCAGCTCATTCAAATAAAAAGTGCAATAGAGAAGGGACTTACAGAAAGTCAACTGGAAGAAATCATTAATGGTAGGATTTCAGCAGAAAGAATGAAGGAAATAATAGAGATTGCAGAACTTGAAAATAGTATGAATGGATAGAAAGGAGGAGACAATGGCAGATGAATTGGCAGAGGCAGTGCAGATAATTAGAGTTGCCTATGACGGTATAGAGATTGCAATGAAAGTTGGAAGTGATGGTATTGAAGCAATGAAAAAAGTATTGGCTGTTCTAAAGGGGATGCTTGATTATGAAAAAAATCTTGGAAGAACATCTATGAGAAAATTGCTTATGAGAGGTGGAGACCTTCAGGTACTTGAGTTTAGTAATTCTGAAATGCGAAAAGTTAAACGACTTGCAAAAAAATACGGAATACTTTATTCGATGATGCCAAATATAAACAAGGGGCAAACAGAGATTATATTTCATTCGGAGGCAACACCAAGAATTAATGTAATGTTACAAAAATTGAAATCGGGTCAGATAAGTACATTTGATGACTATGTAAAAAAAAGTGACAATGATGGAAAAAACAAACTCATTGATTACTTTCAAAAACAGAAAGACGGAAATGAGAGGTTTCATTCACAGGAGGCAGAAAAAGCAGGAGAAATAATGCAGGGGCTAATTGAAAAAGTAGGACTGTATGCTGTTGATAATAAAAGTATAAGTGCTGATTCCATAGAGAAAAAATTTCACATAGAAAAGAATACAGCGGAAGAAATAATAGGAAAACTTGTTACAATGGGGGCATTGGAAAAATCAGAAATAGAAAATAAATATGATGTCATTATGAACAAAGAGGCACTGACAAAAAGAATTAATAGTTACAGAAACATAGTTGAACGAATTAGGGCAGTCTCAATGTCAAAGAATAGAAACCTTGAGGATATTACAGTATCAAAGATATTGATAAAAGAAGAAAATCCTAGGGCAGTTAAAACAAGAGTTCCCGGCACATGGGGAGAAAAGGCACGTTATGTGTGGATAAAAAAAGAAAATATAATGGAAATACATAACGGAAAGACAATGCTTACATTTCTTGATATGGAAAAGGAATATAAGCTATACGACAAAAATAATAAAGTCGTTCAGATGATAAAGGGCAGTGAATTATATGAAGGACACTATGATAGTGTAGGAGTTGCTGTAAGAAAAAGATATGAAAAGATGTCTCCAAAGCAGAAGATAACAAATAAAACAGAAGAAATTGGAAAGGGAAAACGATAATGATTTACAAGAAGAAAAGCCCTTCCATCATTATCGTTATTGTTGGAGCAGTGTTTGTGGCTTATGCGGGATATCTGGTAAATGGTGCATGGACAACGGGGATAAATATAAATGATTTTATTAATAAATTAAATCAGATTTTAGCACAGCCATTTAATAATTATTATAAAGGATATACAACAGTAAAAGCTGTTTTAAGTGCTTTGTTAATATATGCAGTAGCATTAACGATGTACTACACAAGTAAAAGAAATATGATGCCCGGTAAAGAGTATGGTACTGCACAATTTGCAGACATATCAAAGGTGAACAATAGACTAAGAGATAAGAATGAACATAGAAACAGAATTTTAAGTCAGAATGTTAGAATGAGTCTTAATACAAGGATGACGAAACTTAATAATAATATCCTTATTATTGGCGGTTCAGGAGCAGGCAAGACATTTTATGAAGTAAAACCTAATCTTATGCAGATGCCGGATGATTGTTCATTTATTTTGACCGATCCCAAGGGAGAAATTTTAAGAAGTACAGGAGAAATGTTAAAAAATAATGGATATAACGTAAAGGTAATTAATCTTATAGATATGGCAAAGTCTGATTGCTATAATCCGTTTTCATATATAAGAGAAGAAACAGATGTCATTAAACTAATTACAAATTTAATTGCAAATACAACGCCTAAAGGAGCTAATCCTGCTGATCCATTTTGGGAAAAAGCAGAAGGAATGTTTCTACAGGCGTTATTTTATTATGTGTGGTTAGAAGTTCCACCTAAAAGGAGAAATTTTGAAACAGTACTTAAGTTGATGGGAAAGGCTGAAGTAAAAGAAAAAGGAAAACCATCACAACTTGATATCATAATGAGTGCATTGGAAGAAACAAGTCCGTTGGGAGCAAATCATCCAGCAGTAAAACAGTATAAAAAATGTATGAGAGGAGCAGGAGATACGGTACGTTCAATTATAATAAGTGCAAATTCAAGACTGGCTTTTTTGGAGAATAAAAAAATACTTAGAATTTTGTCCAAAGACGAATTGAATCTTGCGGACATAGGAATAGGTGCAAATGGAGATTGTGAAACAAAAACTGCATTGTTTTGTGTAATACCTGATTCTGATAAGTCTTATAACTTTATAATTGGGATGCTATACACGCAGATATTTCAGGAACTTTATTATCAGGCTGATTTTAATTTTGGTGGCAGATTGCCGATACATGTTACGTTTATGCTTGATGAATTTTCAAATGTTGCACTTCCGGATGATTTTTGTTCACTTTTATCAACAATGCGAAGCAGGGAAATAAGTTCGGTAATAATTATTCAGAATTTGGCACAGATAAAAGCATTGTTCAAGGATACATGGGAAACAATACCTGGTAACTGTGACACACTTATTTATTTAGGTGGAAATGAACAAAGTACCCATAAATATATATCAGAATTATTGGGAAAAGGGACAATTGAAAAAAAATCAAGTGGAGAAACAAGAGGACGACAGGGAAGCAGCTCAAGAAATTATGATGTACTTGGTAGAGAACTTATGACACCTGACGAAGCGAGAAAATTTGATAATAAAAAATGTCTAATATTCATAAGAGGTTTTGATCCCATTGTAGATAATAAGTTCAATCCATTTACTCATCCGGCATTTAATCAGACGGCAGATGGAAAAGGAAAATCATATGAACATATACCAAGGGAGGATTCGGTTATTATCGGACCTCCCTTTGAAATATTAAATAGAAAGTCATTGGAGTACTACGAAAGATTAAAAGAGAAAGGAAAAAACGTGTACATAGACAAGCTTACAATGGCGGAATTTATGCTTCTAAAAAATGAAACAGTGATAAAAAGGTTAAAAAAGATTGAACCTCAAAAAGAAAACTCAAAAGTAGATATGGAAATATCAGGAGAGCTTGAATATCAGGAAGATATGGAAAGTGCTAATGACACAAATGAAATTAAAAGGTGGAAAAAATTAAAGGAGGATACAGTTACAAATCGAATGATTTTTTGGAAGTTCTCAAAAGAACAGTGCGATGAAGTGAAGAAGGAAATGAGAGAAGGTGTTCCTGTTAATGTGATATTAAATTATTTTTACCCAGATGTTTCTGTGGAAAAAATGAGGAAGGAAAGACAAAAATATGGAAGTTAAGAAGATAGGAGAAACTATGACGAGAAATTTATTGGAAGAAGTGAGGAGACAAAAAGATATGAAAGGTATTGGTAAAAGAATAAAAAAAGAATTATTTCCTGTTTTATCAGGTTCGGTAGTAATGATGGAAATGTTATGTACAAGAGTAATGGCAGCAGATACAAGTTCTGTTACAAAACCTCTTGATAATCTGAAAACGCTGGTTATTGCAATTATTGGAGCGATTGGTGTAATTATTCTTGCTAAAAATGTAATGGAGTTTGCCCAGGCTTATCAGCAACAGGATTCATCCACAATGAATTCAACATTAAAAGGAATAGTGGCTGGAGTAATGATGGCAGGTATATCATCAGTTCTTGGAATCCTTGGATTTTAGTCTTAAATCATGGAAGAAAAGAGGTGATGATATTTGGATATATTTAAACTAGGACAACAGATTCTGGATTTACTGGAGATGGTATTTGGATTTTGGAATAATCAAATATCACTTGTGTTTGCCCTTTTAGGACAATCTCCTGAGTCATTTAAAGATGGAGGACCTTGGGGTGTAGTTCAAAGTATTGAACCTATCTTTGTTGGAGTAGGTTCATCTTTAGTTGTCTTGTTTTTTGTTATAGGCTTTTGTTCTGAAAGTGTGGATGTGAAAGAAGACATGAGATTTGAAGTAATATTAAGAATGCTTATGAGAATAGGAATAGCAGAATGGCTTGTTGCAAACAATGTAACCATAATGAAGGCATTTTTTACTTCGGTGGGAAATCTTGTAAAACTATTAAGTGCAGGAAAAATGGTTAAGCTTACCATAGACAGTACACAGGCGGAGATTATTAAAAATCTTGGATTTGGGGCAAGTCTGGTTATGTTAATTCTTACGTCAATACTATCAATAGTCATTATTATCTGTGGATTTTTTCTTATATATACAGTGTATTTCAGATTTTTAAAAATACTTATCATTGTTCCGTTTGGAGCAATTGCACTTTCAACAATAAGTGGGAATAGAATGGTAAGTCATACGGCTACCACATATGTAAGATATTTTTTGTCAATTGTGTTTGAAGCAGTAACAATGGCGCTTGCAATCATTGTATGTAATGCGTTGATAAGTTCAGGGCTTCCGTCATTTACGGGAGAGTATGCAGATTGGACACAGACTCTTATTTATTTGTGTGAAATGACATTTACTATAGCTTTGACAGTTGGAACAGTAAAGGGTGCACAGGGATTAACAAGTAAGGCATTAGGATTGTAGTATGACATAATGATATTAAGATAAAGGCAGGTGATGAATGTGTCAGTTGAAATAAACAGAGATATAGATAAATTTAAGGAATCAGTTGTTCTTGGACTTACAGCAAAGCAATTGATTGCTTCAGTATTAAGTATTTTAGTAGGTGGGACAATTGTTGTTCTTACATATAAAAAAGTTGGATTTACACTATCAGCATACATTGCAATACCGATTGTTGCACCAATAGCACTAAGTGGATTTTATTCTTTTAACGGAATGAGTTTTATGCAAATGATGAAGAAAAGAATTAAATTTATGTTCAAAGTTAAACCGTTGGTTTATAAATCAACAGAAAACGTGAAAGAGTTAAAAGAAGTAGCAACCGTTATGGAGGAAGAAAATCAGAAATTAAAAAATAATGAAGATATAAATATTAAAAAAACGAAACAAAGAATGATAAGAATACTAGTAATTAGTATTGTATTTGTACTTACAGCCATAGGTATTGCCTATGGCTGTAAATATTTATAAGGAGGAAATTAAATGGGGTTATTTTCAGATGGATTTAAGGAATTAAAAAAAGCGTCGGAACCGATTTATAAAAGTCCTAAATCCATACAGGAAACTATAGAAATAATGGAAGTATCTGAAAATGGAATATTCAAAATACAGGAAAATAAGTATTCAAAAACATATAAGTTTATGGATATAAATTATACAACAGCAACTTATGAAGAACAGGAGGAAATACTTCAAAGATATTGTAAATTTTTAAATTCACTTGATTGTTCATTTAAGATAACAATCAATAATAAGAATAAGGATATGGAAGATTTAAGAAGATATATATTACTTCCATATTTAGATGATGGATTTGATAGATTTAGAAAAATTTATAACAATATAATTGAGGAAAAAATAAAAGAAGGGAGACAGGGAATTGAACAGGAAAAATATTTAACAATTACAGTGGAGAGAAAAAATTTTGAAGAGGCAAAAGCTCAGTTTGCAACAATAGAAGTAAATGTTAAGAAGGCATTTAATGAACTTGGAACAGGAATAACTTCATTAAGTGGAAATGAAAGATTGCGAGTACTACACGATTTTTATAACTTAGGAAAGGAAGACGAATTTGATTTCAATATAAGAGAAGCAAAGCATGTAGGAAGAGATTTTAGAAATGATTTATGCAACGGTATGATAAAGTTTTATCAGGATTATTTTGAGGATGAAAATAAGGTTTGTAGGGCTTTGTTTTTTAAAAAATATCCTAAAAGTCTTTCGGAGGAACTTCTTAATATAATAACAATGCTTCCTGTTCATATGATTACAAGCATAGATGTTGTGCCAATTCCAAAGGATATGACAATCAAATTATTACAGAAAAAATATCTTGGTGTTGAATCGGATATTATTAAACAGCAAAGAGTGAGAAATAAAAACAATGATTTCTCAACAGAAATATCATATTCGAAAAGAATGGAAAAAAAGGACATTGAGGATATGATGACTAATGTTAGAGAAAATGATGAGAGTATGTTTTATACATCAGTAAATATGGTTGTAATGGCAGAAACAAAAGAAGAATTGGACAGTGCGTGTGAAACAATTGTGACAATAGGAAAAAGCAATGGAGTTACAATAGATACCCATCAGTTTATGCAAAGAGAAGCATTAAACACTGTTCTTCCAATTGGTGTAAGACAGGTTGAAACAATGAGAACAATGTTGACAAATTCATTAGCGGGTCTTGTTCCTTTTAGTGTGCAGGAACTCAAGGATGATGGTGGCAATTATTATGGCATTAATCAGGTATCTAAAAATATAAATGTAGGAAACAGAAAAAAATTAATAAATGGTAACGGATTTGTTTTTGGTGTTCCAGGTTCTGGAAAATCATTTTTCAGTAAGATGGAAATGGGAAGTGTTTTCTTAAAGGGTGAGGACGATGTTATCGTAATTGATCCGATGCACGAATATTTTGATATTGCAAAGACTTATGGCGGAACCATTGTTAACCTGTCTACATATACAAATAATTTTGTTAATCCTTTGGATATGGATGTATGGAATCTTGATGCAAGGGATTCAAAGGGATGGATTAGAGAAAAATGTTCTTTTATGTTTGGTTTGTGTGAGCAATGTTTAAATAAGCCACTTACCCCACAGCAGCGTTCCATAATTGATAGGTGTCTTACAGATATGTATTTGGATATAGCAAGGAGCAGAGAAAAATATATACCGGTTATGTCTGACTTCTATGAAAGATTATTAAATCAAACTGATGCTGATGAAAAGAAAATAGCTAAGGATATTGCATTATCACTTGAAATATTTGTGAAAGGTTCTCTTAATATTTTTAATAATCAGACAAATGTGGACATGGATAATAGATTTACGGTATATGGAATTAGAGATTTAGGTCAGGATTTAGCACCTATATCAATGCTTATTATGATGGAAGCAATTCAGCAAAGAATCGTAGAGAACGGAGAAAAGGGCAGAGCAACATGGTTGTATATAGATGAAATCCATGTGTTGCTTAATTCAGAATATAGTGCAAAGTATTTACAGCAGCTATGGAAGAAAGTAAGAAAACAGGGTGGATTATGTACAGGAATAACACAGAATGTAGTTGACCTTTTACAGAATTATACAGTGACTACAATGCTTGCAAACAGTGAGTTTGTAGCAATTTTAAAACAGGCAAATACTGATGCAGAAAAAATAGCAGAGGTTGTAGGAGTTTCAGAATCACAATTGGAATTTGTAAGTAACGCTCCGTCAGGAATGGGATTGATAAAATGTGGAAATGCAATTATTCCATTTGATAATACAATCGGAAAAGATACAGAATTGTATAGATTATATAATACAAATATACATGAGAAAAATTCTAAAAATTATATGAATTTAGGTACTCTAGATTTCAAATAAAGTATATGTTAATATTAAACAAATATTACTATAATTGGAATAATAAATAAACAAATCAGAAGGTGTAAATATAATGAATGAACAGCAGCTTGTAGAAGAAGTAAACAGATATCTTGTAGATAAATCATATCAATATGCCATATTAATAGAGGGTGAATGGGGATGTGGAAAAACATACTTTGTAAAAAATAGACTAACACAGGAAATAAACAATTTAGAAAAAAATAGAGGAAAAAGAAAAATAAAATATATATCATTATATGGGTGTAAGTCGATTGATGAAATAAAAGAAGCTATGGCATGGACATTTGCGGAAGAGGCTTCAAAGTTTTCTGAAAACAAAGGAAAAATTAGCCAAGAAAAGGTTGAGAGCATATTGTCTACATCTAAAAGTATTATTAGTAGAATAAGGGAAAAATTTTTGCCAGATGTGAGTATAACTAATATAATAGCTAACTGGATTATGTTAAAAAATTACCTATTTATTTTTGACGATTTAGAAAGATGTGATTGTCCCATTAATGAAGTTTTTGGATTTATAAATGGTTTAGTAGAACACGAAGAAACAAAGGTGATTTTAGTGGCCAATGAAAAGGAGATATCCATAAAAGAAAATAGGGAATCTAAAGAAATGCAGTATATGGTAGCTTTGAATGAAAATATTGATTGGTCAGGTGAAAGAGAAAATATTTTAGAGCAAAGTAAAAGAATAAATTCAAAAATTAATAGTTCTGAATTAGAAAAAAGGAGAGAGCTTCTTTTTCAAAATGACGAATATGATAATGCTTATAAGAAAATTAGAGAAAAATTAATAGGGGTAACATTGCATTATGATCCAGATATAAAAATTATTTGTGAGAAAATAATTGGCAATAGTGTTGAAAATAATACATTAAAAAATGAAATGCTAAATTATAGTGATATGTTTTGCAATTACATGGAACAATATTCCCATAACAATTTGCGAACATTCCAATTTTTTATTTCAAAAGTGTCGTATTTAGTTAAAAAAATGGAACAAGCATCTATTAAAGACTATGAGATAGAAGTAAGAAAATATATAATTGAAGAAACGTTTATTTGTGCAATTGAGTATAAATCGAACTATCAGGAACCTAGTGAAGAATGGGAAAGAGCACTGATAAAAGTAAGACCGAGAATGCTATCTGTAAAAATGTATGTCGAAACAGGACAGTTTATTTATAAAAACTTTAATAAAGAATTAAATAAATATGTTGATGAGCAAATTTTAAATAACATAGATAGTCAAGATCCACTTAATTTATTGAGCAACTATTATTATGAGAATTCTCAGAAATGGTGTGAAGATAAAATTGACGAAATTAAGGGAAAATTAAAAGATAATAAATATCCGACATTTTCTTATGGAAGAATTCTAATTTGTGTACAATGTCTTATTGACATAGGATTTGAATTGTCTATTGAAGAGTTTAAGAGATTAATGAGTATAAATATTTCAAAAACTGATCGTTTATATGAAATAGATTTAATTAATTTGAAATTTGAGAATCCCAAAATACGAGATAAAATCATTAGTGATATAACAGAAATTAATAAGTTTATTTTGAATAAAAAAAATAAGAATAAAGCGAAAAGTGTTAGAGAAATATTAAAAGACGAAGATTGGGTACAAGAATTAGAAAATATTATTGATGAGTACAATATTGTGTATGATTCAGATGTAAATATTTTTCACGGAATATCTGTATCTGAGTTGAAAAATACAGTAATTAATTCATCATCTGAAAATATCATTAAATTCAGACGTATTTTAAACTCATTATATCCATTGGATTATTGCAGAAAAGTTAATTGTTTAGATGATGTGGTATTATTGAAAGAATTGAGAGAGAATATAGACCCTCAAGAGATTAATGATTTAATTGTAAGAAAAAATCTAGAGTGGTTAATAGAGCAAATTAAAGAAACAGAAACTATTTATTTAAATAAGTAGAGAAAGGGTATATATATATGAGTAAGATATTGCATTTGTCAGATATACATTTTGGAAGAAATTATAACGAATATAATGTAGATGGGGTGTTTGATAGGAAGGAACTAATTTTAGAAGAATTAATAGAATGTATTTCAAAAATCGATAAAAAACCAGAACATATAATCGTGACTGGGGATATTGCGTGGTGGGGAAAAGAGAAAGATTTTAACGAAGCATTAAAATGGTTTGAAAAGCTATTAAAAGAATTATCATTACGTGGTAGTGATATTACATTTTGTCCTGGAAATCATGATATTAATAGAAATTATGGATATTATAGATGTGATATAACTAAGGATACAAAGGTGAAAGATATAGATGAACTATATGATTATTCAAATGTACATAAAATGGAGGAACCATTATATAACTATGATGAATTTTGTGCCAAACTTGGTGTAATACCTTTTCATTACCCTAAGAATAGCAAGCAAGAGTCAAGTTATAGCATTGGCTATAAAGACATTGAATTAGAAGAAAATAGAAAAATTAGAATAGTATCATTCAATACAGCGTTACTATCATATTTGAAAGATTATCCCGATGATGCAAATTTTATTGGAAAGAAACAAATAGAAGATTTATTAAATTATAAAATATTAGGTGATAGTGAAATATATACGATAGCAATTTTTCATCATGCAGAAAGATTTTTACATAAGAATGAAATTTGTGAATATGACGGGAGAGAAGCTACTTTACCTAAGTTACGCAAAAGTGCTAATTTAATTCTTTGTGGGCATACAGAAACAGGTGGCAGACCTGTTCTATATCAACAAAGTAATGGTGCATATATGTTAACAGGAGGAGCCGCATATTTTGATGATTTACATCCTAATGCATATTCTTTAATCGAAATAAAAGATGAATCAAAGAAGCCGGAAATATACCCGTATACCTATGAGAATAACAAATGGAAAGAATATAAAGAACATCAGAAAAAAATAAAAAAATTGGAGATGAAAATCATTCCAGATATTGGAGTAATAAGAGGTCGTGGGATTTTTGAGATGAATTTAGGCTTGGATAAACATATTATTAAAATCAATAATTTACGAATATGTGAAAAAGATGAAGAATATTGTTATTTAGATAATGAAGATGATCCAACCAGACTAATAAATATTAAAAGTTGTGCACCAATTAAAAATAAGGGAAATTCATATTTTGAAATAAAACAATCAAATTTGAAAAGTAGTAGTGTTAGAGCACGTTTAGAAACCTTAAAATCATTCGAGTTTATTAATAAGGCTAAGAATAGTAGTGAAAAATCTTCTTTTAAAATATATAATTCAAGTGGACAAGTATATTATTCTGGAGAAAAAATAGAAGGAAATATACAGTACCAAAGTGAGTGGATAGAAATATTAGAAAAATTAAAAAGGATAGAGGATTATTTTGATATTAGAATTCAGTGTCCGCAAGAATGTAATTCAGATTTAATAAATAAAATTATTGATTTGATAGATGGTAAAGAAGTTAGTATGCCTAATTTTCAACAAGTTACAGTTCCGTTTGATGATGTGAAAAAAATAAAAGAGTTTTTACATAGCATTAGATTAAATAAAAAAATATATTTAGTAAATGATAGTATTTATTATTGCGATTTATTTGGAAAACAGTTTTCTTTAGGAAAATTAAAAATGGTATCAGGACCATATACAGTTAATAGGCTAGATGCTTGTTACAAGATATTAACATTTGGAAGTGGGGATATACGAAAACTTACTTTTAATAAGTGTGATAATACCCAAACGTATATTTTTATAGATAAAGGAGATTTTGTATTAAGGAAGCCTTTTATTAAGATAAATTTAAAAGCAAAGTGGAATGATAGTATATGGGCAGAGAAATAATAAAGTAATTTAAATAAAGCCATTACAAAGCCAGAGCTTTGTAATGGCTTTATTTACGTCAGGAGGAAAAATGGAGAAAAAAAGAAGGAGCATACATAGTCGCGATATGCCAAATTTTAACAGAAATGATACTGACAAAAGAAAAGTTATAAAGGATAAAAAGAGTATATTAAAAAGTGGTGGAAAAGTAATTGCACAAAAAAAGATGTTGGAGTCTGTAGAACAGTTAGATGGTGGTAAAGAGATAAGAGAAGCATTAGTAACGGCATCAGTTATTACAAAACCTTTTACCAAGGTGGCAAAAATTACAGGTAAAAATATAAAAGAACAGGTAAAACAAAAACATATAAAGGAAGAGCACATAAAAAGTGTAAGAGGAAAGAACAGAAGTAAAAAGAAACAATTACATAGTAAAGATTCAAACAACTTGCAAAAAAAAGAAAAGAATAAAACGGTACACCGCAAAGATAAAAGTGTAAAATCCGATTACAGAAAATTTGAACAGAGAAGTAAGGAAAATGTAAAAAGAACTAAGGATGTCAGTTCGGACAAAGTAAAAAAACAAAAATTAAATTATGTGTTAAGCAAATTGAAAAACAATAAATCAGATACAAGTGCAAACGTGAAAACATTGGATAGCGTAAAAAATATATTAATAAAAGCAGGAATGTGTTTATTACCATTTGCTTTAGTTCTTCTTATGATTATATGCATTGCAGCCATAATAATAGCTCTTGTAATTGCACTTATATATAATTCACCATTTTCAATATTTTTTCCACCACTTGAAAATGGAGATACAATAATGACAGTCACCAGTCAGTATGTAGCAGAATTTAACAGAGAAATAAATACGTTAGTATCGGAACATAAAGAGTGTGATATTGGAAAGATAGTGTATAAAGATTATGAGGGAACATCAAATACACCATCAAATTATTATGATGTAATGAGTGTTTATATGGTTAAATATGGAATTGGAAACACGGCAACAGTAATGAATGAAAATGCAAAGACAGAGTTAAAAACAGTATTTGACGATATGTGTACATACACAACTTCCATAAATGAAGAAAAGATTAAAAATGACAAGGGAAAGAAGGAAAAGAAAAAAGTTTTATACGTTAATGTAAGTCTGAAAACATATTATCAGATGGAAACAGAATATAGTATGAACGAAAATGAAATAGAACTGTTGAATTCACTTATGAGTTCGGATGCAATGTTGGCATTAGGATATAATAATGGAAATTCAGGAACAGTAAATGGTGGAAATAAGAAGTCCTCATTATCACAGGAAGAAATTAACGAAATATTAAATGGAGTAACTGATATCAATGCAAATGCAGTTTGCTCATTTGTGTTATCAAAAGTAGGATATCCATATAGCCAGCCACTTAGAAATTCAGGAACACATTTTGATTGCTCATCATTAGCATATTATGCTTGGAAAAGTGCCGGAATATCGGTAATGTGTGATGGGGCAAATACAGCAGCAGCTGAAGCAAAATGGTGCAATGATAATGGATGTGTTGTAAAAGAAACAGATTTAAAGCCGGGAGACCTAATTTTTTACAGTTATTCAAATAACGGAAGATATAAAAATATCAGTCACGTGGGAATATATGTAGGAAAGGGTAAAATGGTGGAAGCAGTTGACGAGGCAACAGGAGTAGTATTACAGGATTATCATAATGGTTCGCTAGTTATGATTGGAAGACCTAACAAAAATAAAAAATAATTTAAAAAAGGAGTAGATTTTTTCTGCTCTTTTTTGATTGGAGGAAAAATGAAGGAAATGTATTTAAGATATATGGAGTTTTTAATTGGAGAACTTCATAAGGAATGGGAAAACAGTGGTTCAGAGACAGAAAAAGTTGTGTTAACTAAGGACGAAGCAAATGAACTAAAAAGAAAAGTAATGTTAAACATAGTAAGGCAGCAGGATGGTATTGACAATAATCAAAATATCATGTTTACGGAAAGCATTAAAATGTCAAAAGATAACTTTATTATGTTAAGAATTATTAAGAAACTGCTGGTGGAAATAAAAAAGGAGACAGATTTTGTCACGCTAAATTTAGATAAAGATGAGTATGAAAAATACACAAGTTTGGTGAAATTGAAAGAAGGTGACTAAAGTGGGAAAAAAGTACAAAATTATATATGCAGATCCACCATGGCAATATAGAGTTTACTCCAAAAAAGGTCAGGGAAGAAGTGCGGAGAATCATTATCACACAATGAATATTAAAGATATAATGGCTCTTCCAGTCGATAAAATCGCCGATAAGGATTGTATTTTATTTTTATGGATAACATTTCCATGCCTAAAAGAAGGAATAGAAGTAATGGAAAGATGGGGATTTAAATATAAGACGTGTGGCTTCAATTGGGTGAAAAGAAATAAGAAAAAGAACACGTATTTTATGGGACTGGGATTTTGGACACGTTCAAATTCGGAGGTATGTCTGATAGGAACAAAAGGACAACCTAAACGTGTATCAAAGTCAGTGCCGCAGATATGTGATGCAAGAATAATGGAACATAGTAGGAAACCAGCAGAAATAAGGGAACGTATAGTTGAATTGTGTGGCGAATTACCACGTATTGAACTATTTGCAAGAGATAAAGTAAAAGGATGGGATAGCTTAGGAGATGAAATGGATGGAAAGGACATAAGAGAAGCGTTAAGGGAGGTTATAGAAAAGAATGAGTGCTGATTACAAGGTACAGAGACTTTACGATGAATATATTAAGGATATTGTATCAGATTCAGATAAATGGAAAAAATTTTTAGAATTAACGGGAAGATTATACAGATATGAATTTGATAATATTTTAATGATGTATGCACAGCGACCAAACGCAATTCTTGTGGGAGATTATGATTCATGGAAAAAGGTAGGAAGATATGTAAAAAGAGGAAGTAAGGGAATTGCAATTTTTCCATCGAAAGTTTTGAAACCACATATGCGATATGTATTCGATATATCTGATACAGCAGGAAGAAATGTTAATCTCACATGGAATTTAAATGATTATAATTTAAAATTTATGGTAGATGAACTGATTGACGAGGGAAAAATTCAACCATATATAAGTAATGAAAAAAATAATTTACAAAAGCTCTTAAAGAACTATACAAAGCTAAATGTGCAATCTATAATAAGGGAGAAATCAGAGGTTATGATTTCAGAACTTAATCAGATTACAGGTGGTGTGATTAAAGATAGAGATAATAAAACGCAGGGGCCTACAGTAGAGGAAATGTTATATAAAAGTGTTTTCTATGCAGTAGGAACAAGATGTGGATTTAACATGTCTTCTGAAGAACAAGATATGAATTTTATAATAAATATATCTGGCGAAGATAATATATACCGTTTTGGTTCCCTTGTATGTGACGTATCCTGTAGTGTTCTTAAAGAGTTTAATTACAGAGTAAGACATATTGAAAATGAAAGGAGAGTCACAAATGGAAGAAATGAGACTGATGTACCACAAGAAAGCAGATGGAATGTTGTATCCCAACCTAAAACTGCCGGAAATTCAGAAAGAAGATTTGACGCAGGTGGGAAAATACGGGATGATGGCAGCAGAATATCTGAAAGAGAACGAGAGAAACAGGTACAACACACTTTATCGTTTAGGGAGATTAGGCGAAAAGATGAAGGAAGTGGACGAGGAAGCCAACAATTTATTGGAAACATTAATGAGGAATTATCTAAAAATACACAAGCCGAAGGAGCCATCTTCAACAATGGAAATGTGGAAGATAAGGGAGCAGGCAAAAATGATGGCGGAAGAAGTAGTTCTGAAGCAGATAGTGTACAGATTTCATTAGAGAGTGTATCTGGAACGGAAGAGAATATATCTATTGATGAAGAAATAGAAAGAGAATTAGAAGAAATTGATTCATTAGGAATAGGAGAGGAAGCAGGTTTTGAACAGGCTTCCTTTTTCTTTGATGAAAATACAAAAGAAATAGGAATATCAGATGAAAAAAGGGTAAAGAATTTACCAAGCGGGAAAAAAGAGAAATATACATACTTGAATCCTAAAAATGCAAGGATTGTGCCGCATGAATATATAGTTACAGTATTGTTAAAAGGAACGGGTTTTGCAGGGGGAAAGGAAAGAGTATATAACATTTATAAAAATGTTGCAAAGGCATCGGAACGTGAAAAATTAATTAAAAAGGAATATGGTCTTGGTGGAGCCGGTTGGCCAATAGAGAATTATGGACTACATGGATATGATACATTTAAATCACAGGGTATAAGAATTCAGTGGAGAGATATAGAAGGGGAAAAAGAAGGATATTTAAGTTGGAAATCTGTAGAAGAAGAAATTGGAATTCTTATAAATAAAGGAATTTATTATGAAAAAATCAATGAGGAAGAGATAATAGGAGATTATGACATTCCCGATGAGGTTTTTGAAATGGACAAAAAACCAATAGCGGATATGGAAAAATCAAAGAAAGATGATTCAAATAAAAACGATGTATTATTAAAAAACAATTATCATTATAATTTATGGGAAATAGAAAAGGGAGGTGCAAAAACAAGATACAAATGGAACGTGGAAGCAATAAAAACACTAAAAAGAATTGAGAAAGAAGAAAGAATTGCAAATATGGAAGAGCAGAAAATACTTTCGCGATATGCAGGATGGGGAGGATTATCGGAAGTATTTGATGAAAAAAATAACTTATGGAGGGATGAATATAGAGAAATAAAAGAATTGTTGACACATTCCGAATATGACAATGCTAGAGCAAGTGTAAATAATGCTTTTTATACTTCTCCCGAGATTGCAATGTGCATAAATCAGAAAATTTCAAATTTGGGAATATCTAAAGGAAACATTCTTGAACCATCAATGGGAATCGGTAATTTCTTTGGAAGTATGCCTGCTTCAATGAACGAATGTAAACTATATGGTGTGGAAATAGATGAAGTTACGGGAAGAATAGCCAAACAGCTTTATCAAACTGCTAATATTACAATATCAGGATTTGAGGAAACGAATTTTAATGACAATTTTTTTGATATTGCTATAGGAAATGTACCGTTTGGAGATTACAAAATATAATAAACTTAATTTTCGGGTCCATGACTATTTTATTGCAAAAACACTCGATAAGATAAGACCGGGAGGAATAGCAGCTTTAATAACAACAAAAGGAACTATGGACAAAGCTAATCCAAATGTAAGAAAATATATTGCACAAAGAGCAGAGCTTGTGGGTGCTGTAAGACTTCCAAATAATGCATTTAAAAACAATGCAGGAACAAAGGTTACATCAGACATTCTTTTCCTGAAAAAAAGGGAAAGGCAAATAGATATAGAACCTGACTGGGTGCATCTTGGTTATACAAAAGACGGTATACCGATTAATTCATATTTTGTCGAACATCCTGAAATGGTGTTAGGAAAAATGGAATATGATACAGCAAGGTATGGAGTTGAAAGTCAGTATACCGTTTGTGTAAATAATGATGAAAATTTTAATATGTACGAAAGCCTTAGCAATGCACTAAATAATGTTAACACTTCAATATCAAATTTTGAAATAGAGGAAACAGAGAAGAATGATGAAGTAATTATTGCAAATTCGGATGTTAGAAATTATACATATTCCTTTATGGATGGCAAACTCTATTTCAGACAAAATTCAAAAATGTATTTAAAAGAATATTCAAAACTAACAATAGATAGAATTAAAGCTCTTAACGAAATACGAAGTATAACAAGACATATTATTGAAATACAGTCGGAAGGATGTAGTGAAGAAGAATTAAAAAATGCTCAAAGAGAATTAAATAATAGTTATGATACATTTGTAGATAAGTATGGAAGAATTACTTCAAGGGCAAATGACAGAGCATTCCGTGATGATGTAGACTATCCTTTGTTGTGCTCTCTTGAAAATGTGGATGAAAATGGTTATGTTACTAAGGCTGATATGTTTTATAAACAGACTATCAAACCGGAATTAACAATAAACAGAGTTGAGACAGCAATTGAGGCATTGAATATTTCGATAAATGAATATGGAAAAGTAAACATTCCATTTATTTTGAGCATATACATACCTGATATAAGTGGAGAAGTACGAAAAAATGTGGAGAGTGGTAAAACTAAAAGAAAAAAATTAATTGAAGAACTTAAAGGAATTATATTTTTGAATCCAACGCAGTATGATGAAAAAAATCCGGATGAAGGATGGGAAACGTCAGATGAATATTTGTCTGGAAATGTTAGAAGTAAACTTGTAATAGCAGAAAGATTTGCAAAGGAACAGCCGGAATTATTTCAAATAAACGTGGAAGAATTAAAAAAAGTCCAACCAATAGACCTTGATGCTTCGGAGATTGATATAAGGATAGGAACAACATGGATTGATGAACAGGACTATGAGCAATTTATTTATGAATTGCTTGGAACACCACAAAGAGTAAGGGCAATAAGAAGCGGAAAGTATTCATCAGGTATTATTGTTCATCTAAATAAATATAGCATGGAATGGTTTATAGAAAATAAATCAAAGGATAAGCATTCTGTGGCAGCTTCCAAAACATATGGAACAAGCCGCATGGATGCTTATTCTATTTTTGAAGCATCACTTAACCTAAAAACCGTAACAGTAAGAGACAAAATCGATGATGGAGATGGAAAATATCATTACGTGATTAATAGAAACGAAACAATGCTTGCAAGAGAAAAGCAGAATCTTATTAAGGAAAAATTTAGAGAATGGATATTTGCGGATCCGGTTAGACGAAAGAAGTATGTTGATTATTACAATGAAACATTTAACAATATAAGACTTCGTGAATACGATGGCTCGGTACTTTCATTTCCAGGAATGAACCCTGAAATAGAGTTGCGGCCTCATCAGAAAAATGCGGTAGCAAGAATTCTACTTGGAGGTAATACATTACTTGCCCATTGTGTGGGAGCAGGAAAATCATTTGAGATGATGGCAGCATGTATGGAACAAAAAAGACTTGGTCTTGCAAATAAAACAGTAATGGTAGTTCCAAAAGCATTAATAAATCAAACAGCATCTGAATTCTTGAGATTATACCCATCTGCAAACATTCTAGTAACAACCGAACGTGATTTTGAAAAGAGTAGGAGACAACAGTTTATATCAAGAATTGCAACGGGAGATTATGATTGCATAATAATGTCTCACTCGCAGTTTGAAAAAATCCCAATTTCAGCAGCGAGAAAGGAAAGAATGCTTAATGAACAAATAGAGCAGATAGCATATGCCATAGAGGAGACAAAAGAAAAGAATGGTGAGCGCTGGACTGTTAAACAGATGGAAACACAGAAGAAAAAGCTTCAAGAACAATTAAAGAGTCTTGCAGACGAAGAAAGGAAAGATGATTTGATTACTTTTGAGGAACTTGGTATTGACAGTATTATGGTAGATGAAGCTCATAATTACAAGAATTTGGCAATATTTTCAAAGATAAATAATGTTTCAGGAATTAGTGGTTCGGGAGCAAAAAAAGCAACAGATATGCAATTAAAATGCCAATATATTAATGAGATAAATCCCGGAAGAGGAATCGTTTTTGCTACAGGAACCCCAATTAGTAATACTATGTGTGAGATGTATGTAATGCAAAGTTACCTTCAAAAAGATACGTTGGAGAAGATGGGAATATATCATTTTGATTCATGGGCAGCCAATTTCGGTGAAATAACAACAGCATTGGAACTTACAGTTGAGGGAAGTGGCTTTAGAATGAAAAACAGATTTAATAAATTTACCAATTTACCAGAGTTAATGAATATATTTAAGCAGGTAGCAGACGTGCAAACACAGGATATGCTTGAACTCAATGTTCCTAAATTAAGAGATGGTCAATACATTATTGTGGAATCAGAACCAGATTGGTACGTAAGGCAGATAATGGAGGATTTTGTTAGGAGAGCGGAGGCTATCAGAAATGGTGGAGTGGATTCAAGCATAGATAATTTTTTGAAAATAACACACGAAGCAAGACTGCTTGGAACGGATGCAAGACTTCTTGATAAAGATGCACCTAATAATCCTGACGGAAAATTAAATAAGGTAATTGATAATGTGCTTTATGAATATGGAAAAGCAAAAGATGAAGAAAAAATAGGATGTCAGCTTATTTTTTCAGATATAGGAACACCTGGGGAAAAGGATTTTGACGTATATAATTACATAAAAGCAGAACTTATAAAAAGAAACATACCTGAAAATGAAATAGCATTTATACATGATGCAAAAACAGATGCACAGAGAGAAACATTATTTAAGTCAATGAGAGCAGGAAAGAAGAAAATTCTTATTGGTTCTACAGATAAATGTGGCACGGGAGTAAATGTACAAACACATATTGTGGCAATTCATCACGTAGATTGTCCATGGAAACCATCGAGCATTGAGCAGAGAGAGGGAAGGGGAATACGACAAGGAAATGAAAATAAAGAAGTAGCAGTGTACAGATATGTTACAAAAGAAACATTTGATGCGTACTCATGGTCACTGGTAGAGAATAAGCAGAGATTTATTAGTCAGATAATGACGAGCAGGGCTGTATCAAGAACGTGTGAAGACATAGATGAGGCAACATTGTCATATGCAGAAATAAAGGCAGTTGCTACAGGAAATCCATTAATAAAAGAAAAAATGGAAGTTGACAATGAATTGCAGCGATTAAAAATACTGAAAGCATCTTATGACAGCCAAAGATATACTTTTCAGGATAATTTTATGATTAAGTTTCCTAAATTAATTAAAGCAGCAGAAGAAAAAATTGAATGTGTGAGAAAGGACATTGAACTTAGAAATGCTGAGCGTGTAAAAAGCGAAGCGTTTTCAATAACAATAGGTAATATGTTGTATAGCGAGAGAAACGATGGAGGGACAGCAATGCTTGAAGAAATAAGCAAGTATAAAGCAGGTGATACTTATGAGATTGGAAAGTTCAGAGGATTTAATCTGTTGGTTGAAAAGAATTATATGGGAATAAATTTCTTAATACTTCAGGGAAAAAACGAGTATAAGGCAGAAATGTCTACAAGTGCTGTTGGAAATATGATAAAGCTGGATAATATGTTTAATAACATAGAAGAAAATGAAGAGTTTCTAAAAAAGAAGATAGAACAGTATAAAAGAGATTTAGAATCTTCAAAAATAGAATATGAAAAGCCTTTTGTTTATGAGGAAGAGCTTAAGGAGAAGTTAAAACGTCAGGCAGAATTAAATTCTATGTTGGATTTGGAAAAGAATATTGGTGAAGAAATAAAAGAAACAGAAAAAGAAGAAATATATAGTAGAGAAGGAGAAAAAAATGAAGTATATAGTAAAAGTAAATAAAGTAAGAAAAAATGAAGGAAATTTAAGAGGGTTTGCAACAGTAGTATTTGGTAAGTCATTTAAAATTACAAACATTGCCATTCTTGAAAATAGTAATGGAAATCTGTTTGTATCAATGCCAAGGTATAGAAGCAGTGAGGTGGATGAGCATAATAATTTCGTTTTTAAGGACATATGCAACCCTATAACAAAGGAGTTCCGTACAGAATTGTATGATGCAATAATTGAAGGATATAAGAATGCTGGAAAAGAAAATAATGAGCTAAATACAGAAAAAACTGAGGTAGAGGAGCCACCATTTACAGTAAAAGTTACGCCGTACGAAAGAGAGGGGAGCAATATAAAAGGTCTTGCAAGAATTTATTTGGATGACAAATTTGTAATAAATAACGTGATGCTGATTCAGGGAAAGGATAATGTGTTTGTGGCAATGCCCTCATATAGGACAAAGCAGAAAGATAAGGATGGAAAGACGGTATATAAGGATATATGCTTTCCAGTGACAAAAGAGTTTAGGGAGGTGTTATATGAGAAGTTAATTAAATCGTATAATATTACTAAGCAAAAAGATATGACAAAACTCGGAAATAATTATATAGAGCAGAGAACAACGGAAAAATTCAGATAGAATAGAAGTATAAGATAAAAAATTAAAATTAAATATTATGAAAAAAGTAGATGAAAATATTAATTGTGAGGAATATTGGTAGAAAGTAACTAAAGTCTGGTAATAGTTTTCTGGTAAATGTACAGTATATTTAATAAAACTTTTAATTGAAAAAAGCAACTATGAAAATTTTATATAATAGTATTACAAAGACGCAATAATAATGTAGAGTGAAATAACGTAAAGATGAACCAGTATTGCTTGAGTTTATATGTGAAAAAATTGACAGAAAATAGACTTTTTTACTGTATGTGTAGGTGAATCAATATTAGATAGACTGTATTATTAGGAGGAAAACATTAATGAAATATAAAACACTTGTTGTAGATGATGAAAAAATATTAACTGAATTGATTTCAGATTATTTTTTAGTTTAGGATATACAGTTTATGTAGCAGGAAGTGGCGAGGAAGCAATAGATAAATTGAAATTTCGACCAAATCTGATATTACTTAATACAAATATGCCAGGAATGAATGGCTTGGAATTGTGTAAGAAAATAAGAAATCATATTCTTTGCCCAATTATATTTCTCACTGCAAGGATTACAGAACAGGATAAAATTAATGGATTACGAATTGGTGGAG
>OGXT01001430.1_pt1 | contig 23235 bp, 16 predicted proteins | sample 1576361 | NCBI WGS metagenome assembly OGXT01 (sample SAMEA3541514, study PRJEB24748) | human gut metagenome | biome: human gut; feature: human-associated habitat; material: faeces | place: China | collected 2012 | reverse complement strand
GGCATGACCTTTTACGCAGGGTGCGCCCGCTGTGGCTTTTCATGGATTCCCCGAATCAATGGCGAAAAATCCATTGCGGGGACTACTCATGCGGTTCCGTAGGCGGTTTGGGTGTTCCGTAGGTGGTTGGTCAGAGTATCGGGGTTGGAGAAAGGCTTTATTCTGGCCGTTTTCATGCCGGGTATTCAGACCCAACCACCTACGGAAGCGAAAAACCACCTACGGAACTAGTCCAAGCCGTAACGGTGACTGGCTATTGCGCGGGCGACCATGCCGAACAGCTCGTTCAGCTTCTGCTTGGAAGCCAGATGCTCGCGGGTGACGACAAAAGGAGTGAAACCGAGATCCCTCAGCCGGTTCCGCTTATCGAGGTCATACATCCAGCGGTCATGGGTGTAGTGGTAATTTCCGTCGTATTCTATGCAGACGCGGTCATCCGGGTAGGCGATATCCACCTTCATCGTGCCCGAGCCGCGTATGTGGTCAATGATCTCATAATTGACATGTGTCTCAGGCAGCCCGTAGGCATCGCTCTCCAAACGAAGCACCGTTTCCTGCGGGGAATCGGTACCTGGTTTGGACAGGCGCAAGGCCTTTCTGCATTTGGCGCTCCCAATGAATCGCGGCGCACTCCGGATGTAGTCGGAGAGCTCATCGTGAGTGCAGACGCGTAAATCGGGATTGGCGCAAGTAAGCCAATCCATGGCGATCACCAGACTCCGTTCGTCGACATAGGGCGCAATCTGGCAGACCGCCTGCATCGCGGAGACGCTTGACACCAATTCGTCGGCGTGCACCACGTCTACGCCATGCCTTGCGTAATGGAATTTCATCCCCTGGATTTTCCGCAGGTCACGTTGCCGGCACACCGAAACGTGAACGAGCTCCGAACCATATCCGGGTAAATAATTCATGGTGGCAATCATGCCATGCAGCTCCAGCGCTGTGCCGTGGCTTACATAGAGTGGAACCGAGGAGCGTGACCTTATCCGCGACAACACCTGCCTGCATTCAAGATGCCGTCTCGCCGCCTCCTCCCGTGCCTGCTCTAATGTGAAAAATGTATTGTGTCCAAAGCTTTCCATGCGCTGACGGTATATGGAAAGCCGGCAGCCCCGCAACCGTCTCCGTGAAAAATGTGGATATGTGTATGGTTCCATCCGCAGCATCACCGGGGAGAGGCCTGATGTATACGCGTCCGGTAGAACCGATGCGGAGCGTGGCGTCATCGAGGGGTGGCTCACATGGCAAGTCGGCCACGCAGAAGGGCGGGCGCTTCCAGCCGCAGGCCCGTGGGGCTGACGGTGACCGCGTTTCTCCACGGTGTCAGCCGCGTTTGGAACCCTGCCGACTGATGCCACCTTTATGACCGGTCGCTTTGAAAGGCAGACCGGCGTTGCTGAGTCCTTTGCTCCGCATGTTCTGCAGGGCAAAGGATTTTTGTTGTGCACGCAGTTCGTTCATCCGTTCCGTGGACTGATGCGCGATTCGCGGTTTCCGTGATTGCTCTGGCTGTGTCATGGCTATAAGAATACGTTCGATAATGTAGTATGATGGATTTAGTAATGCTTTTACTAAAATCTGATGAGGCATCCATGGGAGGGCGAGGGAGCGATGGCGACCATCAAGGAGATTGCGAAACGTACGGGATTCTCGCAGGCCACGGTGTCGCGTCTGTTGAATGGCGATCCGACGCTGTCCGTGCGTGAGGAGACGCGTCGCGCGATCATCCGCGCCAGCGAGGATTTGGGATACAGCGCCCAGGCCAAGCGTATCGTCATTCCGCACGAAGTAGCCTTGTTGGACAACGAGGAGTCCGACGAAACGCTGCGTGATTCGTATTTTGCCGATTTGCGTTCGGCGCTGGAACATAACGCCAAACAGCAGCGTATGGAGCTCACTGTTTTCCACAGTCTTGACGAGATGTTGAATCAGAAGGGGAAATTCGATGGTTTCATGGCTATCGGCGCCAATGTCATAGCCGAAAGCGACCTTGAGAAGTTGCATGAGGTCATGCCATACGGTGTGTTCATCGATGTGAATCCCGCACCGAACCTGTTTGATTCCGTGCAGCCCGACCTACAGCAGACCATGCATGACGCGGTCGAAGCATGTGCGAAGGTTGGCATGAAGCGTGTCGGATTCATCGGCGGCAAGGGGAGGCTGACGAATTTTTATGAGGTGGACGAAGAGGGGCGTGCCACATATTTTCGGCGTGAAATGGGCCGTTATGGTCTCGACCTGCGTGGACTGGTGTATTCTGACGGCTTGTTCACCGTGGAGAATGGTCGCAAGCTGGGGGAGCAGTTTATCCGTGACCACAACGGCGCACTGCCTGACGCAGTTATTGTTTCGGCGGACATCATCGCGGTCGGCGTGCTGCAGGCGTTCAACGCGGTTGGTGTGATCGTGCCCCGCGACATCAGCGTCATCAGCATCAACAACCAGGCGATCGCACAGCTTACGTCGCCACCGTTGAGCACGTTCTCAATCGACCAGAACGAGCTTGCGCGCGTTGCGATTCTCACCTTGGCCGATGCGATTGCCAGCAAGCGCACAGTACGGCAGCATGCGTACCTGTCGACGACGCTGGAAGTACGAGATAGTTTCGTGCCGGCGCAGCCGAAACGTGAATCGCGGCCAAAATTGCAGACCCGATCGAAGCGATCTGCCCGGTCGAAACGGGCTGCCTAGCGTACGTATGTGCGGAAAAATATGAAAGGCGATTGATGATGCTGCGTCATCAATCGCCTTTTGTTTGTCTACTGTCGGCGAAATACCGCGAATCGCACACAATATGACATGTATATGTGCAGAATCGCACAAAATGCGACACGCCCAACAGTGCACAACGCAGATGTTAAATTTTACTAAAAATGGGTAAAGGGATATACTTAACTCATGCGAAATCAAATGATGATTTCCGATTACAGCTTCAATCACAACTTCTAAGGAGAAGTACGATGGCAGAATCCAATGTCGCAGCCGCACCGAAGGAGACGCAGCAGTCTGCGAAGCCAACCAGGAAAGGCAGTCTGCTGTCCCGCGTGGCCTATTCATTCGGCAACGTCGGCCAATCCGCCTTCTACAACGCGCTGAGCACCTACTTCATCGTCTACGTCACCAGCTCGCTGTTCTCCGGGGTCGACAAGGCGCTCGCCACCAAGCTCATCGGCGTCATCACCGGCCTTGTGGTTGTCATCCGCATCGCGGAGATCTTCATCGATCCGCTGCTGGGCAACATCGTCGACAACACCAATACCAAATGGGGGCGCTTCAAGCCGTGGCAGCTCATCGGCGGCACCGTTTCCGCCGTTCTGCTCGTGCTGGTCTACACCGGCCTGTTCGGCTTGGTGAACGTCAACACCACGCTGTTCATCGTGCTGTTCGTCATCACCTTCATCGTGCTCGACGTGTTCTACTCCCTGCGCGACATCTCCTATTGGGGCATGATCCCGGCGCTGTCCTCCGACTCCCATGAGCGCTCCACCTACACCGCCCTCGGTTCCTTCGGCGGCTCCATCGGCTACAACGGCCTGACCATCGTGGTCATTCCGATCGTCACTTACTTCAGCTACATCTTCACCGGCAAGCATCAGGAGAGCCAGAGCGGCTGGACCTGCTTCGCCATCATCGTGGCTATTCTCGGCGTCCTCACCGTGTGCTCCGTCGCGTTCGGCACCAAGGAAAGCTCCAGCACCCTGCGCACCAAGGCCGAGGACAACGGCGGCCCGCTCGCCGCGTTCAAGGCTCTCGCACAGAACGACCAGCTGTTGTGGGTGGCCCTGTCCTACCTGCTGTACGCCATCGCCAACGTGGCCACCACCGGCGTGCTCATGTATCTGTTCAAGTTCATTCTGAACAACTCTGCAGCCTATTCCATCGTCGGCGTCGTCTCCGTCGTCGCGGGCATCGTTATGGCTCCGCTGTACCCGATTCTGAACAAGCGCATTCCGCGCCGCTACCTGTACCTCGGCGGCATGGTGCTTATGGTCATCGGCTATCTGCTGTTCATCATCAACCCCACCAGCCTGCCGGTCGTCACCGTCGGTCTTGTCTTCTTCTATCTGCCGCAGACCTTCATCCAGATGACGGCCATCCTTTCCCTGACCGATTCCATCGAGTACGGCCAGCTGAAGAACGGCAAGCGCAACGAGGCCGTCACCCTGTCCGTCCGTCCGATGCTCGACAAGATCGCGGGCGCGTGCTCGAACGGCATCGTCGGAGCCGTGGCCATCGCCGCCGGCATGATCGGCAACGCCACCGCAGCCGACATGACCGCCGCGAACATCCGGATCTTCGAGATCTGCGCCTTCTATGTGCCGCTCGCGGTCATCATCCTGAGCGCGGTCGTGTTCCTGCTCAAGGTGAAGATCACCGAGAAGATGCACGACGATATCGTCAGGCAGCTCGAGGCTCAGCTGAACGAAGGCTGATTCGCCGCCGAGCGCGATCGTCTTCGGTCGATTCGTGGTCGGCCTGCCGATTGTATTTCGATTGTTTTGCGATTACGAAAGCCGCATGGTGGACACCGTGCGGCTTTTCGCGTTTCTACGTTCGTACGGCGTGCTAGGCTGACGATTTGAAACGAAAAGCGATGATCCGTCATCAGCGGGGAGTTTCCGGAAGAACGGCCGACGCTTTCTGGCGAGGCTTAGTAGAACCGGCGGGGTCGGCCCGAACAGCCGAATGTCAAGCGGTCGTACGAAACCTGCGCAGGCGGACAACCTGCGTGGGAACAACAGGGAAGTGCGGCAAGCGAGGTGGTACCGCGGTGCCGGACGTGCGCGATCGCACGGAAGCCATCGTCCTCGTAAGGTAAGTAATGAAACCGCCAAACGAGGAGCATACGGTGAGCGAATCCACCAATCATGTGTATCCGAAGGCTGCTGCCGGCGAGCAGAGCGCCAACGTCGCGCCGAACCCCAGCTTCCCCAAGCTGGAGGAGTCCGTGCTCGACTACTGGGATAAGGACGACACCTTCCAGAAGTCCATCGAACGCCGTCCTTCCGGCGACCACAGCCAGAACGAATTCGTCTTCTTCGACGGCCCGCCGTTTGCGAACGGCCTGCCGCACTATGGCCACCTGCTGACCGGCTATGCCAAGGACGTCATCCCGCGCTACCAGACCATGAAGGGCCATAAGGTCAACCGCGTGTTCGGCTGGGACACCCACGGTCTGCCTGCCGAACTCGAGGCGCAGAAGGAACTGGGCATCGACTCGGTGGATCAGGTCAAGGAGATGGGCATCGACAAGTTCAACGACGCCTGCCGCGCGTCCGTGCTCAAGTACACCAACGAGTGGAAGGCGTACGTCCACCGTCAGGCCCGTTGGGTCGATTTCGAGCACGGCTATAAGACCCTGAACATCACTTACATGGAGTCCGTGATGTGGGCCTTCAAGCAGCTGTATGACAAGGGCCTGGCATACCAGGGCTATCGCGTGCTGCCGTACTGCCCGAAGGATCAGACGCCGCTGAGCGCGCACGAGCTGCGCATGGATGCGGACGTGTACCAGGATCGTCAGGACACCACTGTGTCCGTGGCCGTGAAGCTGCGCGACGAGGAGGACGCCTACGCCGTGTTCTGGACCACCACCCCGTGGACCGTTCCGACCAACTTTGCCATCGTGGTCGGCGCCGACATCGACTACGTCGAGGTGCGCCCCACCGAAGGCAAGTTCGCCGGCAAGAAGTTCTACCTCGGCAAGCCGCTGCTCGGCTCCTACGAGAAGGAACTCGGCGAGAACTACGAGATCGTGCGCGAGCTCAAGGGCGCCGAAATGGAAGGCTGGCGCTACTATCCGGTCTTCCCGTACTTCGCGGGCGACGAGAACGCCGCCGAGGGCAAGGTGCCGGGGCCGGAAGGCTACCAGATCTTCACCGCCGACTACGTCGACACCGTTGAAGGTACCGGCCTGGTCCATCAGGCCCCCTACGGCGAGGACGATATGAACACGCTCAACGCCAAGGGCATCAAGAGCGTGGACGTGCTCGACGCGGGCTGCAAGTTCACGTCGCTGTGCCCGGATTACGAGGGCCTGTACGTGTTCGATGCCAACAAGCCGATCCTGCGCAACCTGCGCGCCGGCGATGGCCCGCTGGCCCGCATCCCCGAAGAGCAGCGCGCCATCCTCTTCCAGGAGAAGAGCTACGTGCACTCCTACCCGCACTGCTGGCGTTGCGCCACCCCGCTGATCTACAAGCCGGTGAGCTCCTGGTTCGTGGCCGTCACCAAGATCAAGGACCGCCTGCTCGAACTCAACCAGCAGATCAACTGGATTCCGGACAATGTGAAGGACGGCCAGTTCGGCAAGTGGCTGGCGAACGCACGCGATTGGTCGATCTCCCGCAACCGTTTCTGGGGTTCCCCGATTCCGGTGTGGGTTTCGGACGATCCGAAGTATCCGCGCGTGGACGTGTATGGTTCGCTTGATGAGCTGAAGGCCGATTTCGGCGATTACCCGCGCGACAAGGACGGCAATATCAACATGCACCGTCCGTACATCGACGAGCTGACCCGCGTCAACCCGGACGATCCGACCGGCAAGAGCCACATGCACCGCATCAGCGACGTGATGGACTGCTGGTTCGAATCCGGTTCGATGAGCTTCGCCCAGTACCACTATCCGTTCGAAAACAAGGAAACCTTCGAACAGCACTTCCCGTGCGACTACATCGTGGAATACATCGGCCAGACCCGTGGCTGGTTCTATGTGCAGCACGTCATGGCGACCGCCCTGTTCGACAGGCCGGCGTTCAAGAACGTGATCTGCCACGGCATCGTGCTCGGCTCCGACGGACAGAAGATGTCGAAGCACCTGCGTAACTACCCGGACGTGAACGGCGTGTTCAACGACTTCGGCTCCGACGCCATGCGTTGGTTCCTGATGAGCTCGCCGATCCTGCGCGGCGGCAACCTGATCGTCACCGCTGATGGCATCCGCGACACCGTGCGCCAGGTGATGTTGCCGGTGTGGAGCTCCTACTACTTCTTCACCCTGTACGCGAACGCCGCCGGGTATGACGCCCGTATGCTGCGTGTCGACGAAGTGGCGAAGCTGCCGGAGATGGACCGCTACCTGCTGGCCCGTCTGCGCCGCCTAGTGGAGAAGACCCAGCATGCGCTGGACAACTTCTACATTTCCGACGCGTGCGATGCGGCGAGCGACTTCATCGACGTGCTGACCAACTGGTACATCCGCAACAACCGCGAACGTTTCGGTGCCGGTGACGAGAACGCGTTCAACACGCTGTACACCGTGCTGGAAACCTTCATGCGCGTGCTGGCTCCGCTGGCTCCGATGGAGGCTGAAGCCGTGTGGCGCGGCCTGACTGGCGGCGAATCCGTGCATCTGGCCGACTGGCCGTTCCTTGCCGACGAGAAGACCGGCGAGACCACCGAGCTGGGTGCCGTGCTGCAGGACGATGCCAAGCTAGTGGACGCGATGGAGAAGGTGCGTGAGGTTGTTTCCGGCACGCTTTCCATGCGTAAGGCCAAGCAGATTCGCGTGCGCCAGCCGCTCGTCAAGCTGACCGTGGTGGTCGAGAACCCGGATGCGGTCGCCGCCTACAGCGACGTGTTGAAGGGCGAGCTCAACGTGAAGGATATCGAGTTCTGCACGCTGGAGGACGCCGGCTCCCATGGTCTGAAGATCGTGAACGAGCTGCGCGTGAACGCGCGTGTGGCCGGCAAGCGCCTGCGTAAGGACGTGCAGTTCGCCATCAAGGCGTCCAAGAGCGGTGCCTGGCATGTGGACGCCGCCGGCGTGCCTGTGTGTGAGACTCCGAACGGCGAGATTGCGCTTGAGGAAGGCGAATACGAGCTGATCAACCGTGTGGAGGAGGAGAACGCGCAGGAGGCTGCGAACTCCGTGTCCGCCGCGCTGCCGACCGGTGGCTTCGTGATCCTCGACACCGAACTGAACGACGACCTGCTGGCCGAAGGCTACGCCCGCGACGTGATCCGCGCCGTGCAGGAGGCCCGTAAGGCCGCTGGCCTGGAAATTTCCGACCGCATCACGCTGAAGGTGACCGTGCCCGCGGACGATGTGGCCAAGGTCGAACAGTTCAAGGACCTCGTGGCGCATGACACCTCGTCCGACAGTGTAAGCGTCGAAGCCGGCGCCGAGCTGGGCGTGGAGGTTGCTAAGGTCTGAGGTGGTTGGCTGGGTGGCTGACTGACGATAGTATGTGGGGGTGTGTTTCTCCTGTCGAGTTTGGCAGGAGAAACACACCCCCTACTACTATTTGTGTTGGGACGTACTACGTATGCACAGGTATTTGGCGACGATAATCTTCGAATCAATCATACGGTAATCTTCGAATCAATCATTTCGTTTTTATCTTTTGCTGGAATGCGGTAGAGTAAAGACTATTCAGGGGGGTATCTGTAAAGGAGCAGGTTATGGTTCTATTAGCTCGTAAAGATGAGGAAGGCAATACTCAGGCTTTGTATGACCATCTTCATGGTGCAGGAAGATTGGCTAGTGGTTTCGAGGATGAATTCGCTGATATTTCACGTACGGCAGCCGTCTTGCATGATGTCGGGAAGGTTGCTCAGCAGTTCCAAACATATCTGTTATCGGATGATGGGCATAGGGGAGATGTGCAGCATGCCCGTCAAGGGGCGTTTGTCGTCAATGATTTTTTCGAGTCGAAAGGGGAAATTGAAGAGATAGCAAAGGAAATTCTTGAGCTTGCCATTTCTAAACATCACGGAGGTCTTCCTGATTGCATTGACGAGTCCGGGAATAGAGCTTTTCTTCTTGGGTTCACGGAGTCGGACAAAAGCAACGAGAAGTATGCGTATCAAGAAATCAAGCGGGGGCTTAACGGTTTGGCGCTCGATCTGCAATCGAATTTCCGAGGTTCAGCGGAAGATATCGCTTGTTTCCTGAAGAAAATTAAATCGCTGAGGCTGTCGAAAGATAGCATATACTTCTATCTAGGTTTGCTCGTTAAACTGATTTATTCGCGACTGGTGGATGCGGATAGGACGGATGCTGCTTGTTTCGAGACCCGAAAACAGTATCGGCCTAATGCGGTTGATTGGCAGAATCTGATTAGTCGACTCGATAAAAGCATGAGATCTTTTGATTCGAGTTCGGAAATAAACAGGATAAGACATCAGATTAATGAACAGTGTTGTTTGGCGGGGGCGCGGGAAACCGGGATTTATCGTTTGTCGATTCCGACTGGCGGCGGTAAAACGTTGGCGTCGCTAAATTTTGCGTTGCATCATGCGCTGAAGACAGGAAAGCGCCGGATCATTTACGTGATTCCATATTTGTCTATCACAACTCAGACGGCAAAGACTTTCCGAGATGTACTTGGTCTGAACTCTGATAGCGATGTTCTATTGGAGCATTACTCCACTGCAGGTATGCAACGTTCCGCTGATGTAGCGGATAATGCGTCGAGTGAGTTTGAGGATGCCGGGGAGCATCAGCGCAAGTTGGCGGCAGAGCGTTGGGACAATCCGATAATTGTTACCACTATGGTGGAATTCCTTGAGACTGTCATGTCTGCTCGCGGAACCAAACTCCGGAAATTCCATAATATGGCCGACAGTGTCATCATTTTTGATGAAATACAGTCGTTGCCGATGAACACAATCAATCTGTTCAATGAGATCGTCAGCTTCCTATCGAAGATTACCAATTCAACGATTCTTTTGTGCTCTGCGACGCAGCCGTTACTTGAAAAAACCAAACGAGAGAATCTGCTTCTTTCGGAAAAGCCTGATCTTATTGCTGAAACGGAAAGCTATGAAGACAAGCTTCGACGTACAAGAATTGTTGCTTCAGCTGAAAATAAAAGCTGCGATGAACTAGGGCAGATTATTTATCAGCAGGCGCGGAAGAACGGCAATTGCTTAGCAATCGTCAACCTGAAAAAGGAAGCGCGTGAGATTTTCCAATGCTTGGAACGACTTGATGTGAATCATGAGTTTGAGCTGATTCATCTCAGTACTGCCATGTGTGGAAGGCATAGAACGGATTGTCTGAACAGAATCGGTGCGCTGCTTGATCCAGGCAATCCGAAACCTGTGATTTGTGTGAGCACACAGCTTATTGAGGCAGGTGTTGACATTTCGTTTGCTTGCGTGGTCAGGGCGATGGCTGGTCTGGACAGTATTATGCAGGCCGCTGGGCGTTGCAATAGGAATGGTGAATCGGTAGAACCAAAGAATGTGTATGTCTATCCATTGAAAGATGAAGACAGCATGGAAAGGTATCTGCCGGATATCGCAATGGGTAAGCAGCTCACTTTACAGATTATGGAGAACTACCCAGGAAAGGATTTGCTGTCTTCGAATATTCTGGAACAGTACTATGACATGCTTCTCCGTAAGAAGGACGGTAATGGTAAAGGAGGCTATACGGATTGCCCAATTCGGGGAAGGGCGGAGGGAGCGACGACTGCTTATGATCTGTTATCCTTCAACGAATGTGATCGATCTCAATTCACGAATACTACGGGAGGAAAGTACGGTTTGTGCTTTGCTCAGGCTTTTCAGACGGTTAGCGATAACTTCCATGTAATTCCGGATGTCACGCACAATGTTGTGGTCCCGTATGGTCAGGCGACTGAGTTACTTGATATGCTCCACAGGGGAGAATTGTCCGAGAAAATCTCAGTGCTAAGGCGGTTGCAGGAATATACGGTTTCTCTGTTCGATGATGACTATCGTGATTTGGCTAGGAAGCATGCAATTTCGTTAGCAAATGAGGATTTTGGAGTTTTCTTGCTGAATGAGGAATACTACAACGACAAGTACGGCGTAGTACGGGAGGCGGAGATGCCTCTCCTGCTGATGTAGGAAGGATGAGTGCTCTCTCGCAAGCTCCAAGGAGTATGCGAGAGAGCTGTAGTTGGGAAGGCAACACATATGCCAAATATATTTTCAATCCACATCGCTCTTGGCGCGATGGTAGTGGGAGTCCCACAGGCACAAGGATAGTCGATAAAGCGTATGCCGCGAAACGCCTATTAGATTCTATATATGGCATAAGAAATTTTTTGTGGTACGCTATTAACCAATAGCTTTGGAAGACCGTTTACAAAGGAGTTATATGGAACGGCATCGGAATTCAATCGAATATGAAGTTTGGGGTAGATACGCATTGTTCTCGGAAGTCGCCACGCGTGTTGGTGGAGAGAAGTACTCGTATCAGGTGCCAACGTATCAAGCATTGAAGGGGATTACGGAGAGCATCTATTGGAAGCCCACGTTTAAGTGGGTCATTGATGCTGTGCGAGTCATGAATAAGATTCAGACGGAGAGCAGAGGTGTTCGCACTATTGTGTACCAGCCCAAGAAAAAAAATGTTAAAAATGATCTTTCATACTACACATATTTAAAGGATGTGAGGTATCAAGTTCTTGCGCATTTTGAATGGAACGACCTGAGGGAGGAACTTGCTGATGATCGTGATGAAAACAAACATCACAACATTGCGATGAGGTCCGTGCGTCAAGGAGGCCGTCGCGATATTTTTCTGGGTGCTAGGGAATGCCAAGCTTATGTCGAACCGTGTGAATTCGGAGGGGGAGAAGGGTTCTACGACTCTTATGGAGAATGGAACATGGGATATATGTTTCATGGATTCTCGTATCCGGATGAGAATCCTGACCATAATCTGATTTCGCGCTTCTGGATGCCGATTATGAAGGATGGCGTTATCGGATTCGAATCACCGGATTCGCCGCTTCTCGATCGGCACATCGTTAGGCATGGTTTGAACGTTAAAGAATTCAACTTAGGCAAGAACGTTACATCAGTAGAGGAGGAGTGAACGATGAGTTTGTTTGGTAATTTGCTTACTACCTACGAAATGATACAGGGGGCGTCTGGTCAGACTCCTCATAGTGCAGAGAAAGATGGTGACGCTGACGCTGCGAAGAGGGCGCTGATTCCGTACGGGCATACGACTCTTCCGGTTTCGCTGACAGTGCTTGTGGACGCGAATGGTTGTATCAGAGGTGTTGCCAAGAGAAAGAGCACCATCATCATTCCTTGTACAGAGGAATCGATGGGAAGGACCATTAAGCCAGTACCGCATCCGCTGTTTGATCAGTTACAGTACGTCGATAGTGGGCGCAGTCCTGAGAAGACGAGCATGTACTTGCAGCAGCTTGCAAAATGGAAAGGTGATGACGCCAAGCTTGAAGCTGTTTTCAAGTGTGTGTCGGAGCATAGCATCAGCGAGGCTGCTGCGCATTATGGCGTGGAGCTAACGGATAAGGACGATAAAGCCGGTGTTTGTTTCGAGGTTCAAATCGGACTCGAAGATTCTGATTTATCGAATGACGTTGATATTCGGAATCGTTGGATTGCGTATCTGCAGCGTTCTCAACACAGGCTGGGGAAGGATGTTTTTGGCGAGGATCTTTATACGCCAACCACTAATTTCCCTAAAAAGGTAGTTAGCTCCGATGCCAATGCCAAGCTATTGTCTGCTAATGATTCTACGAATTTTACTTTTCGTGGACGTTTTTCCAGTAAGGAACAAGCTTTGCTGGTTGATAGTGCGTCCTCTCAGAAAATCAACTCCACTTTGCGGTGGTTGGTGAATAATCATGGAACATTGACAGGCAATCAGGCTATCGTTGTCTGGGCAATAAAAAGACCTGAGGAAAAGCCCGTATTGAATCCGCAGTCAGGATCTTTTGATTTTGATGATTCCTTCTCGTCAATAGCTGACGAATCCAAAGCGCTTCATGACGACATCAGCGATGCGCTAAATGCGACAAATGTTCAGTATGCAAAAATTTTCTCAAGGGTTCTGAGAGGATATGAGGGTGCGGAGGATCTGAAGAAGCACAATGATCCGATGGTTGTCGTCATCTTGGATGCTGCTACAACGGGGCGTTTAGGCGTAACGTTCTACTGCGAGCTTCAGAAGGACGAATACATTAAGCGCATACTGCAATGGCATGTCGATGCAGCTTGGCCTCTTACATCTTTCAAAAAAAGCATCGTGGAGGGAGCTGAGCGGGTTAATGTCGTTCAGTATGAAGGGGCCCCATCGTTCACTGACATTATCAACTGTGCTTGTGACACGTCTGATAGGAGCAGCAAGAGCTATAAACGCTTCGCGAAAGATGTGAAGGAACGGCTTATTGAATGTATGTTTGGCGGAGCGCAATTTCCCATGTCGATTTTGAATGCCGCATGCCATAAGGTCACCAGGCCTATGGGATACGACAATATCAGGGTCTGGCGTCGTGATTTTGAAATCGCTTGCAGCCTATGGAAAAAACACTATATCGATGAAACAAGAAAACAGCATAGACAGGAGGATGTAATAACCATGTATCTTGAATCGAATCGAGATGATCGTGATTACCTGTATGGAAGGTTGTTGGCGCTTGCCGACAATTTCGAGGAAAGCGTCTTGCGTAAGCAGGGAGTCAAGGACCGTCCAACCAATGCAATCAAATTGATGAGCAATTTCACGGCGAAGCCCTATACGACGTGGGGCACATTGTGGAAGCAGCTTACGCCATACCTTAAATCGGCAAACGGTGGTTCCTGGTTCCGTAATGAAGTCGACGATGTTATGGCTTTGTTTAAGGAAGGGGATTTTGAAGATAATAGGGCGCTTTCGCCAATGTTTCTTCTGGGATATTCATGTCAGCGGAGAGCATCTAAGTGTAAAGCGCAAGAGATTTCTCAAAAAAATAATAGCAACAACTGACTTTTGTAATTATCAGAGTCGATTCATCGCCTATAAGTAAGGAGTATGCGATTATGGCAGCTTTGGAAAATAAGATTGATTTTGCGATTGCCTTTGCGGTGAATAACGCAAATCCCAATGGTGATCCGTTGAATGGTAATCGCCCGAGAACGACGTCAGAAGGGCTGGGTGAGGTTTCCGACGTCGCCTTGAAGAGGAAGATCCGCAACCGTCTGCAGGATGCAGGAGAATCAGTCTTTGTACAGTCTGATGATCGTTCCGATGATGGTGCCAAATCGCTGTCGGACAGGTTCAATACATATCTGAAGACCTTGCCGAAGGATGAGCAGAAGCAGAAGAATGTAGTCTTCGGTAAGGTGTGCGAGCGTTGGCTTGATGTGCGGTCCTTTGGTCAGGTTTTCGCCTTTAAGAAGGCCAAGGATACCGATGAGGTTTCGATTGGCGTACGCGGACCGGTCTCGATTCAGCCGGCATTCTCCATTAATCCCATCGCAATTGACGATGTGCAAATCACTAAATCGGTCAATAGCGAGACTACGGATTCCGGTAAAAAATCATCCGACACCATGGGCATGAAGTATCGCGTCTCTGGACGCGCCGTATATGTAACTTATGGAAGCATTAGCCCCCAGCTGGCGGAAAGAACAGGTTTCAGCGCAGAAGATGCAGAGAAAATCAAGGAAGCTCTGGTCACGCTTTTCGAGAATGATGAGAGTTCGGCACGTCCGTCGGGATCGATGGAAGTGCTGGATGTCGTCTGGTTTGCACATAACTGCAAGGGGGGCCAGTATTCTTCGGCCAAAGTTCATCGTTCCGTTTCCATTGACGCGGATGGAACCGTGAATGTAGATGACGCTTCCATTCCAGGCCTTCGCTACGAAGTAATCGAAGGCCGCTGATTACAGCGTCCAAGCCTGGATGAGAGGTGCTTATATGAAAGGGCCAGATGGTTATTCAGAAGAAGATTGGCTGGCCCTTTCGGGTATTCAGCATTTCTCATTCTGCAAGCGTCAATGGGCGCTTATTCATGTCGAGCAGCTGTGGTCAGAGAACTATTTGACCACAGCTGGGCATCTAGAACATGAACGCGCCCATGATTATGCGGCTTCTGAATCTCGCGGCGATATGCTGATCATGCGGGATTTGAGAGTCTATTCGCGAGCGCTCGGCATAACTGGAGCCTGTGATGTTGTGGAATTCCATAAGTCTAATGATGGTGTTCCGCTTCACGGAAGAGATGGATTGTGGTTGCCATATCCGATTGAATACAAACACGGCAAATCCAAAACGATTGATGCTGATCGTTTACAGCTATGCGCGGAAGCGATGTGCTTGGAAGAAATGCTCGCGTGTGATATTCCTGAAGGTGCTTTGTTCTATCAGCAGACAAAACGTCGTGAGCGGGTAAAATTTGACGAAGATCTTCGCAATATGGTCGAAGCTGACTTCTTGCAAATGCATGATCTTTTCTCCCGTGGATGGACTCCCAAAGTGAAACAGACCAGATCGTGTTCGTCATGTTCTCTACGGGATTTGTGCCTGCCTGAATTACGGAAGGTGAAATCGGCAAAAGCATATATCGAAGAACTGCTCAAGGAAAGCGGGGAGTGATGAAGCAGCTGTTAAACACGTTGTTTGTGATGACAGAAGATGCCTATCTTGCCTTGGAGAACGATAATGTTGTGATTTATCAGAATGACAAAACCTTGGCGAAAGTGCCATTACGGTCAATTGAAGGAATCATGTGTTTCTCGTATAAGGGTGCTTCGCCTGCTCTTATGGGGCGCTGCGGCAAACTGGGCATTTCTATGGCATTCTATTCACCGAGAGGTCATTATTACTGTTCCGTGTTAGGGGAGGAGAATCGTAATGTGCTACTTCGCCGTGAACAATTTCGAGTCGCGGATGACGAACAAAAATCTTTGCGTTATGCGAAATCTTTCATTGTTGGCAAGCTTTACAATGCGAAATGGGTGCTCGAACGCACGAAACGTGATCATGCTTTGCGGGTGAACATCGACCGACTTGCCGAGCAGAGCGGCAAATTGTCGGCGGCATTGTTAAAAGCTCGAAAAAGCTTGACGGTTGATGAGTTGAGGGGTGTCGAAGGGCTTGCTGCCAAAGATTATTTCTACGCTTTTGACGATTTGGTTCTGAAGAATAAAGATGATTTCTTTTTCACCAGTAGGTCGAGGAGGCCTCCGCTGGACAGGCTGAATGCATTATTGTCTTTTTGCTACTCCATATTGACGAATGATTGCATTGCGGCTTTGCAAGGTGTGGGGTTGGATCCGTATGTTGGTTTTATGCATACGGATCGGCCGGGGAGAGCCTCTCTGGCATTGGATCTGGTTGAAGAGTTTCGCCCGGTGTTAGCTGACCGCTTCGTGCTGACATTGGTTAATACAGGCGCTGTTAAGCCGGGGGATTTTGAAATACGGGAGAATGGCGGGGTGCTGCTGTCTGATTTCGGGCGGAAGAAAGTGCTTACGGCGTGGCAGAAAAAGAAGAGTGATCAGATTCTTCATCCGTTCCTGCAAGAAAAAATTTCGTGGGGATTGGTTCCGTATGTGCAAGCGCTGCTGCTAGCTCGATCGTTGCGGGGTGATCTTGATGATTACCCGCCATTTATGTGGAAGTAAAAGGTGCGTAGCTGTGTGTGGCGGTATGCGATGATTCGTGGTGATGTGTTATTGGAGGTGAAAAACCATGATGGTTGTGGTTGCGTACGATGTGAGTACGGAAACCCCTGAGGGGAAGCGTCGTCTTCGTTTGGTGGCGAAGACATGCATGAAATACGGACAGCGTGTACAGAACAGTGTTTTCGAATGCTCGGTGAGTCCTTCCGATTATTTGGTGTTGGTGCACGATTTGTTGAAGATTGCCAATATTGATGAGGACAGTCTGCGCTTTTATAAACTTGGCGCTCGATATGCGGATAGGATTGAGCGTTATGGGCGTGAACGGAGTTTGCCGGTTAATGATGTGATGATGATATAGCACAGGGTAAAATGGCATGGTGCCATAACGATATGGTGTGGGGTATGCCGGGTTGAGTGTTTGAGTGTGACGTGTGACGTCCGGCATCTGGAGCGTGTTCTCTAGCCGGCGGTATTGTGGTTTCGGCAAGGTGGCCGGTCTTGAAATGGTGTTTGTGCGAAGTGGAAGCGCTCATGATGAGGGACACCTTTCGCACCTGAAAAACTATCGAAATCCGAATTGTGATTTTCGTGGGCGTTTGAAAACTAAATAGTGGACATTAAAATGAGACAGAAAGACAGCTGCTCGTTTTAGGCATGTTGTTCGTCGTACCGGTGGTGTTGTTTGATATGCTTAAAGCCAAGCAGCTGGCTTGCGTCTCAGAAAGTGGACAAAAATGTCCAGCTGCACGGTCGCTCTCCTTACGGAGAGCGTGGATTGAAATACCTTGGTGTCCGCGCATACGAAGATGTCCGGATCGTCGCTCTCCTTACGGAGAGCGTGGATTGAAATATCAGCCATGGATTGGACCACCTACCATGAAGGGTCGCTCTCCTTACGGAGAGCGTGGATTGAAATTGGAGGTAGTAGTTGGTGTGTACTTCCGGCTCTTGTCGCTCTCCTTACGGAGAGCGTGGATTGAAATACAATCCGAAGATGTGAAAGAAGCGAGTGGGCGAGTCGCTCTCCTTACGGAGAGCGTGGATTGAAATCAGACGATTACGCTAGCCTTTTCTGGTGGACTCAGTCGCTCTCCTTACGGAGAGCGTGGATTGAAATAAACTATGGCAGGACAATGCGAACAAATGGGCCTACGTCGCTCTCCTTACGGAGAGCGTGGATTGAAATCACATGCGAGCTGCCGTCGTTGAAGGCCCAATTGTCGCTCTCCTTACGGAGAGCGTGGATTGAAATGGCTGACTGCAATTGTTGCCACGACATAATACGAGTCGCTCTCCTTACGGAGAGCGTGGATTGAAATACTGATTCATTAATCGAGTTTTGGTACTCTCGCGCGTCGCTCTCCTTACGGAGAGCGTGGATTGAAATAACAGAAGATTTACAGACACTCCAAAACGAACTGTCGCTCTCCTTACGGAGAGCGTGGATTGAAATACACCGTTGGTCAGACACATGTTGTCAAAACCGCGTCGCTCTCCTTACGGAGAGCGTGGATTGAAATCCGATTGTCGCGTGCTGTGGCATGGCGTGGTTTATGTCGCTCTCCTTACGGAGAGCGTGGATTGAAATCGTGGGGCCGCGTCCCGGTGCGGGGCCGGAGAAAGTCGCTCTCCTTACGGAGAGCGTGGATTGAAATTACTCATCGACGGGAACATCCGGCAGTCCAGCCAGTCGCTCTCCTTACGGAGAGCGTGGATTGAAATAGCCTGCTTGTCATGCGTGATGGGAAGGTGCAGAGTCGCTCTCCTTACGGAGAGCGTGGATTGAAATCAGTTGATGCTAATCTGCGCGATCTTGCCAGACTTGTCGCTCTCCTTACGGAGAGCGTGGATTGAAATATCTATCAATCGTAGAAAATGCCGTTTCCATCGGCGTCGCTCTCCTTACGGAGAGCGTGGATTGAAATGTGCACACGCCCGGCAAGTCCGGCGACTGGTACAGTCGCTCTCCTTACGGAGAGCGTGGATTGAAATCGGCTTGAGACTCCACGTCCACCGTGTTTGGGGGTCGCTCTCCTTACGGAGAGCGTGGATTGAAATGAATATGGGTGTTAAAAAAGGAATGGTTAACAAGTCGCTCTCCTTACGGAGAGCGTGGATTGAAATATTACCGTCTACGCTCAACCCTACGGAAGGAGCGTCGCTCTCCTTACGGAGAGCGTGGATTGAAATTATTTCGAAAGGAAAACTAAGTTGGCTTTTATCCCGTCGCTCTCCTTACGGAGAGCGTGGATTGAAATGTAAACGAAAGCCCCATATTAGACACGGGCGCAGTCGCTCTCCTTACGGAGAGCGTGGATTGAAATACGTTCGACGTGACCGTGTCCACGCCGGAGACCAGTCGCTCTCCTTACGGAGAGCGTGGATTGAAATACCGTTCTTCAGATCATGCACAGTCAGGCCGGAAGGTCGCTCTCCTTACGGAGAGCGTGGATTGAAATTTGAGCTGGATGTTGAACTTGGCGGTCACGTCCGTCGCTCTCCTTACGGAGAGCGTGGATTGAAATACCGATGGCGCTGGAAATGTTCAGCAGATCGCGGGTCGCTCTCCTTACGGAGAGCGTGGATTGAAATTGGCAGGGCGTCACCAAGAAACAGGACCAGGACAGTCGCTCTCCTTACGGAGAGCGTGGATTGAAATTTCTCGACGGTCGCGTTGACCGCGCTGGCGACCTGTCGCTCTCCTTACGGAGAGCGTGGATTGAAATCTCTCCCCGATGATGTTTTTTGTTGATGGGTCGCGGTCGCTCTCCTTACGGAGAGCGTGGATTGAAATTCAATAAGGAGTAACACAATATGGCCACCACAGACGTCGCTCTCCTTACGGAGAGCGTGGATTGAAATCCGATGGCGTCACTCCGACGAACGTCAAAATCACGTCGCTCTCCTTACGGAGAGCGTGGATTGAAATCGCTCGTGTCTGAGGAGGACGCGGCCAAGGCCGTGTCGCTCTCCTTACGGAGAGCGTGGATTGAAATGTCCGATAAAGGTAACAGCGTGTCGCATACGCTCGGTCGCTCTCCTTACGGAGAGCGTGGATTGAAATCAACAGCATGCCGACGAACAGCAAACCGAATTTCGTCGCTCTCCTTACGGAGAGCGTGGATTGAAATCAAATGTCCTGTGCGCTTGTCATATTACTGCCTCGTCGCTCTCCTTACGGAGAGCGTGGATTGAAATGCCATCGTACAGTTCGCGAACTCGATACCGTCCGTCGCTCTCCTTACGGAGAGCGTGGATTGAAATATATCCGCGAACTGCATCGTTTGTTGATTGCTCAGTCGCTCTCCTTACGGAGAGCGTGGATTGAAATATCAAGGCCGCAACGAAGAATGCCATCGTTGTCGAGTCGCTCTCCTTACGGAGAGCGTGGATTGAAATAAATCATGCAAGTCGTAGAATTGCAGTCGCACAGTCGCTCTCCTTACGGAGAGCGTGGATTGAAATCTTTCCAGCAGGCTAATAATTCACTCGACTTGTCGTCGCTCTCCTTACGGAGAGCGTGGATTGAAATCCTGATTTCAACGCGCCGGACGGCATCACTGTTGCGTCGCTCTCCTTACGGAGAGCGTGGATTGAAATGATACCGGACGGCATCGCGCATGATGCGAAGACAGGTCGCTCTCCTTACGGAGAGCGTGGATTGAAATGCTTGGATGGTCACGGCGGTGATTCGCTGCTCTTGTCGCTCTCCTTACGGAGAGCGTGGATTGAAATGTCGTGTCCGAAATCAACCAGCACGCCCAGTACAAGTCGCTCTCCTTACGGAGAGCGTGGATTGAAATTTGCTCCTTGCTTGATCTGATAGAAAGACGGCGGTCGCTCTCCTTACGGAGAGCGTGGATTGAAATGTGAATATTATTTCGGCATGAAATACAGGCGCGGTCGCTCTCCTTACGGAGAGCGTGGATTGAAATCGGCGCGGGCGCTGCCGATGACGCGGAGAGCCGCAGTCGCTCTCCTTACGGAGAGCGTGGATTGAAATGCCGACGTGCCGCCGGTCGGCCGGCTCGCCATCGTGTCGCTCTCCTTACGGAGAGCGTGGATTGAAATATTTTTCAAGCACTCGCAACACTCGCAGACTGAGTCGCTCTCCTTACGGAGAGCGTGGATTGAAATGTGTTGGTGGACTCCAATTTCACCGGCTTCGGCTGTCGCTCTCCTTACGGAGAGCGTGGATTGAAATTCAAGGAAGGAACCATGGTCATCATCGTCGTAGGGTCGCTCTCCTTACGGAGAGCGTGGATTGAAATCCACTGGCGTTACGTCCGCTGCTCGCCAGGCAAGTCGCTTTCCTTACGGAGAGCGTGGATTGAAATTGGCTGGTCGGCTTCGGTGATGGCGGCGATGAGGTCACTCTCCTTACGGAGAGCGTGGATTGAAATACGGGAATGAGGAACGAGAAATCGATCAGCAGACGTCGCTCTCCTTACGGAGAGCGTGGATTGAAATTGTGAAAGTCACGCGATAATCATGACCACTCGAGTCGCTCTCCTTACGGAGAGCGTGGATTGAAATACGGACGTGCAGCCGATGAGCATCGACGAGATGCGTCGCTCTCCTTACGGAGAGCGTGGATTGAAATTTTGTATGCGGTCGCGGCCACGTCCTGGCTGTGGGTCGCTCTCCTTACGGAGAGCGTGGATTGAAATCATCCAAGATGCGCCGGTATTGCGGCTTGGCTTCGGTCGCTCTCCTTACGGAGAGCGTGGATTGAAATCGACTGCGGCAGAGGACTCGTGACGAACGTGGCGAGTCGCTCTCCTTACGGAGAGCGTGGATTGAAATCTGGATAATCTTCTCCCCGATAATCCGGCCATACGTCGCTCTCCTTACGGAGAGCGTGGATTGAAATCATAGCGCAGCATGTAGTCGCCCGCCGCCGCTATGTCGCTCTCCTTACGGAGAGCGTGGATTGAAATACTGTGTTTATCCACTGTTGGATGTTCATGAGAGTCGCTCTCCTTACGGAGAGCGTGGATTGAAATGCAGAATGTGGGCAAAATGTGGACAAACGTGACGGTCGCTCTCCTTACGGAGAGCGTGGATTGAAATTTATTGACCGCCGTCTGACGTATGCCGCGAAGCGGTCGCTCTCCTTACGGAGAGCGTGGATTGAAATACCGGGGACACGATGTCACGCGATTAAGGCGACTCGTCGCTCTCCTTACGGAGAGCGTGGATTGAAATCACACGTCGTATACCACCCATTCGGAGAGTGGAAGTCGCTCTCCTTACGGAGAGCGTGGATTGAAATATCGACCCGACCGACTGGACCACCGTCAACGACTCGTCGCTCTCCTTACGGAGAGCGTGGATTGAAATGGAGAGGCCATCCACACCGGCACTCCAGTCCTGGTCGCTCTCCTTACGGAGAGCGTGGATTGAAATCAATGGGATGAAATGTTGGAAACCACCAATTCTGTCGCTCTCCTTACGGAGAGCGTGGATTGAAATACGCCAGCGAACGACCACACGATTGTCACGACCGTCGTTCTCCTTACGGAGAGCGTGGATTGAAATCGACCGGAGCGGGTGCGCGGCGGCGCTCTGGTGTGTTTCTGCAAGTTGGCATCCACAGTATAGGCACTATTTTTCAGCTGCATAGGCGGCTGGTCTCCAACAGAAACTGCGCCGTCGGAATCCGCCGCCCTTTTCTTCCTAGCTATCTGGTCATGAGGGCGTGCTCGCTACGGTAGGAGCCTCCCTCGAATCTGACGAGCCTTCCGTGGTGCACGGTGCGGTCGATCAACGCGGCGGCCATGTTCTTGTCGCCGAGCACGCGCCCCCAGCCGGAGAACTCGATGTTCATGATATGGACCATGCTCCGGGTCTCGTAGGAATCCGATATGACCTGGAACAGGAACCTGGAGCCCTCCTCGTCGATCGGCATGTATGTGTTTTGATGCTCCTATACATTGTCAAGTGTTTGGGCGTGTTGTTTTGGGTCGGTGATGGAGTGAATCCATTGGATGGCCCGTTGTTCGAGTTCGGGCAGGTCTCGTCTACCTCGTTCGATTTCGCTGATGCGGCTGGACGGCACGCATAGCGCCTCGCCGACCTGCTGTTGGGTGATGCCATGGTTCATGCGCAGTTCGCGCAGCCTGGCGCCGCGTTCGCCCGAGGTCCCGCGTCCGTTCCCGCCGTTGCGTATGGCGATGAGCGCCCGGTACGCCTCGCGGGCGATGAACCGTTTGACGCAGCGGATGATCTCGAGCTTGCCTTTGCCCTCGCGGGTCTTCCTGGCGGCGTAGTCCCTGGTGGGTTGGTGGTATCGCAGGCGGACGATGGCGATGCGGTGCAGCGCCACGTTGCCCTGCCGGTTGCCGCCCTTGTTGAGCCTGTGCCTGCTGGTCCTGCCGCTGGATGCGGGCAGCGGGCACGCGCCGCAGAGTTTGGCGAACGCGGCTTCGCTCCGGATGCGTTCGGGGTTGTCGCCGGCGACGATGGCCAGGGCCGCGGCGGTGACGGTGCCCACGCAGTACATGTCGAGCAACGGTCTCGCGTGCTCCTCGAGGATCGCGCGCATGCGCTCCTCCAAGAGGCCCGACTGCCGTTTGAGCGCCTTCCATGCCTTGGCGGCGGATTTCAGCGCGACCAGCGCGCTATGCTCGACCAGGCCGCCGGCGGGCCTGCACTCGGCGAGTCTGTTCATACGGGCCCCGCCCTTCAATCCCCGGTACCGTTCCCTGACGGGCTCCGGAGCGGTGACGAGCAAGCCGTTGGTCGAGTTGGAAATCGCCGTCATCGACGACACCAATTGGGCGCGTTGGGCGTTGAGGTGGCGCAATGCCTCGACCCAGCCGTCCGAGTTTTTCGGCGGGCCGGCGTCGTCGCCGGCCATGACGCTGCGGGCGGCGGCGACCGCGT
>OGXT01001426.1_pt1 | contig 23298 bp, 20 predicted proteins | sample 1576361 | NCBI WGS metagenome assembly OGXT01 (sample SAMEA3541514, study PRJEB24748) | human gut metagenome | biome: human gut; feature: human-associated habitat; material: faeces | place: China | collected 2012 | reverse complement strand
CGGGCAAAAATTCAGAGGTTATCCACAGTTTTTATTTGGCACCTATTGTATAATGGGGATTTTGGTATTTATGCGGTGTTGCCTTAATTCTAAATGTATGCAAATTGTAAAAAGTGCAAATTTTTGTAGATGTCATGCAAGAAAGATGTGATGAAAAACTCAAATTTTAGGTTTATGATGAAAGCATAAATCTCAGACAGGAGTTGCACATATGAAATTACCTGCATTGAAGCGTGGTATGCAGCCTGGGGATGCATTGCGGACCAAAAGTAAGCGCAGTGTACTCACCCAGCATATCAAGAACTACTATTGGCTGTATCTGTTTTTGGTTCCCACACTATTGTGGCTGATCATCTTTTGTTATGTCCCTATGGGCGGTGTGATTATTGCGTTCAAGCGTTATACCGGTGCCTTGAGCATTTGGGAGAGTAAATGGGTTGGCCTGAAATGGTTCAAGAGTTTCTTTAACTCTTTCTATGCTGGCACCACCATAAAAAATACATTGATGCTATCGTTTTACTCGCTGCTGACATTCCCACTGCCAATTATCTTTGCGCTGATGATTAACGAGGTTAGCAACAAGCGTTACAAGCAAGTTGTTCAGACAGTGATGTATGCTCCGCACTTTATTTCGACCGTGGTTTTGGTTAGTATGCTGAACATTTTCCTGGCCGACAGCGGTTTGGTTAACCAAATGCTTCAGAAGCTGGGGCTGGATAGCATGAACTTCTTAACCAGCTCAAAAGCGTTCCGCCATGTGTATGTCTGGTCTGATGTGTGGCAGAATCTGGGTTGGAACTGCATCATTTATGTAGCTGCCCTATCCAGTGTGGATCCGGCACAGCATGAGGCGGCCGTTCTTGACGGTGCTACCCGTTTGCAGCGGATTTGGCACATCAACATCCCGACTATCCTGCCTACAATCATGATTACATTGATCATGCAGGTTGGCAATATGATGGCATCCAACACCGATAAGGTTCTGTTGATGATCAATGACTTGAACACAGATACTGCTGAGATCATCGGCACTTTTGTTTATGACCGCGGCCTGCTCAGTGGTGATTACAGCTATGCGACCGCTGTTGGCCTCTTCACGAATATTGTGAACTTGATTCTGCTGCTGAGTGTCAATAAGGTATCCGCTAAGGTCACCGATACCAGTCTGTTCTAAGGAGGAGAGGAAATGACGATTCGTGAAACCACAACTGATCGTGTTGTCCGCTGTGTCATATATGTAATTTTGACGCTAACGGCAATTGTGTGTCTTTACCCACTGTACCTAGTGCTGATTAGTTCTTTCTCCGACCCCGCCGCTGTTGCCCAAGGTAAGGTGACACTATTGCCGGTTGGACTGACTCTGGATGCATACAAGGAAGCGTTCCGGACGAATGAGATTCTGACTGGCTATCGGAACAGTTTGATCTACACCATTTTAGGTACGGTCATCAATATGCTCCTGACCATTCCCGCTGCCTACTCCCTGTCCCATCCGAAGGTCATGGGCCGTGGTGTGGTGATGAAGCTGCTCGTCTTTACTATGTACTTCTACGGAGGCTTGATCCCCCAATTCTTGTTGATGAAAGGTCTGCATCTGACCAACACTATCTGGGCTGTGCTGCTGATGAATGGCATGAGTGTGACCAATCTGATCATAGCCCGGAGCTTCTTTATGAGTGGCGTCCCCAGAGAACTGGAGGAATCTGCAGAAATAGACGGCTGTACGCCTGTGCAGACATTCCTGCAGATCGTGCTCCCACTATCCAAGGCCATGCTGAGTGTTATCCTTCTATATTATGCCGTGTCTCGATGGAACAACTACACATCTTCGTTGTACTTCCAACCCAGTGCTGATGAGCTGCATTCTCTGCAAATGGTTCTTCGGGGATTTATTGAACGCGCCAACACGGCTGCACGGCAGGGTACGGAATCGGCGGAATACTACGCCAATCTCGTTTCACAGTTAAAATATTCTGTGATTGTCATCGCATCCATTCCGCTTCTGGTGCTTTACCCCTTTGTCCAAAAGTATTTTGAAAAGGGTGTTATGCTTGGCTCTGTGAAGGGCTGATTATTTCGCGTTAGCAAAGATGCTCAAGCATCTGCTATATAAACATTATCAAGGAGGACACAAAATGAAAAAACTCATCGCGCTGTTCATGGCCATCGTTATGGTCATGGGCATGGTTGCCTGCGGCGGTGGCAACAACGATAATCCGACTGACGCTGCAACAACCACTACTCCTGCAACTGAGCCAGTTGTTGAAACCACCGAGGCTACGCCCCTGACAAATGCGGAGCGTTACCCCCTGGACACTGACACAGTTCTGCGTGTTCTGTTCACTGAAGATGGCTTGGGCGATACCGATGCTTCCAACCTCTGGACCGAAGTGACTGGTGTCGAGATTGAGAACCTGACCTGGAACAACGAGCAGATGATGACTTCTCTGGCTTCTGGCGATATCCCCGATGCAATCATCATGCCTTGGAACTTTGCTAAGGACAAGGTCTATGAGTACGGTATGGCTGGCAAGTTTCTGGACTTCAGCCAGCATCTGGACAAGATGCCCAACCTGTCTGCCCTGATTGAGGAGTATCCTGAAATCATGGATATCTGCACCTATCCTGATGGTGCTATGTACTCCCTCCCTAAGGTTGGCTGGAACACCACCTATCAGGGCAATGTTGTCTATATCAACACCAACATGATGACCGAACTGGGCTGGGATAAGGCTCCTGCCACCGTCGATGAGTTCATCCAGCTGATGAATGAAGCTCAGGAACACTACGGCGCTACCGATCCTGATTTCGCTGCGTTCCGTCCCAAAGACAATACCTACATGCGCTGGAACGTAATCAACTCCGTTGCTGCTGCGTTCTTCCCCTCCTTCGGCGAACTGGTCGAGACCGGCCTGACTCTGGATGCTGACGGTAACATTTCCTTGGGTGCTGCTACTGAACAGTATAAGCACTATCTGGAGTTTATGAATGAGCTCTGGGAATCCGGCGCATTTGAAACTGAAATCTATACCCTGGATGGAACTGCGGCTAAGGCTGCTATCGTGGAAGGCCACTGCATCGCGGCCATCGGTACTTACGACCCCGCTGCTGATAGCGATGAAAGCCTCACTGTTCTGGCACCTCTGACTTCTGAGTATTGGTCTACTCAGCAGTGGTTGAAGCTGTCCACTGTCACCTATCGTGGCTGTGTTGCCAATGCGAACTGTGAAGACCTGGACACCTTGCTGGCTTATCTGGATTCTTTCTATGCAACTCTGGATAACCCCCTCAACGAGGAAGGCACTATCTACGGTTACTCTGTCTGCTTCGGTGAACTGGGTGTTCACTGGACCATGAACGACGAAACTCAGTCGTGGAATTACGTTGACGGCGCCAGCTTCACCAACTACTATGATGCGCTGTACTACGGTGACTTCGTGTACGTTCCTGAAGGCTATTTGCATGTCAAGGGCCAGGGCACCCTGGATAACTGCCTGCCTTACGCAGTCCCCGCTTCCGGTCTGGATACTCTGACTCTGTCCGAGGATGCTCAGGACGACTATGCTGATATCTGGGCTGATATGGAGAGCTACATCTCCGAGATGCACGGTAAGTTCATCTCCGGCGAGGAAGACATTGAGTCCGGTTGGGATGCATACATCAAGAATCTGGAGAAGATGGGCCTGGCTGATCTGCTGGAGATCTATCAGAACGCTTACAACGCAAAGTAATAACAAACAGCGAAGAACATTTCGTTTAACCCTACCTGAAATATGGCGGGCCACACCCGTGGCCCGCTGTTTTCACACTCCGACAAAGGAGCAATTGTATGAACCTGCATAATAAACGGATTTATTTCTTGGGAGACAGTATCACGTTCGGCTTTTCCGCAAGTTCAGAAAGTAAAAGTTATGTGGGACTGTTCCGAAATCAGTACCCTGATGCCCAAATCGAGAATTACGGCGTGGGCGGCTCCTGTATTTCTGATATGTGTATTTGGGACGTGGAGGATCTGCGCACGCGGGCAAAACGGATGAAGCCGGATGCGGATCTGATTATCATCTTTGGTGGAACCAATGATTTCCATTGTGTGACGCCATTGGGGGAGAAAACTGACCGCAGAGCTGACACATTCCGGGGTGCTTACCATCTGCTGCTCGATGACCTTATAACAAGGTACGCGAATACAACAATTGTGTTGTGTACACCATTGCCACGCTTTGACGAATCGATGCCCGAACGTGATGGGCGAGTACGTTTGGCACCGCTGCAATCCTATGTGAATATTGTAAAAGAGATGGGACATTATTATTGTTTACCCGTCATCGACCTATTCTCACTGGATGTTTTTCGTAATGTCCAGCCCGGAGAAATATCGAGTTTGACCGTTGATGGACTTCACCCGAATGATGAGGGACATCAAGTCCTGTTTTCCAGCCTTCATCAACCACTTTTGGATGTATAATTTTGGAGGATCACCTTATGAATATTTTTGTTGAGACACCAATCGGATATATCCGTGATACATTTCTTACCCCAGAAAATATACAGTTGCTGGAGACCCTTGGTCCAGTCCGCTGGAATGAGAGCACAGAGCATCTGACATCCCAGTCTCTTCGGGATGCGTTGGAAGACGTAGATGTGATCGTATGTAGTTGGGGTGTTCCGAAATTTGATCATTATGTTTTAGAAAAAGCTAAGAACTTGAAAATGATCGCCTACGTCTGTGGTTCTGTAAACAATATCGTTACCGACGAGGTGTTTAATAGGGGAATCCACATTTTAAGCGGCAATGATGAATTTGCGCGTTCTGTGGCAGAGGGTATCGTTTGTTATGTCCTTGCTGCCCTGCGCCGCATTCCCCAGACAGTACAGTCCTTTGCGGAAAGAGGGTGGCCCACAGAGGACACACTGACAGAGTCTCTGCTTGAGCAGAATGTGGGTATTGTAGGATTAGGAGCAATCAGCAGATACCTGATCCCTCTGCTGAAGCCCTTTGATGTGCGAATCAAGCTGTTCTCAAATCATACCAGCACCGAAGAAGCAGCTGCAATGGGAGCTGAGAAAGCATCGCTAGAAGAAATATTTTCTTCCTGCAAAATCATCTCCATCAACAGTGCGCGTTCTCCCAAAAACTATCACATGATCAATGACAAACTGATGTGTCTCTTGTCCCCGAATTCCTTGCTTGTCAACACCTCCCGCGGTGATCTAATTGACGAAGCTGCTATGGCGGAACATTTGAAGCTAAACCACTTCCGTGCCATTTTGGACGTTTACGAGGAAGAACCGCTTTCGATGAGCAGCCCTCTCCGGGGACTGGAAAATGCCATTTTGATTCCTCATAAGGGCGGACCAACCATTGACCGGCGCGCTGCCGCTGCACGGATTGTGATTGAGGATATTCAAAATATGATGGAAGGAAAACCGTTAAAAAATGAAATCAGCCGTTCCCGTGCGGCAATGATGACCCACCAATAACACACGAAAAGGAGAAGATATTTATGTGGACAGAGGAAAAGCTTGATGAATTACTGACGACTCCCAGCGAAAAGCTGGTTGCCGATATGGCGAAAATCGATGGTGACATTATGATTTTGGGCGCCGGTGGAAAGATGGGCCCAACACTGAGTATTCTAGCTATAAACGCGATTAAGAAAGCAGGGCTCGATAAGAAGGTTATTGCAGTGTCCCGATTCAGTGATCCCATTGTTGTACAGTTGCTGAAAAAGAACGATGTTGAGATGATCTCTGCTGATCTGCTGAAGCCCGGTGCGCTGGAAGAACTGCCCGATGTGGAAAATATCATTTTCATGGCTGGTAAAAAGTTCGGAACCGATGGCAACGAGTATGCAACTTGGGCCATGAATACCTGGCTACCCAGCCGAGTGGCAGAACGGTTCAAAAAATCCAGAATCGTTGTGTTCTCAAGCGGCAACCTGTATCCCAAGGTAGCAGTTGGCAGCGGCGGTGCCACGGAGGAAACGAAAACAGAGCCTGTCGGAGAATACTGCATGTCCTGCCAGGGCCGGGAGCGGATGTTTGAGTATGCCGCAAAGACCTTTGGAACCCGGGTGGCGATTTATCGTCTGAACTATGCTGTGGACCTGCGTTATGGTGTCCTATACGATATGGCGAAGAATATTCTGGACGGCACACCCATTCAGGAGGCGACCCCCAGCTTTAACTGCATCTGGCAGGGTGATGCCAATGAAGCTGCCATCCGTCTGCTGCAATATGCGTCCTCCGATGTGTTCTGTTTGAATGTCACCGGCCCTGAGACTGCCGGTGTCCGGGAAACCGCATACAAGCTGGGCAAGCTGCTGGGCAAGGAGCCTTCCTTTGCCTGTACACCCACGGATACGGCATACCTGAATAATGCGGGTAAGATGTTTAAGCTGTTTGGCTATCCTTCCGTGTCGCTTGATACGCTGATCGAATGGCAAGCCCAGTGGATCAAGGACGGCGGCCGGGCACTGGGCAAGCCTACCCATTTTGAAGAACGGAAAGGAAGCTACTGATGAACAGACACGAAATGGCACTGGATATTCTCCACAAGGGAACCGTCATTCCGGCAATTCCGCTGGTGTTGGATGAGCACCGGGAGTTCAACCAGGAGGGACAGAGAAAGCTGATCCGCTACTATCTGAATGCAGGTGTCGGCGGATTGGCTGTGGCGGTGCATACGACCCAGTTTGAGATCAGAAATCCCGGCATTGACCTCCTGGAGCCTGTTCTGCGGATCGCGGCAGAGGAGATCGACGCGTTTGAAAAAGAAAGCGGAAAGACCATTGTCCGTGTGGCGGGTGTCTGCGGCAAAATCGAACAGGCATGCCGTGAAGCAACATTGGCAAAAGAGCTTGGCTTTGATGCAGTGCTCCTCAGCCCTGGCGGCCTGGCTGACCTGACGGAAGAGGATCTGATCGAACGAACCCATGCGGTGGCGGAAGTCATGCCTGTAATTGGCTTCTACCTGCAAGTGGCCTGCGGCGGACGGCGGCTGTCCTACGACTATTGGAAAGCTGTGGCGGATACGCCCAATGTGGTAGCCATCAAGTGTGCCTCCTTCAACCGCTACCAGACACTGGATCTTGTGCGGGGTGTGGCGTTCTCGCAGCGCCGTGAGGAAGTGGCCCTTTATACCGGAAATGATGACAATATCGTGGTCGACCTTCTGACACCCTACCGTTTCCATGTGGATGGAAAGCCCGTGGAGATGCGTTTTGTGGGCGGCCTGCTGGGCCATTGGTCTGTGTGGACCCACAATGTTGTGAAGCTGTATGAGATGCTGCGGCAGTATCAGGATGGACGGGATATTCCTGCAAACCTGCTGACACTGGCAGCAGAGGTCACAGACAGTAACGGTGCGTTCTTTGATGTGGCACATAATTTCGCCGGATGTATTCCCGGCGTTCATGAAGTTCTGCACAGACAGGGGATCATGGAAGGCATCTGGTGCCTGAATCCGGATGAGGTGCTTAGCGAAAATCAGGCAGAGGAGATTACTCGCGTCTATGAGGCTTATCCTCAGCTGAATGATGATGCGTTCGTTTGTGATTTTTTGAATCATTGAGAATACATATGGATGTTTTGGAACTGAAACGGCGCGCTTGCGCGGCTATCGATGCTTATGCAGATACCGTAATTGCCTTTGGCGAGGATATTCTTGCACATCCGGAATTAGGCTACAAAGAGTTCAGAACTTCCCAACAGCTTCGGAAGGCATTTGAAAAATTGGGGATGACTGACATAGATACCTGCGGTATCACAGGATTGAAGGCGTGGCTGAAAAAGGGCGATGGCCCCAATGTTGCTGTGATCGGCGAGTTGGATGCGGTGATCTCTCCGCAGCATCCCATGGCAGATCCAAAAACCGGGGCAGCCCATGCCTGCGGCCACAATGCACAATTGGCGGCCCTGTTGGGCGCGGCCTATGGCTTATCCGCAGTTAAGGATAGTCTTTCCGGAGGTATCTGTCTGATCGGTGCCCCGGCGGAGGAGTTTATTGAGATCGGTTGGCGTTCACAACTCCAGAGAAATGGTAAAATTGCTTACTTGGGCGGCAAACAGCAGCTGATTTATGAAGGCATTTTCGATGATATTGATATGGCTATGATGCTGCATAGTGAAACAGATGCACCGTGTAACCGTATTGTTGTGAATGGACCTGCCAGTGGTTTTATCGGTAAAGAAGTAATTTTTACCGGCAAGGAAGCCCATGCAGGTGGTGCGCCGTGGGATGGCATCAATGCCCTGAATGCGGCATCCCTTGCCATCATGGGCATTCATGCCAATCGGGAGACCTTCCGGGACGAGGATCGTGTCAGAGTCCATCCCATCCTGACAAAAGGCGGTGACCTGGTGAATACAGTCCCGGCGGATGTTCAGATGGAAAGCTATGTTCGGGCAGCCAGCATCCCCGCAATGCAGTCAGCCAATGCAAAGGTCAATCGTTCGATTCAGGGCGCGGCATTTATGGTTGGTGCGGAAGTGGATATCCGGGATATCCCCGGCTATCTGCCTATGAAGCAAAACGCTGCAATGTCACAGTTGTTTGAAAAAAACGCAAAGGAAATCGCACCTGAGCTTAGTGTAGAGCATGGTCATGTTTTCTGCGGCAGCACAGATATGGGCGATTTGTCATATTTGATTCCTGTGATTCAGCCTACCATTACAGGATTTGCCGGCGCAGCGCATAGCAAGGATTTTCGTATTACGGATAAGATCCAGGCATATATACTCCCTGCAAAACTGATGGCTGCAACGGTTATTGATCTATTGGTAAATCGTGCGGAACGGGGGGCTGGAGTGATGCGAGATAGCGATATAAAAGATAAGAAAGACTACTTTGATCTATGGAATAGCATTACTGGATAAGTGTCAACCAAACTTTATGATATCTATCTAAAAGAATTCGATAACAAATCCTATGAGTTAGAACTATTTATAAGGAAATGAAGGGAAGTTAGGTAAAACGATGAAAAAAGAGATGTACCGTTTTGTAGATGCTGGTATGTGCTGCCAGATACTCGATCCGAAACCTCCCAGATACTGGTTTAACTATCTGTGGAGCGAAAAAGGCTACTGCGCCCAGATTTCCCAGATGGGTCACGGCAGAAGCTATTATTTGAACGAAAAAGCCGATATGTGCATGATCAATAACAATGATGCGAGGTACATTTTCCTCCGGGACGAGGAAAGCGGCAAGGTTTGGAACATCGGCGCAGGTCCGGTGCGGACGGAGGTGGAGGATTACAGCTGCTGTCATAGCATTGGCTATTCCACTGTGGAATCTTCCTGTCAAGAAATCCGTGGTTCCTGGCGGTTCTTTGTGCCCCACGACGGATACCATGAGGTCTGGACGATTACCCTGAAGAATGATTCCGGCAGAGTCAGAACACTCAGCAGCTTTAGCACGGTGACCTTTGAACTGGAAGGCTTCTCCTATCCCCGGTACTATGAAATGTACCGCTGTATCGAAACCACCTTTGATAAGGAACTGAACGGCATCTACTGTGCCTCCCGGCATCCCTTTGCACCCCACAAGCGTTACAATGCCTATCTGGCCTCCTCTGAGCCGGTCTATGCCTACGACGGCGATCTGGCAAAGTTCTGTGGCGCAACGGGCTCCATCACCAAGCTGGATGCATCCGCCTATGCCCTGTTCCAGCAGCCGGAAATCTTGGTCAGCGGCAAGGATTGTACCAATTCCGACGCGGCGCTGTTCATCGTGGGCGGTGTGCTGCAGCATAAGATCACCCTGCAGCCGGGTGAAGAAAAGCAGATTCAAATGGTTTTCGGTGTCAGCGAAAGCATCGAAGAAGCACGGGATATCCGCAAGCATTTTGCGGACGCAGAAAATGTGGAGCAGGCATTCCGGCAGGCAATTGCCCACAACATGGATAAGTATGCTTCCTTGTCTGCCCATACCCCCGATGACAAGATCAACCACATCATGAATTACTGGCTGAAAAAGCAGATCGACTGCTGCATCGTCGGTAAGAAGGGTGTCCGGGATAATCTGCAGATCGCAGTCGCTCTGCTGAATTACCGCCCGGAAAAGGCAAAGGAAGAAATTCTGGAATGTATGCGCCATCAGTTCCGGGACGGTCACGCGGTGCTGACATGGTATCCATATGATGATACCCGCTATTCCGACCAGCCTTTCTGGATCATCTGGGCTGTCTGTGAGCTGATCAAGGAAACCGGCGATTTTTCCATCCTGCAAACCGAATTGGAATGGCAGGATGGCGGCAAGGCAACGGTTCTGGAGCATGTGAAGGCTGCGGTGGATTGCCTGATCCGGGACAAGGGTGAAAACGGTCTGGTGAAGATCTACTTTGCGGACTGGAATGATGCCCTGAATATTACCACGGATCCGGATGCGGAGTCCGTCATGCTGTCCCATCAGTTTGCGCTGGCGCTGAAGGAACTGGCACACCTTATGGAACAAACCGGCGATGCAGAATATGCCGCTTTCCTGCTTAAAGAACGGGAAATCCTTGTGCGAGATATCAATGAAAAAGCATGGGATGGAAACTGGTACATGCGGGCACTGAGCACGGTAGAAAACATCGGTTCTAAAGATAGCCAGGGTAGTAACATTTATCTGAATGCACAGACCTGGGCAGTCCTTGGCGATGTGGTTCCCGAGGACAGGCTCCTTAGTCTAGTGGCAGCGGTTGACAACATGGAACATGACTTTGGCTTCCCTCTGAATCACCCGCCCTATACCGAGTATTCTCCCAATACAGGTAGAATGTCCGGTATGCTACCCGGCGAATTTGAAAACGGCGGTGTTTATTGCCATGCCACCGGTTTCAAGATCCTGATGGACTGCAAGCTGGGCAGAGGTACGGAGGCCATCCGCACTTTGAAGAAGATCATGCCCGACAGTGACAAGAATCCCAGCAGCCAGTCCGGTGCAGAGCCATATGTATTCACCAACTGTTATTCTACCCATCCTAAGTATTACGGACGCTCCTATTGGTCGTGGACAACAGGTACTTCCGCATGGGCAATGATGTGCCTGTATGAAGGTATATTGGGTGTAAAGCGGGATTATGCGGGCCTGCGGCTGCAGCCGAATTTCCCGGCTGACTGGGAAAGTGCGGAAATGACCCGCTCTTTCCGTGGCGCGGACTACATCATACGTTACCACAATCAGAATCACTTGGAGAAAGGTACTCCTGTGATCTACGTAGATGGTGCAAAACTGGAAGGATCAATTCTTCCAGACTTCCGAGATGACAAACCCCATCTGGTAGAAGTGTGGTTTGTTTCCTAAAGAGATCTGGAATGGTCTGTGCAAGTTGATAGATACTAATAATGAGAAACAGATATACAGCTTCTCACTTTTTCGGTATATTGTTATTGGTACGCTCGACATGTAAAAAAGTTGGATGCCACACAGGTGCGTGGCATCCGACTTATTATAGCGGATATGGTATCGTTTTGCCGTTGGATTCTGCTCGAAGAATAGCATCAATCAGCATAATTGGACGGACTAGTTCGTCGTAGGACGTACTTTGGATTTCTTGATGTAGAAGTTGAGCAAATCGCTCGGCCTCTTCTGTTAGGCAATCAGAGATGTCCAGAGTCATGACCTGCGGGCCGCTTGTTGTGAGCAGGGTACAGGTGTTTTCCCACACATTTGTCACAAAATGCAGAGATACAATGAAATTGGTATACTGAAGATTGGCTACCAGACTTTTTTCGGTTCTAATAGCTTGTATGGCCTGAATCTCTGCACCAAATATTTCCAGACAAATTTCAACCAAATGAGGGGCATAGAAATAAAAACCGTCATAAGGACTGTCCATCATAATTGCAAAATTTAAAGATGCAGTCAATAAACTGTCTTCTACTAACAGCTTTTGGACGGTAGTTTTGATGCGGTGAACACTTGCACAATACTTACAGCCGGAACCACCTAGAACAGGACATGCAGCTTTATGGAGTAACTCTGCGAACTCTTGCGCCTGCGGGAGATTAGAAGTGAAGGGTTTGTCAATAAAGATCGGAACCTGCTTTTGGATAAAAGGGAGAGCTTGTTCCATATGTTGGGAGCCACGACGGCTGGTGATCATTACTGCATCCACAGTGGCTAGTAATTCATCAACCGTTTCTGCAATATTCTCAACGTGTGCGTCCTCTGCTGTTTTTTTTGCGGATTCGGCGTCTCCCATGATTGATGTTACACGAATATTACTGTGGCGTATTTTTCCAGTTTGCGGATCGGGTAGATTAAAATACTTTGCAAATTGCATTGCGTGAGAACTCTCACTTCCGATAATACCAATGTTCATCATGAAGTCGATCCCTTTCTTTTGATATAGGTCAATTGTCTCATATACGCAGAGTTGTGATATCGAGTTTTGGTGAATGATGTACTAATTATATCCGCTTATTTGATGCTCTACAAGACCAATGCTTTTGCAGATACCCATAATTTTTTGCACAACCAAGTGCAGAATGCAAGATTTCATCGATGTGCGTTGGATAAGCTGATAGATTAATTCGATGACAAGAAAATAAGCTGCAGACAAAGGAGTATTTTAATGAAGGAACTGCTCAAATGGGATTCACCATGGGTTCAAAAGCTTGCACTAATAACTAATCTTGTAATGTTGAACATCTTATGGCTGATTTGTTGCCTTCCTATTTTTACCGCTGGAGCAGCGACAACAGCGCTCTATTATACGATCTTTCAGTATCAGGTGGAAGGAAATGATGCGGTATTGCAACCTTTTTTTCATGCCTTCCGTGTAAATTTCAAACAGACCACACTACTTTGGATCCCTCTGTTTCTAATATCGATTCTGCTGATATTTGATACGTTTTTCTTATTAACAAACGGCGGTAAAATATTACAGTGGGTTATGCTTATGTTGGCCTTGATGATGGATGTGGCGATATTGACCTATCTTTTCCCGCTGATTGCCCGCTTTGAAATGAGAGGAAAAGGTCTTTTGAGCACGGCTCTCTCTCTCTTTGTGCTTCATTTGCCGGCTTCGTTGGTCATGATTTTAGTGAATCTGGTTCCAATTCTTTTTTTTACGCTTTCTCCTATGGCATTTCTTCGGTGGAGTATTTTATGGTTTGGAATTTGGTTCGCTTCAGCCGCATATCTAAACGGTAAGATACTTTTGAAGATTTGGGGGAAGCATAAATCGAGATGAAATTCTGGTACATATTAGTCGGCCAGTTCTTGTTACGGTTTTCAGTTGTAGAACAAAGCTGGGGGGTAATGGATGCCCCGTAGGAATGGGCCGGTTGTACCTACTCTTGGGGCGCAGGTCGTTAGGACCCTGCACCATCGTATATAGGTATAAAATGACTTTGAGCAAGAAACAGATATTAATGGGGGTTTAATCATGTTGTTAGGGCTTACATTCAGTATTATCGGAGATAGTTACTCAACTTTTAAGGGCTTTGTCCCGAAAGAATATGATTGCTATTATCCTAATCCTGAATTGGTAGACGATGTTATTTATGTTGAAGATACCTGGTGGGGCAAATTAATCAATCATCAAGGAATGCGATTGCTGGTCAATGACAGCTATTCCGGAGCTACTGTCTGTACCTGCGTTCGAGAGCTCCAACCGCTGTCATCCTCATTTGTTGAGCGAGTCCATTACTCTTTCTGCAATGATGACAAACTGCAGCCAGACTTTATTTTTGTTTTTGGCTGTACCAATGACAGTTGGCTTGGTAGGGAAGTTGGGCAAGTGCAATATGAAAGCTGGACCGAAGATGATGTTAAATGTGTGCTTCCGGCTTATTGTTATGTTCTTGATCAGCTTTCTGTAGTTTATAAGAAATCCAAGATTGTAACAGTCATAAATACTGAGCTGCATCCTGAAATTACAAAGGGAATCATGCTTTCGAGTGAACATTACGGAGCGATTACTGTAAAGCTGCATGATATAGATAAGCAAAATGGACATCCCAGCGCATTGGGAATGAGCCAGATAGCAGATCAGATATGTGAGATGCTTAAGCAAAGTATCTGAAGTAAAACGTATGAGAAATGAAAAAAACGATTGTTAGTGCAATCGGTATTATTGATCGCGTTATTCAAGAATGCTTAATAACGAGACGCAATATGTATTTGGAATATGGTACACAATACAGGCAAGTAATTTACTAATCAAATTTCAGAAGGAACCGCCCTGCCGTTTTGCGAAAGCATCGGCAGGGCGGTTTTTACATATAGGAGATTATTATGAGTGTGAATGCAAATTACTGCGGTACCGTTCTGCTGCTTCGTCAACTGGTGAGGGATGGATACTGCACAAAAAATGAAGCAACCAGGATTGCCGCACTGATTGCAAGGCAGACTGGTGTGAATATAAAATTGCCAATTAGTTGACTAATTCATTGTCCATTAGTGTGAATAGCTTTGTAAGGGAGAGTGTGATATCGTTGCGTTGCTAATCTAGGAGGTGGCAACGTTGGCAACGGCACAGGACAACCTTGCAAGAAAACAAATCTATATTCCTGCTTTACAGCCGGAGGCAGTTGTCTTGCGGGTTGCCGCTTATTGCCGTGTCAGTACCGACTCGGAGGATCAGCTCAACAGCTTTGCTGCCCAGCAGACCTATTATAATGACTATATCAGAAAACATGACAGCTGGCAGCTTGCAGAAATCTATGCAGATGAGGGCATCACGGGAACCTCCGCCGCCAAGCGGGATGACTTCCAGAGAATGCTGTCTGATTGCCGCAAGGGACGGATCGATAAGATCCTAGTTAAGTCCATATCCCGGTTCGCAAGAAATACGAAAGAGTGCCTTGAGTATATCCGGGAACTGAAAGCCTTAGGGATCAGCGTATTCTTCGAAGAACACAACATCGACACCCGAATGGTGACCAGTGAGATGCTGACTGCTATTCTGGCATCCTGCGCCCAGGCAGAGAGTGAATCCATTTCGAAAAATATGAAGTGGGGCATCCGTACCAGAATGGGAAAAGGTGTCTATACGGCACCGTCTGTGCCATTCGGATACAGGTGGGAGAAAGGAACACTGGCAATCCGTCAGGAAGAAGCAGCTTATGTAAGATGGATTTTTTCTGAATACCTCTCCGGAAGAAACACTGAGGACATTGCCAACGAACTGAAGATCAGAAGCATATCCGATCCTGTTCTTACCGCAAGAAAATGGTCTTACCAAACAATCGTGAATATGCTGAAGAACGAAAAGTACATTGGCGATTGCCTAAATCAGAAAACCTATATGACAGAAGAACTACCCAGACGTTGCCTGCGTAACAGGGGAGAGTACACTCAGTACTATGTAGAAGATGCCCATCCGACAATTATTGACCGGGAAGCATTTGTAGCAGTGCAGGCATTGCTGCAGATGAGAGCAAGAGGGCATGTTCAGCATACCGTGCAGACCTCTCCGATGGCAGCTAAGATTGTATGCGGAAAATGTGGGGCAGGATTCAGGAGAAAGCAAACCAGTGGCAGGTATGTGTATGCTTGCCGGACACGCCTTAACAATATCGATGAGTGCGATATGCTCCAGATTCGTGAGGATGAAATCAAGGAAGCATTTCTGCGGCTGTACTTCAACTTGCGTAATAACCGGCAGATTTTCACCTATCTGCTGAAAAACCTCTATACGATCCACAACCGGCAGATGCTATGGGGTGCGGATATCATTGAACTGAACAAAAGAATATCGAACATCATCAGCCAGAGTCATAAGTTGACCGTTATGCAAAAGAGCGGCAATGTTGACCCTGACATTTTTATTGCAAAGAGCAATCAATTGGCAGAGCAGCTTCGCCAAGCCAAGCAACAGAAAGAAAGACTCCAGCACCAGGAGGACGATGGCATCATCGAAGCAACAGAGCAGCTTCTGGAAGCCATCAATGCCGGACCAGCCATGCTGGAGAGTTTCGATGAGGAACTGTTCTGCGAACTGATTGATAAGGTCATAGTAGAGAGCAATACAAAAATCCGATTCAGACTAAAGAATGGTCTGGAACTGCCTGAAACAATAGAGAGGACGGTCAGGTAAATGAGAACAAACAGAACACAGCCATTCGGATACCGAATGGAACAGGGGGAAGTGGTGATCGATCCGTATGAATCCAGATGGGTCGCTTACATATATGAGCAGTACATACAGGGAGCGTCGTTCAAGAATTTATCGGATACCCTGGGCGGTACTGGAATTCACTACGATGTGGACAAGCCATGGAACAAAAACATGGTGGCCAGAATCTTGCAGGATCGGCGGTACACAGGAGAAGGAATATACCCGCAGATCATCGATGATCTCACCTTTAATCGGGTGGATCAAAAACGAAGTAAGAAGGTGGCAGGTACTCAGGTTACGAAAGCACAAAAGACGTTAAAACGGAAAAGCGGTTGTCAAGCAACACCGCTGATGGAACATGAGGTTCTATTCTGGACCGAATTATCCACAATGCCTATGAGGTGCTGATTGATGGCAAGATCTCTATGCGGGAACGCCACGGCATGAGAAACCGGGAGGGATGAGATGATCCTGACCCGGAAGTTACTGGACACCAAGTACATTTGGTGGTTCGATGGCAAGCGAAACGTCGAGCAAGCCAAGCAGGAGATCCTGGAGTTGTTCTCGGATGAACCCGATGCCTTCCATGAGTGGACCGAGCAGGACATTTATGAGCAGTCCAAAAAGATTATCTTCCGCTGGGACAATACTTGATTAAAAAAGTCGGAGGGGTGTAACAGCCCATCTGGCTACTGTGGCTGCTCTCCGAAATAGGTGTGGCTCTGCTCTGCGCCGGTGTGGCTATTTTCCCGAGAGGGTGTGGCTAAAAGTCCGTGCAAGTGTGGCTCTAGGGCCGAAATTTACATTTTAGAGGTAAGCACCTGTCTTATATATGTACAAAACTATTGAAGGAAGCTGTTTTTACATAGTTTTGAACAAAAGCAACATAGACAAACAGTAGATGTAAATTATATGATATACTAAAACATTAGAAAGTGTATTTTGAGTACAAGAGTGAGTCAAGGAATAATGTAAATGATCATGGTGGAATAAACCAGATACAACATCCGGATGGCAATGCTCACCAAGTATATTTAGGGCGTAATACATAGAAAATGTAGCAGGCATATAACATATTAGCTCAATCGTGACGGCTATATGGACATAGGATCAGTACATGAGTAAACCTTTATCTCATAGGGACATTATGGTATAGTATACATTCTGAGCAAGATCCCATATTGCACCAATACTTTATAATAGAAGTAACTCTTGCTCCTATTAGTATTTGTGCCATGCCTAATTAAACAGAGGCTCGAATGAAAAATATACGTGTGGCTAAATTTCATAGAGGAGAGTAGAAGATAGACATCTTTTGGGGATAATAGTTCAGATTGTGAGAGCAATACAAATTGTAGGACTGCAGGAGGAAAACGTATGAAAAAGGCATTTAGTACATTAGCATGTATGCAAGCTGACTACAAAGAGATAGCTACAGCCTGTAAAAGATATGGAATTACGGGTGTGGAAATTCGTATCGATGATGACGGTGGGATTCTAGGAAAGCATTCTCCAGAGGAACTGCGAAGGTTAAAAGATAGCTTTGCAATGGATAATCTAACGATTACTGATCTAGCCTCTGGTTTGTGGTTCAGAGGGTATAATCTGGATCAAATAAATGAAGGAAAGCGGGTTGTGCAGAAAGCTGAATGTGTTGGCGCGAAGGCTATTCGTGTATTTCTTGGCGGTACTGGACACGATAACGAAATTGGAAAGGCTCTTGCTGAGTTGTGTGATATAGCAAGCACAAGTGGAATTGAGATCTGGGCAGAAATGCACAGCGAGTATTCCACTGGAAAAAGCATGAAACGAATATATGAGATTGTCAAGAGGAAAAATTTGAGGTTCATTTGGGATGTCATGCACTCAATTGAATATGGAGAGGCGTTGGAGGAAACCTGGAACCTATTGGGCGAACGGATTGCTCATGTCCATGTGAAAGATGGTATAGATACCTTGGAAACAGGGTTTCCGGAATTCAGACATACTGCGCTTGGAGAAGGTGCCATTCCTTTGAATAGCCTATTGGACCTTCTCGAAAATGTGAATTATGATGGATATGTTTCTTTAGAGTGGGAAACAAAGTGGAGACCTGAATTGCAGAAGTATCCCAATACGGTAGACTTTGTGTTAAAGCACTATGCAGACTATCTGAAGTTGTATGAAAATAACATGGTGCCAGTAATTGGCTCAAAGTGGATTCCGGTTGATCCGTTAAGTAAGGATACGACAAGGTTTATTATTTCGGAAAACAGGGCAGAGGCAGCAATTGACAATCGTATATATGGTGCGGCCTTAAAGAAATATGAAATTACCATACCAATCGAAACGAATACTAGCTATCGTGTTACAGTACCTTTTACTGAAAAAGAGACATTGAGTCGCAATTCTGTATATGCAATTGCCACGATATCGTTCGATAAAGCTGGTAAAGCAAGACGCTTGTACTTTACAGAGAATCCTGTTGGTGTTCTTGCACTTAGTTTTCAGTCAGGATGTGCGTCAACACTAAAACTAGAGTTGGGAATCAAAGGGTATGGTAAAGTTGTTTGGCATCGTCCGCTGCTTCAGGAGATTTCACAGCTGGAAAATCTGCAGCGTAACGTGACTATTTCCTCCGTTTTTGTTTCCCCAAAACCAGAAACCTATGACGAACGCTTGCAAAGGTTTGAAAAAGCAATTGACCATGTAGCGCAAAGTAAAGTAGATCTTATGGCTTTTGCTGAAACACAAAATACGCGGAATGTACAGCTCGAATTGGATGAAAGATTTGAAACTATTGATGGTCCATATTGTACTCTGATGAAACGCAAGGCGAGGGAACATAATTGTTATATGTTCTTCTCTTACAATGCTCTGGATGAAGAAGGCATCCGGAGGAACCAAGCGGTGTTAGTGGGAAGAGATGGTGGGGTTGTTGGTATTTACAATAAAACACATCTGTCGCTAACCGAATATGAAGCAGGAATTGTTCCTGGCGATACATACCCTGTGTTTGATACTGACTTTGGGCGCGCAGGAATGCTGATCTGTTGGGATGCCTATTTCCCGGAACCGGCTCGTGCGATGGCTATGCAGGGTGCTGAAATGCTATTGATATCGACCGCTGGTAATCCAACACATAGGCATATCAGCCATGCAAAGCAGAATGGTGTTTATGTAGTTGTCGCAGGTAGTAATGATGGTATATGCCAAGAAGGTATATACAATACGAAGATAATTGACCCCACAGGCGAGGTTCTGTCGCATGCAGGAACGCTGATTGATGAACATGGAGTTATTCAAGATCGTGACAATGTGAATAACAAAACAGCATTAGCACGTGTTGACCTTAATGAAAAGAAGTCCATGTTCTGGCTTTCTGTAGGGCCTGCCTACACGGAACCCAATTCTGTATACGCAAATGAGTATAGGGATGATTTGTGGAATATTATTCTGCCTGAAAGAAAGGAGAGAAAGCGATAATGAATGTTTTTGTTTCAATTCCCCAAAATACAGAGGTAAATCGTTCGTTTTTTCCCGAGTGGATCAGAGATTATCTGGCGGAAAGGTGTGATGTTAAATATTCTCCTTTAGATCGGCAGATTGTTCCTGAAGAAATGGTGCAATATGCTGCAGATGCAGATGTCATTATCACTGGCTGGGGACACCCGACAATTACCAAGGAAATGATAGCAAAAACCAATGTTCATTTGGTGGTACATACTGGGGGAAGTGTTGGCAGTTTGATTGATCCTGATATATATGATATAGGTGTTCGGGTGATAAGTGGAAACGATCTATATGCAGATTCGGTAGCAGAGGGTACATTGGCATTCATGATGGCAATGCTCAGACAAATTCCAGATTATGTAGATAATATAAGGAATGGTGGGTGGAACTTCCAAGAGAATTGCACTGAAGGTCTTTACAATCAAAGAATTGGAATTATCGGTTTTGGTGCGATATCAAAGCGAGTTGTTCAACTGCTGCGGCCATTCAATGTAAATATCAAAATATACTCTGGTTATCCAATAGATGAGCAGTTTCTACATGATAATAATGCGAAACAAGTTACTCTTGATGAATTGTTCTCGACATGTAGAATTGTTAGTCTTCATTCCTCTATGAATGAAAAAAATAGAGGACTCATTGGAAAAGAGCACTTTGAACGCATGGAAAATGGTGCGATTTTTATCAATACTGCACGTGGGGCCGTGGTTAGAGAAGAAGAAATGATTGAAGAACTAAAAAAACAAAGAATTAGGGCAGTATTGGATGTTTTCTGCCAGGAACCTCTGCCGGTAAATAGTCCACTTAGAAGACTTCCTAATGTATATTGCATTCCCCATAAAGCTGGTCCTACATATGATAGACGTGCTTTTGTTACGAAGTGCTTAATTGACGACATTGTCAGATTTGAAAACAAAGACGACTTAAGTCTGGAAATCAAGAAAGAGTATTCAAAACGGATGACAGTAGGAGGATAAGGGATATCATTCAAGCGCATTTGGAAAGAAAAGCATATTTTACATAGTTTGTGACATAGTTTACATAGATATCTTTTTGGTAAAGAAGTATAATTTGTATCGTAGCAAATCAACGATGTTTTGTGCAATTTCCAAATATGTGTATTTGATGCTATTCTCAGATTATGCTCTGCGATGGAAGGGGAATTTCATTGAATCAATTATTTAACTCGGATAACATAGTTTGGAAAACAATGGATTTCATCGGGAAATTACTTCTGCTGAATTTACTGACGTTAAGCTGTTGCCTGCCTGTTGTTACAATGGGAGCAGCGATTGCAGCAAACTATAAGGTTACACAGAATCTTGTTTTAAAGATAGATGGATCCTTGGTAAAAACCTATTTCCGTGCTTTCCGAACAAACTTTATACAGGCAACGTGGGTGTGGTTTGGTGAGTTAGTAGTAATTGTAGGCGTGGTATTTAATCTCCTTTACTTGATTCCAACTTATTACGGGGGAACGATGGGAATAGTTCTTACAATTGCTCTCACTTTTGCGTTGCTTCTTATATTAGGAATCTGTAATATGTTTTTCCCGTTTTTGGTGCGATTTGAAAATAGGTTGATAACGCACCTACAGAATAGTATCTATTTAGTGTTCAAGAATCTGTCAAGGACACTACTGGTCACGATTATTAATGTATTAATAATTGCCTTACCTATAATATTTGTGATTGATAGTCCTAGTATCGTGTTTTTTTGGATATCCTTCTTTGCCAGTGTGGTTACGCTAATAAACAATTGGCTGATTAAAGATCTTCTTATTTCAGCGGAAGTGAAGAGGGAAAAAGCGATTGAATGAGAAAATGCGGACGATGATCTGCATTATGCGAATAGATGGTTGTTAATCAATTCATCGTTTCGCTCAACAACTTTGGATATATTATTTATATATATCAAACTAAAAAAGGAGAAGATACCATGAAAAAGTTTCTCGCACTGATCCTCGCGCTTACGATGATGCTGGTTATGCTGGCCGGCTGTCAGAGTAATGAACCTAATGTGTCTACCAATCCTACCGAAACGGGTAAGGTGGATAGCACTACCGCACCTGAAGTTGAGGAAAAACCTTTTGATGGTGTAGAACTTGTGTTCTACGCAAATGCATCTGACGATGAACGTATTGATGCCCGTGTTGCAGCAATGAATGAAATCCTGTCTGAAAAGCTGGGTGTCACGATTGAAGTGGTCGCCTTAAATGCGGATACCTATGAGCTGGAAGTCTCCGGCAATGACAAAATCGACCTGGTTTACCAGGCAAACTGGCTGAACTTTACCAAGAATGCCGATCAGGGCCTGTATGCTGAAATTACTGATGAAATGCTGAATGAATATTGCCCCGACCTTATGGCATATATTAACGAGACCGGCAGAACTGGCATGATTGAAGCACCCAAGGTTAATGGTGTCAGATACGGTGTGGGCAGTCGGAGTGAGATGAATGAGGGCTGCTTTGCTTATCGCGGTGATCTGGCGGAGAAGTATGGCATTGGCACCATTGAAAACGCAGATGACATGTATAAGTATCTGATGGCAATCGCTGAGAATGAGCCTGATATGACTGCATATGAGACAGGTGTTAACAAGTATTACCTCTTCGCTGGCATGTGGTATCCTGACTTTGGTTGGTCCGCTGTTGGTAGCGTCTCTTACGGTAGCGCTATCAATGGACTGTATCATCAGGAAGACAACAAAGTTGCTCTGATTACTGAGACTCCCGAATATCTGGATTACATTACAAAAATGAATGCTTTGTATAAAGCTGGCGTGTTCCCCTCTGATGTTACGGCTTGGGCGGGCGATGATAAGTCCGACTTCTTGCTGGGTAAAAACGGTCTGTACCGTTGTAGCAATCATTCCATAGCCCAGTCCATTTATGATGCAGTGGTTGCTGAAGGCCATGAGGATTGGAACATTAAGTTCTATTCTTCCTATGCCACTGGTAAGGATCGTAATCTGAACAAGGGCTATCTGGGTGGTATGATTGGTATCTCCGCGTGGAGTGAAGATGTGGATGCATGCCTGGCTGTCATCAACGAATTCTTTGTAAATGAAGAACTGTATAAACTTGCTTATTACGGTATTGAAGGTGAAGACTATAAGTTTGAGGATGGCAAGTATGTTGCTATCAATACCGCTAGTTGGCTGAATGTCATCAGAAATGATAAGTTTAGCATTGATACTAACAACTATACTTATCCTGGCTTTGAGGAGCTGAATGCTGCAATGCTTGCAGCTGAATATGACCATCCCATGGTTTCCATTGGCTTGTCCTATGATAACGTTGCGGCTGAAAAGGCTGGTTGTGACGAAGTTCAGTCCCAGATTACTGTGCTGCACGTTATGGGCATCTTTGATTGTACGCCTGAGGAAGCTGTTGCAAAGGAACTTGCAGCATACAAAGCAGCGGGTGTTGATGCACTGCTGGCAGAGATTCAGCGTCAGATTGATGAACAGCTGAACTAAGAGAACAATTGCTAAATTAGATAGGAGATATCTATGAGAGCAACAAAGCAAGATGCGTTACCGGATACTAGGGCAACACCGCACAAACGCCACAATCCGCGTTATACCATAGGTTCCGAATAAAAGCTGTGGATAACCTCTGTATTTTTTGTCCGCAAAGGCGCACTGACTCAAGCCGCCAGACAGGGTCTGTCAGCCAGAATCAGATTTGCCAGCGCAAACATGATATTGAATTTGGCTTGCTGCTTTTCAAGCCCTCGGTATCGTGTTT
>OGXT01001423.1_pt1 | contig 23331 bp, 21 predicted proteins | sample 1576361 | NCBI WGS metagenome assembly OGXT01 (sample SAMEA3541514, study PRJEB24748) | human gut metagenome | biome: human gut; feature: human-associated habitat; material: faeces | place: China | collected 2012 | reverse complement strand
CAGCGAACAGAAACATAATATTTCGTCTGTACGATTTTTCTTTTTAATCAACATATAAGAATGACTTATAAGAGGACGCTTATATCTGCCCTTCACAACCTAAGAAAGCACCACAAAATCTGCGACACTACGCCACCTAAATCTGTTTTACTCTTCCACCGTCCCATCAATTTCTGCTTTTTCAAGCGCATTCTCCACCGCATTTAAAAGCATAACCGTTGTATACTGATTGTCTGCCTGATAGGATATATTTTCCACCGACTGTGTTTTGATGATCTGGTCTGACACTTCTTCTAACGCAGGCTCCACCAACGGATACATTGTCGTCACTGTCTCATTCAGATTCACAAGAGAGATCGAATTGATCCGGTTCTCATCCACAATGACCTGCACATCCAAAGTGCTGTCATGAAAGAGTATGGAAGATGTGTAGACTCCTGCCACATATTTCATTGTCTCCACAGATTTATCTTTTTCTTTTTTTGGTAAAAACATAAAAAGCAGCAACATAATCAGCAGAATTCCTAATCCCACAAAAATTGCTGTATAAATGAGTTCTTTCATATGAAGGACTACGATTTTTGTCTTTGCACTCATTGATGTATCTCCTGCCACTGATTATTACATTGTATGCCACATTTCAAATATCATGCGATTTTCCTGATAAAATTTCATATAAAAGTTATGCAAAAGTTTTTTCTGTTTTTTGTAAAAAAGTTGTTGACAAAGTTCTTATCTCATAGTATTATATCAAATGTGTCTGGCACACGACAGAACACAAAAGAATATGCGCGAGTGGCTCAGTTGGTGGAGCACGACCTTGCCAAGGTCGGGGCCGCGGGTTCGAGTCCCGTCTCGCGCTTCTTTTAATTGTAGCGGAAGCCTTGATTTTACAAGGTTTCCGTTCTTTTTATGTTGTTGTGGTCAAGCTTTTTTGTAACATTTGTGGCCAAATTCAAAAATTATTACATATCAAGTACACCTGAGCCCATAATACTAAAATTCATGTCATTTCCTGTTATTTCTCTTCCCATACATCCCTCAATAAAATCAAAGTATCCATCTGAGCCTGAGTGTTTTTCCCATGTGTCAATGGATTCCTTGATTCTTAACAGACACATTACCGGAAATCTATAGTATTCTTTCACTTGTCCCTGTGACAACATATCCACCTGGAATTGTTCTTTTAACAGTTCCATTATCTCTTCATTCGTGTAAGGGTCAAATGCCATAAGCAATGCTTTTTCAAGTCTTTCATTTTCTTCATTTCTAAAGTTGCCTGTGTCATATTTTTCACCACTGCAGTTTCCTTTTACATCAAATAATACCAATGCAATGGCCTCCCTTAGTCTACGGCTGTTTGATTCCGGAAATTCGCGGTGTATTTTTAATACATTTCCCTCCATTGGCAGCAACAGCATAGCGTATGTTTCTTCTTCGCCTTTTCGGATCTTCCCAAATTCCCGTTCCATCTGTGAATAAATTTTTTCAAACTGGTATAACTGCATGATTGTTTTTCCTTCACATCTTTCTATAAATTTTCTTCAAAAAAGCTTGACTGATCAGCCAGTATATGTTGCGCAAGCCTTGTTTATAAACATATTTCAAGGAGGTGCCTCATGGCTCACTCTTTTTTAGCACAATTAAAAGCAACCCTCGATAATGAAATATCTTTTAAGAAAACTCATATTGCATGAAATTACCATTATGTACAAATCCGAAATCTGTATACAATTTAACCCCCATATCAGATGCCGTAATCTGTATCACTCCGCACCCATATTCTCTAGCCTCATTTACAACACGAGATAATAATTCCTTTGCAATACCTTTTCTTCTATATTGTGGTTCTGTAAACATACTGGATAACAATCCTATCTTTCCATTTGGACATCCAAAATAAGGCGGCTTCTCCACAAATGACATTCCACTTGTCCCAATAATATTTTTTCCATCAAGGGCAAGCCAGGATACAAATGTTCCGTCTGCCATATGACGGGTATAATAGTCCTTCAAGGCAGGAACTAAATCAATTTCTTCTTTAGCCCCTTCTTCTCTAAGCTGATTTATCCTCATATTAATAAAAGTATTCAGTTCTTTTTCCGTAAGCATTTTATACTCAATAGCCATTTACATAATGTCCTTTCATGTGCTAATCTTTATGATACAGCTATGTTTATTAATACCTTTATCTTAAAACATTTTCAACATATTCTTGGTATCCCTGCTCCAAAATACTAAAAGAACAACTGTTGTCAGTTAATTTCTGTTTTCGATTTGTTATAACCATTTCATATATTTCCTGACTTGCATCTTTCCATTTAGCACACATTTTTGCAGCGCTTTCTTTATTTGGTACAGTCAGATTTATTTCAATTAATGTACTTGCATCTTCATTTACCTGACAATGCACAATATAATCTCCATCATTTACTCTATAATAGTCAGAAACTGTTCCGACTTCATTTCTAAGTTCATACTTATTTGTTATCAAAAAAGTATCCATATCATCAATTATTGCATTAGGAATTTTATTTTCAAAAAATTTTAAACTTTCTCTTCCTTCTGATGTTAAATGATAATATGATGTATTTCTTACTGTATCCGAAAACACGAAATTATTTTCGCATAACTCATTTATCGATTCCTGTAATGAAAAGTAATTCGTATACTCATTTTCTAAGAAAAATTCTGAAATCTGTGAATTTGTTAACGGAAAATCAACCTTATTAAGCATGTATAAAATCATTAATTTATACAATGTAGCCGAATCCATTGCCATTTCTTATCTACTCCTTTGTAATCTGATCTATGATATCCCATATTTCATCTCTTCCCTGTTTTGTCTGAGCTGAAAAAGGAATAATAATTGTTCCCGGTTCCACGTTAAGTTTTTCCTTAATTATCTTTACATTTTTCTGAACCTGGCTTCTTTTTATTTTGTCCAGCTTTGTTGCAATAATAATCGGATAGAACCCATTTGCCAAGATCCATTCATACATTTCTACATCATTAGTTGACGGTGCATGTCTAATATCTACCAATAAGAACACACATTGTAACTGCTTAGAGTTTCTCAAATATCTTTCAATTAACTTTCCCCATTTTGCCTTAACTTCTTTTGATACACTTGCATATCCATATCCGGGCAAATCAACATAATATAATTCATCATTAATATTATAGAAATTAATTGTTTGTGTTTTTCCAGGCTGTGAAGATGTTCTAGCCAATGATTTTCTATTCATTAACGCATTTATCAATGATGATTTACCTACATTTGATTTACCGGCAAAAGCTATTTCAGGTTTATCATTGTCCGGAATTACGCTTGTAACTCCACAAACTTTTTCTAATTCTACACTCTTTATTATCATGTTGATTTACCTTTCTATTTATATGTCGTTATTATTTAACTAACGCCTGTTTCAATACTTCAGTCATTTCTGAAACATATACTATTTTTAATCTATCAGTAATTTCAGTTGAGAATTCTTCTACGTCAGTTTTATTTTTCACCGGCACAAGTACTTTTTTCATTCCCGCATCTTTTGCTGCCAACAATTTTTCTTTAAGTCCACCTATAGGAAGAACCTTTCCTCTAAGAGTAACCTCACCTGTCATTGCTAAATATCTGTCTACAGGAATATTTGCAATAGCTGAAACTATTGCTGTTGACATAGTTATACCCGCCGATGGTCCGTCTTTTGGAACTGCACCTTCCGGAATATGCATATGTATATCGTTCTCTTTGAAGAATTTACTCTCAACACCATATTCCTCTGCCACGCTTTTTGCATAACTTAATGCAATCTGTGCTGACTCTTTCATAACATCGCCTAGATTTCCGGTTAAAACCAGTATTCCTTTTCCAGGCATTGTATTTACTTCTATCTGTAATGTGTCTCCACCTACACTAGTCCATGCAAGTCCTCTAACAATTCCAATTTCATTCTTTTCATTTGCTTCATCCTGACGGAATTTTTCTTTTCCTAAATATTTAGTAATATTTTTCGATGTTACTTTAATACTTTTCTTTTCTTTTCCAACTATTATCTTAGCTGCTTTTCTGCAAATTTTTGCAATTGTTCTGTCAAGACTTCTGACACCTGCTTCTTTTGTATAATATTTTATAATTTTATTTATTGCTTCATCAGATATTGTAAGTTGTGATCTTTTCAAACCATTTTGCTCTAATTCTTTCTGAATTAAATGCTCTTTAGCAATATGGAATTTTTCATTATCTGTATAACTTGATACTTCAACTATTTCCATTCTGTCTAAAAGCGGTCTTGGAACAGTTGACAAATCATTAGCTGTTGCAATAAACATTACTTTCGATAAATCCAAAGGCACTTCCAAATAATTGTCTCTGAATTTAGAATTTTGTTCTGAATCTAACACCTCTAACATTGCTGCTGCCGGATCACCATGAATACTTTGACCTAATTTGTCAATTTCATCAAGTAAAATAAGAGGATTAGCTGTATTTGCCTGTCTAATAGCAGTTGCAATTCTACCAGGCATAGCTCCAACATATGTTTTCCTGTGTCCTCTTATCTCAGACTCGTCTGTAACTCCTCCTAAACATATACGGACATATTTTTTATTTAATGCCTCTGCAATTGAGCGCGCAATTGATGTCTTACCTGTACCCGGAGGCCCTACTAAGCAAACAATTGGACTTTCGCCTTTATCTTTTGTTAAAACCCTTACAGATAGAAATTCAAGCATCCTTTCCTTTACATCTGTAAGTCCATAATGATCTCTGTTTAAAATTTTCTCAGCATCTTCAACTTTTTGATTTTCTTCCGTGCAGTTATTCCATGGCATATCCAACATAGTTTCAATATAATTTCTTAATACATTACTATCTGCCGGATTACCCGCTGACATACGTAATCTTTTTATTTCTTTTAATATTTTTTCTTTTATTTCATCATCAGCATTTAACTTTTTAGTTTTTTCAATCATCTCGTCAATATCTGACGTAGCATCATTTTCGCCAAGTTCATCCCTGATGACTCTCATTTGTTCTCTTAAAATATGTTCTCGCTGATTTTTATCTATATTTGTTTTAACTTTTTCTATAATTTCAGCTTTTACCTGACTTATTTCATTTTCAATACTGAAAAATGACAAAATCACTTCATATCTTTCAAGTAGTGTATTTGCCTCTAAATATTTCTGCTTTGTTTTAAAATCCATTCGGATTCTCATAATAATCTGAAGCATTGTACCACTTAATGACTCCTGATTATCAATATTTTTTATTCCAACAGGTGTCAATTCATGATTAATACCATCATAAAGTGCTAATTCATCCTTAAGTTCTCTTAATAATGCAATTTCTCTAACCTGAGTAATTTTTTCATCCGGCTCTTTAATTATTTCAATATCGCCTTTAATACATGAATTTTCTTCATTGTAAGAATGAATTATTCCTCTTTCTTTTGCTTCAACCATCACACGCACTATCCGGTCAGGCATCTTATTAAGTTGTTTTACTTCAACAACAGTTCCTACTTTATAAACGTCATCAAAACCCGGTGCGTCTACCACCGGGTCTTTTTGTGTTACTACAAATAATTTTTCGCCTGTCGTCACAGCTTCATTCGCTGCTGCAATAGACTGTTTTCTGCTGACGTCAAAATGAACTGTCGTTCCCGGCAATATTGTTAATCCTCTAAGTGGTATTACCGGCAAATTTAACATTTCGTCTGGCATTTCTACTCCCTTACATTAAGCTGGTTGAATCTGTTCGTTCTTTGCTTTCTTATTTGCTCTTTTTATTTTCGCATCCAAATTATTTTTGTACTTTAACTCAGGATCTGCTAACTGGTTTACTACATCTTCATTAATAATGCATTCCTCGATTGTTTCATCTGAAGGTGTTTCATACATTACATCTAATACTGTCTGCTCCATAATTGCTCGCAATCCTCTTGCCCCTGTCTTTCTTTCAAACGACTTTTTAGCAATTGTCTTTAAAGCTTCATCCGTAAATGTTAATTTTACTCCATCAAGTTCAAATAACTTTTCGTACTGTTTTACAATCGCATTTTTTGGTTTTGTTAAAATTTCCACTAATGCATTTTCGTCTAATGATTTTAATGCAACTGTTACAGGCACACGTCCTATAAACTCAGGAATAATTCCAAATTTAACCAAATCCTGTGGCATTACTTCGCCAAATAACGCATCGTTATTCATTTCAGTATTATCTGTTATTTCAGAATTAAAACCAATTGCTTTCTGATCCATTCTGTTTTCAATAATTTTTTCTAATCCATCAAATGCTCCTCCACAGATGAACAAAACATTTGTTGTATCAATCTGAAGCAATTCCTGATGTGGATGTTTTCTTCCTCCCTGAGGTGGTACACTTGCTACTGTTCCCTCTAAAATCTTAAGTAATGCCTGTTGCACACCTTCACCTGAAACATCTCTAGTGATTGATACATTTTCAGATTTCTTTGTTATTTTATCTATTTCATCAATATAGACAATTCCATATTGTGCTTTTTCAATATCATAATCCGCTGCCTGAATAAGTTTAAGTAATATATTTTCTACATCTTCTCCAACATATCCTGCTTCTGTCAAAGTAGTTGCATCAGCAATTGCAAACGGTACATTAAGAATTTTTGCTAAAGTCTGTGCTAAATATGTCTTTCCGGAACCTGTTGGTCCTAACATAAGAATGTTTGATTTCTGTAATTCTACATCCAAATCATTTCCTGCCAATACTCTCTTATAATGATTGTATACAGCTACTGAAAGAACCTTTTTTGCCTCATCCTGTCCTATAACATATGAATCCAAAAATTCTTTTATTTCTTTTGGTTTAAGTAAGTTGATGTCATCTGTAACAGCACTATCCTGCGCATGGTATACCTCTTCTTCAACAATTTCTGCGCAAGTCTCTACACATTCGTCACATATATATACTCCTTCCGGGCCTGCAATCAGTCTCTTTACCTGATACTGAGATTTACCACAGAATGAGCAGCGTACATTGCTATCATCAAAATTTTTACCTGCCATCATAACCTCTTTCTAATTTTAACAATAAGGCACCACTAATGCGGTGCCTTATAAATTACATGCTATCTTGTTTCAATAACCTTATCAATCAAACCATATTCCTGAGCTTCTTTCGCTGTCATCCAATTATCTCTGTCTGTATCAGCTTCCACAACCTCAAGTGGCTGACCTGAATTGCTAGCTAAAATTTCATTTAACTTTTTCTTTGTTTTTAAAATATGCTCTGCAGCAATCTGAATTTCAGTTGCCTGTCCCTGAGCACCACCAAGTGGCTGGTGAATCATAATTTCTGCATTAGGAAGTGCGTAACGTTTTCCTTTTGTACCGCTTGATAAAAGGAATGCGCCCATACTTGCTGCCATACCGATACATGTAACTTCAACATCACACTTGATGTATTTCATTGTATCATATATAGCCATTCCTGCAGTAACTGATCCTCCCGGACTGTTAATATAAAGATGGATATCTTTACTTGGGTCCTCGGATTCAAGGAATAATAACTGTGCTACAACTATACTTGCTACAGCATCATTAATCTCTTCACCAAGAAATATAATTCTGTCTTTTAATAATCTTGAATAAATGTCATATGAACGTTCGCCTCGGCTAGTCTGTTCAATGACGTAAGGTACTAAACTCATGTGCCATACCTCCTGTTTCTGTTATTTATTTTGCAGCGTCAACTACTAACTTAGCAGCCTTCTGTACTGCGATGTCTTTCTTAATTGTCTCTTTATCAGCATCTGTTGTGAACTGCTTAATCTGATCAAGTTCCATATTGTACTGTTTAGCCATTTCTTCTAATTCTTTTTCGAATTCTTCATCTGAAACTTCGATGTTTTCAGCCTTAACAACTGCTTCTAATACAAGTCTTGCTTTAATTCTTTCTTCAGCCTGTGGTGTTACCTGTTCAAGTAACATTTCAGGTGTTGAACCTGTAAACTGCATATACTGTTCAAAAGAAATTCCCTGTGACTGTATTCTCTGAGCAAAATCTTCAACCATCTGCTGTGCCTGTGCTTTAATCATCTTTTCATGGATGTCCATCTTAGCATCTTCAACGATTGCTTTAATTACATCAGCTTCTTTCTGCTGTTCTGCTTCTTCTTTCTTCTTTTCTTCAAGGTTCTTCTTAACATCTTCCTTGTATTCAGCAAGTGTATCAAATTCAGATACATCCTGAGCGAAATCATCATCTAATTCAGGAAGTTCTTTAACCTTGATTTCTTTAATATTTACCTTGAACATTGCTGGTTTTCCTGCAAGTTCTTCAGCCTGATACTGTTCTGGGAAAGTAACGTTAACTTCAACTTCGTCTCCTACTTTCTTTCCTACTAACTGATCTTCAAATGTGTCAATAAATGAATGTGATCCAATTGTTAATGGATAATCTTCACCCTTTCCACCTTCAAATGCAACACCATCAACAAATCCTTCAAAATCGATTGTTACCTGGTCTCCATTTTCCACTTCTTTATCATCTGCAGCAACTAATCTTGAGTTCTGTTCCTGAACCTTTGCTAATTCAGCATCAACTTCTTCATCTGTTACTGTTGTATCCTTAGCTTCTACTTCAATTCCTTTGTATTTTCCAAGTTCTACTTCAGGTTTTAATACTACTTCTGCTGTAAAGATAAATGGCTTTCCAGCTTCAATCTGTACGATATCGATTTCAGGCTGAGCAACGATTTCTAATTCACTTTCTGTTGCAGCATCAGCATAAGCTCCAGGAATCATGCTATTTACAGCATCTTCATAAAATACGCCAACGCCATACATCTTTTCAATCATCTTACGAGGTACTTTACCTTTTCTAAATCCAGGAATGCTGAATTTAGATTTAGATTTCTGGTATGCACTTTCTATAGCCTTTTCAACCTCTTCAGCAGGTACTTCAATTGTAAGCTTTGCAGTGTTATTTTCTAACTTTTCAACTTGTAAACTCATCTTAATATTTCCTCCTTGAATATGTAAAATGGACTATGAGTCAGTGTCCATCTTTCTATCTTTTTGATTGCAACAGGGCATACTACACCCTATACGCAGTACAACATTATAACATAAATGCAAGATACTGTCATCATTTTTTTATTAACTTTTTCAACTCTCTTTTTATCAATTATTATTTTTTTATTTAATACTTATATAATATTATTTGTAAACTTTCTCTATATAAATTATAAACTTCTAAGTGTTTTAACTATTGCATTTTATCAATTCTTTATTATGCAGATTTACTATCTATTAAAATGAATTGCTTCAGCAATACTTCCTGCTTTTTCTTCGCTGTCTAATATAGATACCATTTCAAGTCCCATCTCTAATGCTGCTCCTAATCCGTTTGCAGTAACAAACTGTCCATCAGTAACTACGCTTCCACCATATTCTTTGCAATCCATTTCTTTTTCAAAACTTCCATGACATGTAGCTCTTTTATCTTTTAGTAAGCCCAAATGACTATATATACTTGGTGCTGCGCATATAGCTGTAAGATACTTGCCTTCCTTATAATATTTTAATATTGCCTGTTTCAACATATCGCATGCCTCAAGATTAGGTGTGCCCGGTATACCTCCCGGGAGAAAAATTCCATTTCCTTCATCAAAATTAATATCTTTAATTAATTTATCTGCCATAATGTTTACTTTATGAGAACTTTCAACCATTAATTCATCCGTTACGGATACTGTAACAACATCAATTGTATGGCTTCTTCTCATTAAATCGATTACCATTAACGCTTCTGTTTCTTCAAATCCCTGTGCTAAAAATGCATATATTTTCTTCATGATATTTATTCCTTTCTATATCATTTTATTAGTTTTATTCTGTACAATCACTTTCTTTATATTTGTACTTTTCTTGCCTTTATTATAGCAAACTGATAATATTATTCTAGTATTTAATGTTTTGTTATACAACTATATTTTATGAAAGGTATTAACGTATTTGTTATAATGGTATTTTTATGGAAATAGAACGCAAATTTATTCCTAAATGTCTTCCTGACAATTTAGACTCTTATGAACACCACGATATTCAACAGGCTTATTTAAATACTTCTCCTGTTATTCGAATCAGAAAACAGGATGAGGATTATTTTCTTACATATAAAGGTAGCGGAATGATGTCTAGAGAAGAATATAATCTTCCTCTGAATCAAAAAAGTTATTTTCATCTTTTGACAAAAGCCGATGGTAATATTATTACAAAAACACGATATCTCATTCCTCTATTTAATTCTCTAACAGCTGAGTTAGATATTTTCCACGATATATTTGATGGTCGTTTACTGGTAGAAGTCGAATTTAATTCTATCGAAGATGCCAATTCATTTATTCCACCTGAATGGTTCGGAGAAGATGTCACATATGACAAAAAGTATCATAACAGTAATATGAGCAAAGAAATATTGTAATTTTTTCAACTCAACAAAAAAAGGATTTAACGCAATAACTAAAAATTTTTTACCTTTTTAATTATTGCATAAATCCTTTTATTATTACATTAGTCTTTTTTATTTATTTCAAAATATTTTGGATTGTTTTATGTGATATTGTAAACTCTAATGCGCCCATATATGCCGGTGCAACATCTCCTTCTGCAAAACATATAACTAATTCACCTGAATTATTAATATAAAACTGTTGATTTTCATCTATTTTTTCAAATGTTGTATATTTTTCCTCTTCATCTATAAAATATTTATACTGTGAATTTTCTTTCATTTTCTTTTTCATCTGTTTCTTTATATCTTTAGTAATTACATCTACATATTGACTATCTTTTTTAAACAAATCTGTTAATTTTATCACTTGTCCTGTCTTTTTATCAATTGTATAAAAATAGTTTACTTCATAACCATCTGCCTGAGACATATATGCTGACAACTTAATGCAATAATAATCAATTGAATTTGTAACTACAGTATTATTCACCTTTAAAGAAGAATACCCTAAGCCACCAACTTGTTTTCTAAATTCTTTAATAAGTTCATTTGTTTTTTTCTTCATATCCTGATTTATTTTTTCTTCAGATTTATCAGCGTTTTCTCTAATTTCTAATTCCGTATCTTCTGTTTTATTTTTCACTTTTTTCAAATTAATATCTGCATAATTTTTGCCATCATCAAATTTATATTGCCTAAATGTGACCATTTCAAAATATGCACCTACAAAAGGTATTTTTTGCATAGCATATGCTGTTGATTCATTTATATTAGGAATTATTATTGTACATATAATTACTGCTGCAACCGCAACTGCCATATGCCAATAATTCTTTTTTTTAATGCATAAAGAATCTGCCTCTTTTAAATATTTTTCATTAATTCCACTCATAGCTTCCAGCAATTCTAAATTACTGATTTTTTCTTTTTTATTGTCCATGCCTATTCTCCTTAATATATTTCATATCCTTCATTTTCCAAATAGCTCTTTAATTTTCTTCTCATTCTATGCAATAACACTTTTACTGCCGACTCTTTAAGATTAAACCTATCCGCAATTTCTTTTATTTCATCCAAATAAAAATATCTTCGTACAAATATTTGTCTTTTTTGTTTTGGCAGTTTTTCGAGATATTTATTAATTGAATTTTCTAATTCTTTTCTATCCATTTCTTCACTCACATTATTATTCAATAGAATTTCGCACTCATTTAATTCATCTAATGTCTTTTCAATTCTTGAATTAACTCTTTTGCTTGCATTTTCATATTTATATTTATTAATTGCCTGATTTCTTGTTATTTTTCCAATAAACGCTGATAAAATCTCCGGAATTATCGGTGGTATGGAATCCCAAACTTTCAGCCATGTATCATTTATACACTCCTCTGTATCTTTTTCATTTAACAAAATTCTAAAAGCTATTGAATAACAATATTTACCATATTTTTGTTCTATATTTACAATTGCTCTTTCATCCCTTTCAAAAAATTGTTTGATAATAACTTCATCATCCACTATTTCATTTATTTTTTTTTGATTAATTGACGAATTTTTCATTTTAATTTCCTTACTAAAATCTATTTTCAGTTATCCGTATTTATATTATTTAAAATATTATTATATAGCAACGTTGCGTAAGCCTTACACCCCGATTCTGTTAAATGAATTCCATCATTCACAAACCAGTCCTTATGACTTTCTCCATATGTTGACCAATCTATTAAATTCACATTTTTATATTCGTTTACAATGCTTTCAATCATATGATTTGATTCTTCCTGCCACTGCAAATGTTCGCCAAAAACATTTACCCAATATATCTGTCGCTTTGCACCAATAGCTTTAATCAATTCTTTTCCTGTCGAAGAAGAAAATGTTCCATTTGTTCCCAATGCAATAACAACAATATCTCCTAGTTTTCCTTCTCTTTCTAAATTCTTAACAATATCTTTTGCCTGTGATACCTGTCTTGATACTTTTGCATCAATAATTATATTAGGATTTATTTTTTTCAATTCGGCTGATGCTCCTAACAATACAGAATCTCCTATTATTGTAATTTTTTCATTTTTAATTTGCTGCTTTTTTGTTTTTTTCTTTTTTTCATTAGTATAATCTTTATTATTCACTTGTTCATTTTTTAAAGTTACAGGTTCTTGATTATTTGCTATGTCATTATTTTTTTTCTCATAATTGTTTTCATTTTTCATCTCACTTACTACTTTGTTTTCATCAGCTTTTATTAATGTTCTATTCAATACCTTTGACAAGTCACATCTAACAGTCAAAATACACATAATCAAAACTATACATGCAGATAAATAACTCTTAGCTAAATAACTTTTAACAAATTTATTTTTTTTGCCTCTTATTCGATTGGTGTTTAAACGTTTTGTAAAGCAATTTTGAACTATTGCAATACCTAAAATCAACAATATCTGTATTACCCATGATGTGATTCCATAATTTGCCTTATAATATCCAAAGATAAATATAATAGGATACATCCATAAATATATTTCATAACTTATCTTTCCAACAACAGTTAGAGGGCTCTTTTCAATTACTCTACTAAATCCACTGCCAGACATCAGTAAAACAATTAATGCACAAATAACACTATTTACGAACAGTCCTCCTAAATATACATATGCGCTCTGTCCTTCTACAATAAAGTATCCACATATGCATAACACACTTAACATTACTAAAAAAATGTTTTTGGCATATGAAACTATTTTTGACTCGCTATGCTTTAAATTATTTTGTATAATTGCTACAAGCACTCCCATCAAAAGCGAAAACATTCTTGTATCTGTCCCGTAATATAATCTTGATACATCATTTTGTGGGCTATACAAAACACTCATCCACGCTCCGCCAACTAACACTACTAAAGCAAGTATTATTAAAGTTTTCTTTTTAGAAAAGTACTTTTCACCACGTTTTATCATGAAAAATAGTACAGGCCAAACAATATAAAATTGCATTTCTATAGCTATAGCCCATAAATGTGTAAATGGCGACTGGTTACTCATTCTGGCAAAATATGATGCATTTTGTTGAATTTGCCACAAATTATTATATCCTCCAAAAACGCTAATAATTTCACTTGTTTTTCCTTTTAACACTTCCGGTATAAATATCGCTAACATTCCACACACCGAGCATATCATAATTATTAATGGTGGGAAAATTTTCTTTATCCGTTTCATGTAAAATTTTTGAACAGAATATTTTCCATTCGTCACTTCCCATTCTGCCCCTTTATAAATCAAATATCCTGATAAAACAAAAAACATATTGACTCCAAGAAATCCTCCTGGAAATTTACCTGGTATTAAATGATAAAAAACAACTCCCAGAATTGCGATTCCTCTCATTGCATCTAAACCTTCTATATAATTTTTCTTTTTAGTATTCATTTTTATCCCTTTCTAATTAGTTTTATTATTTTTATCTTATATATCTATAGACACGATAATTTCATATCAGGTTACACTTTTTTTTGAAAAATTATATCTTTTAGTTTTTTTGTGCTAACTAAATAAAAAGCCTCATTAATGTCCCGGCTTCTAATCGTTAGATTTTTTTGTGCTAACTTTTAAAAGTAAGTATACTAATGAGGCTTTTCATTAATTTTTTAATTTCACCACAATCATTTAGTTCCAAAACATTATTAGATTTCTTAAATGACAATATATTCTCATACCTTTTTCATTATCATAATATGTTAATGTGCTCTCAGGTGTAACAGCAATACTTGCTGCAATCGTACTTATAACAGCCCATATCGTACATAATACAAAAACTCGGTATATCCATTTTTTTAGTTGTTCATTCTTCATATTTCCACAAACATAGAACATAACTGCCAATCCCGCCATCATAAACTGCCATGCATAATCACATCCGTATCTTATGGAATAACCATTTTCCCATGTCATTGAAACCATTATTAACGGGAATATAATTCCAGGTATAAGCCATGTCAATGCAAGTTTTATCTTCTCTTTTTTATCAAAATTCTTAGCAAGTTTCGGTGCATATAGAACTGAAAGTATTGGAAGTCCTCTTGCAATCAATCCCATTGTACATGGTGTATCCACAAAATAATACCCATTAAGCTGCATTGAGTCATAATTACCATGTATGAACGGAAATGTTGAATTAATAGTCGGTATAACTAACAATGTATTTACAACAGCAACCATAACCAATTCAATAGTTGATTTTGCCTGAATAAAATCATTTATTGTTAATGAATATTGAATTCCAAAATCAAAAACACTACCAAATCTTGCATAATTGTACCACATTTGAATTAATCCAAATACAACATAAGGCACACCTGCTGCCAAAACATATTTGATAATCTCTATTGCATTCTTTCCATTTTGCTTATTGTTCTGAATTAATCCATATAAAATCCATATTACACATGCGAAGCACCAAAATACAGCTGTAACTCTTGCAAGAACTGCTAATCCCATAAACAGCGCAGACAAAAACAGGAAACTTTTTTTAATTTTCTTTTTCTGAAAAATTCCACTGTTTATAATAAAGAACATTCCTATCGCTGTAAAGCAAAGTCCTGATGCTGATGCTAATTCGTAAAACTTAGGTCTTACAACATTTAATGTAACTCCACTAATTATCAACGTTGTAAACAATCCCATTATAGTCATCCTAAACGGAATCTTTTTAAACCAGTTTTTTACAACGCTTATATATATTAATGCTATAAAAATCAACGCTATCATACTATAAATGTAAGTCGCTAAGGCCGTAGAAAAATATTTTCCCGTAATATTATGATATGGCATAAATAACGTTAAAACTGTTGTTATTCCATAATATGAATAATATTTTCCATTATAAAGCAAATGATCCCATTTGTATGATTCTCCCATTGTCGTTCTTTGCGTCCAGTCATACGGATTATCCACATCGAGTAACGCCTGCGGAACAGGATCAAGCAATGATACCTGTCCTTTTTCAAACGCATCAACTAATTCCTGATTTATCTGATTCGTCACAACTTCTTCTGTTTTAAACAAATCATCTGTATACATTTTTGCAATAAATGTAAGTGTTAACGCTGATACAACTACTGCAAATATAACTACCGCCTTTTGACTTTTTTTCTTCAGATTCATTCTTCCATCAAGTCCTGGATATTTAGCAAATACATATCCCAAAACCATTATGATAAATATCATAAAAACTCTGATAAAAGAAAATTTAAATGGAATTTTTTCATTTATAGTCAAACCTGTAATTGTATACCTCTGATTTGCTTCAGATTCTATTTTCATGGTAATCGTATATGTTTCACCTGTAAAACTACAAGTAGCATATTTTGTTTCAGGCATAGATTTAACTATATTCATCTTTTTATTGCTATACCTATCTGAGTCTCTATGTGCGCTTTCTGTATATGCGATACTTACATCTGTTTGTTCTTTTCCACCATCAGCAGATTCCATATTAAACTTTATCGTTTTAACATAATCATTTACCGGAAACTTTACTGCTATTTCCTTGTTCGATGCAGTATATACTCCATTACTCTCACTTGCACCTGTAACCTGTGCTTCCGACACTGGAATTGTCCTTTGATTATATTTACCTCCCAACAACGTAAAGCTCTTATAGTTAAACACAAAAATTTCCAATAAAATGCATATAACTAATGTTATTAATCCAAATCTAAGAACCTTGTCTCTAAATTCTTTTTCCACCTTTTTCTCCTCCATATATATTGGCTTTTCTTATTCTTCGATTCTAATATCCCATGTGAATAGCATAATAAATAATACCATATATCTCCTTTTAATTAAAGGTAGCTTTTTATTTGATTTTTTAGTAATTCTTCAAAAACAAAAAGGATTGTCGCAATCGACAATCCTTTTTCATGCGGGTGACAGGACTTGAACCCTTGAAACCCATTTACCAAAACGGTTTCCAAAACGGTCTTTAGCTAAGGCACCCCTCCCTTTGAGCGAAACCTGACAATATTTGTTTCATCTCAAAGGTGTCTAAAAGGTGCCCATATTCTCTTATAATGATTATTTTTTCATCTTCGTTTTAGACTTAGATTTCCGTTTTGGAATTTTTATTATACTATTCATAAATCTCATTAAGTTTATCTTTCAACGTTCCATCCTTTGCATATGGCAACGCATCCACCTGTTTGAAATTATGTTTTATAATCTTTACATCCTCATCAAAGCCAAGAATGTAGCTTGTTGCAATTTTATAAATAATTTCTGTAGGAGCCAATCCATAAACTTGTTTTTCAAAGATATGTTTCAATCTGGCATCCTTATCTGGATACAAGCGTTTCATCTCATCGCTCTGATATAAACGCTTTACAATTTCTGCAATGTACAAACCTGATTTCATATACAAATCAATGAACGTTTTGTCTGGCAAGTCAAAACATCCTGGATTTTCTTCTTCTAACATATCCACCATTTTCTTAACCATTGTCTTTGGTGTGAAAATCTGATTCGTCTTCTGAGGTGGAATATAGTCAAAAATATCTTCCACGCTTTTTTCATCAAAATAGTCTGCCAATTTCTTTTTCAATGCAAGAAATTCTTTCACTGAATCATCAAATACGACAGGGTCAAACAACTGACCTTCAAATTCTTTTTTCTCTCCTGTCTCTGGGTCTGTATATGAACCACCATCACGCAAAAATCTAAACTGGTCAAGTGTAATACTCGTTACTTCTTTAAATACATTATCTGGAATGACTGTATCAAACGTTGCAAGTGTCACCTCATTATCACCATACGCCATCAAAAATGATGGTATTGTTCTTGAGAACCCTCTTAAATGGTCACGAATACCTTCTTCAATTACAGATTTCTCACGTTCACGCTTATTTGTCTCAACTGTTTTTACAACATCTTTCTTTGATTCCTCTACAAGTTCCTCTAACCCTGTTTTCAGTATTTCTTGGAATTGTTCTGTTGCTTCTTCAATCTTTTTATCAAATTCCTGATTAATCTCTTCCGTTGAACGTCCTGTCTCATGACGAGACTGCAATGCATCTGTTCTCTCTTGTTCAATGGTATTCTTATCAATAGTGTAATTTGTAAATGACTTATCAATCAGATTGTCAGCAGCACCATTGATTCTTGATTCTAGTTTACGCTTGTCAGCCGCTTTCATCTCTGAACCGTATGTATTATTTGCTTCTGCAATGATATTTGATGTCATATGATTATGTGTATTTGATTTTAATTTATCCAATGCTGACGAAGCCGTTTCAGGTGTGTCAACAATTTTTGAAACTGTTGCAATTACATCCTCTGTTGGTGCAAATACTTTATCACCAAATACATCATTCGTTACACCAATAATAATATCATCTGGTACATCAACTTTCCCTTCATCGTTTAATGATAAATCATCTTTCACTTCTTCTGAGAAGTTTACTTTGTTCTTTGGCTCATCTACTGCCTCTAAGTTAGAAATAATATCTATTACAGCCTGTGGTGCACCAAATACCTGTGAAATATTCTGGAACAGGAAATTGCTCATAAATCCTCTACGTACAACTTCAACTGAACGTATCTTTCTTGGAATCGTCAATACTTTCTCTGCATCTAGTTCAATCAATTCACCATTTTCATCTTCACCAATTACAGGGAAGAAATTCAACAGTTCCTTAATATGTTCCTTGCGAGTTTCCAAATCACCTCTACCAGCTGATGTATCAGCAGACAAATCATTTGCAAACTCTTCAAAAATAGTCAATGTTCTTGCTGGGTCAAAATCAAATACATAAGCATTTTCTTTTCTTGCATAGCTGGAACCATTTTTGAATAAGCAAGGATTTTGGGCACGAAACGCAGCCTGCATATACAAAGCTGGACTTTTTACATTACTCAGCATCAATACTGCCGTCCATTCTGGAATTGTAACTCCAGTAGTCAACTGCCCAACAGATAGCGTAATTGTTTTGTCATATTTACTGATTGCTTCTACAACTTTATCATATGATTTCTTTGTTTCCTCTTCATCATCTATCTTGCCATCACCAGCAGCAAGAATAATCTTGTACTTTTCAAATACAGGATGCTCATGCAACTTCTTTGCCAATGCTTTCGCACTTTCTACTCTATCTAGTAGCCAAAATGTATGCTTAAGTTCATCTCTAAGCTCAGGTGTTGAAAATGGGAATTTTTCCTGTAAGGTCATTGCATCTAAAAATTTATCAACCGAAGAGTCATACTTGAATTTTCCATTATTTGTACTGAAAAACTCATTCAAATCAAAGGCATATTCTTCCGTTTCTCCATTGATTTCAACACCCTGCTTTAATTCGTCTTTTACAATTTCTGACATCTGATATGTAAACAGATTCAATCTTGGCAATGCTGCATATGGATTTTCTTCTTCAGAAGATACATCCCAATCACGCTTTGCTGTCTGTTCATCAGCGTATGTCCAATTGTAAATTGCATTATCATCAAACTTATTATTTGCCAATGCTTTGAACGGTGTTCCTGATAAATGCAATGTGAATTTACGGTTGATGCGTTCAAATGCCACATCGGTTTTGTATGTATCAACGCCCTCATGAGCTTCATCGATAACCAACACATCCCAATTCATTTCAGCAACTTCACGCAATTTATCAATTCCGTTAGTACTGAAATATTTTGAACCTTTCATATCTTGAAGACTTACAAACTCAATACAATTGCCATAGTTCTCATCATCTCCATGACCCATTAACGAAGTTATGTATTCACGCCTTGACAATACACATGGTTTGCCTTTTAAAGCATCTACTTCACTAACAAACAGATACCCTGATTCTGTTCCAAAAAACTTCATGTAATCTTCATACCAGCTATTAGCAATAGCAGGTCTGTTTGTTACTATCAATATAGTCTTTGCACCTGACTTCTTACAGAAATCATATACAGATAGTGTTTTTCCAAATCTTGGTTTTGCATTCCACAAAAATTCACCGTTTTCATGATTATTTTTATATGAAATCGTTTGTTCAACTGCATCTTCCTGTTCCTTACGAAGCTGATACGGTACAACTGTTGACAAACTCTGCATAACTCCATGATTAGCTCTGAAATCATAGAACTTGATTTTAGATTCCTGACCTGTTACATGAAACCATTCATTATTCTTACCTGATTCCTGTTCAATTCCAGATTTTCTAAGATATGCATGAAAATCTTTATCTGTAAAACGTTCACCAGAACCATCGTCAAAAAGTGCGTTACCCTTCCATTCCAGATTCCATTTCACATCAGCTGTATGTGTCTGCTGTTTAATACGTGTTTCGACATCTTGTTCCGTATACCCAATCTTTGTCCATCCGTTGTGTCTTGCTATTTCAGGAGTGGTATACGCATAAATCATTGGCGTAACATTTTTCGCCGTATTAATATTAGGCTTCTGCATTTATTCCATCTCCTTTACATTGTTCTCAATGAAGTTGATTTCTTCATCGGAAAGATTGTATTTTTTATAAAGTTGCTTATCTATATTGGCAATAGGCTGTGACCAGTCAATATCTGAAGCTGATGTAAAGTCTTGAAGTGGAATCATGTCCCATACACTCTTAGGATTGTCTTGTGTAACTTTCTTTATACCAAGCAGAGTTCTAAAAAATTTAGTTTTTATATACTCCTGCAAAGCCTTTGCTTCATACAATGAATTTAATCTTCCAATATTGATAAATGTATCAGTTGCCCCTTCATTCGGTGGAACAATTTCTGTTGATGTCAATACTTCTCCAAAAATTCCATTGCCATTTGACTTCGGGCACGCAACATTGTATGAATCAATAAAATCGTTATCCTGAACATATTTTCTTTCAATATAGCATATTGTGCGTTGATTATTGATACGACTCAAAATACCATAATATAAATTGTCATCATCAACATTAGTCTTATATGCTTCTGGAATTTTCTCAAAAAAATTAGAAGCAATCATGTTACCTGTACCTTTTCCTAATCGTGATGTTGCATATGGAAAATCTTTAAAAAATTCATTTGTTGTTCTATAACATCCACGAGATGATATTACACTGTCCAGCCACTCCCCCCTATGAACTCTTAAAGACTACTCCACTTGCCTCTCCGGCATAGGCTGTACGAATAATAGTATTCAATTCTTCATGCGAGGTAAAAATTTTGATTGCTCCATATTCTTTGGAACTATCTCTAATTGTAATCGCCACTCCCCCCTTAATCTCTGTAGTCGGAAATACTTTAGATGCATCTGCTTCATACTGCAAAACTTTAAAATGTTCATCATCTAATCTTTCTTTATTCCAACTTTTAGGAGTTTGACCAGCATTGAATAAAAATCTTGCTGGATGAATCATTTCTACACAATCAGCAACTTTATATGCTTCGTCCATAAAACGATTATATACAGGACTTTGCCTTCCATTACTTTTATTCTCTTCCTGATAAGGTGGATTTCCAATAACAAAATCAAATCTCATGACCTTATTCCTCCTTCATTCTTTTATACATTACACTTTTATCTTCTCGCCAATCATAAATTTTGCAATCTATCGCTTCTGGCAATACTTCTTCTATTTCAGGCTCGGATTCATCTTCAATTCCCATAATTTCAAACATAGTCATCTGATGTGGTTCATTTTCATCTTTTTGCTCACATACAGCACCTTCGTAAGGAATGACACCATGTATCCCATCCATTTGCCATAAATTCCAACTAATAATATCTGCAATACGCTTCAATGATGGATCTGTTGGTTCTTCATTCCATCTATCTCGTGTATACTCACAGAATGTTTCAAGAAGATTTACTCTTGCAATCAACAAATTGTCTCCCTGATATTCATATCCATATACACTTTCAAATGCACGATACACCCATTGATTCCATGTCTTGCGTGTCTGTGCATTTTCATTGACAATACGCAATTTTCTATCTAGGATTCCGATTCTATTATGAATTGGAATAATCTCACCTGTTGCTGCGTCATATCGCGATACAAGGTATGGAGCTTCTCCACAAGTAATTTCCAATCGTTTAGAATCCACATAATCCTTCCAAGTTTTTCCATCTGGGAAATCAATCTTTCCTTCCGTCGGAATCCATTTATGTTCTTTCTCTACATTGAATATATTTTCACGACCAAACCACTCTGTATCACAATGATTGTTCATTTTATTGCAAATCCATGACGGAGTAAAAACCTCAGCTTTCTTTCGTGTACGAAGTGCTTGTTCTTCCATGCTTTTTGATACACGAGGACGAATATCAATAGCATTATTCTGTAGCATAGACGCCTCAATTTCTGTTGCAAAAGAAGTATTATCATATGCTTCCGTTGCAAATATGATATTATTGCCTGTTGTTCTATCTTTCAATAATGTCTTTAATATTTTTTTTACATACGGTGCTGAGAAATCAATTAACTTATTCACCATATTCTCCTTATCATTCTAATTACATTTCTTTTAAATTATACGATATCTTGTCCCAATTCTCTACTTACTATTGTTAACATATCCGTTCTTATGTCTATACATCTTACAAGTTTCAAAATATCTACGAATTATCATATCATATCGAGTCTGTTTTTTCTATTTTTTATCTTTTTTAGGCAAAAAAAGAAAGGCTTTAACTTTAGCCTTTCTCATTCTTCTAGTATTCCATACAATCCATTAACGTTATCACAAACGTATCTTGTTTCTTAAAATTTCTTCAATACTCTGATGCCAACAGCATTGTTATATGGTCTATATCATCAATCACATAGATTTTTTCATCTATCTCAGTATCAAACGGCATATACATCACTTCTTCAAAGAAATCAGGAGCTTCCTGCGAATGTTTTATTTCTAATCTTTGTTCTGATGTATTACATTTGATATTAAACACCTGCAAATAGTCCATTTGTTCAACCTTTGTTTTAGCCTCTTCTATCACACACCAGACCAGCATCTGTACAGACATTGGTATTTTTTCTGCAACACCTCTTGTAACATAAGTTGCTTTTGGTTTGTCAAAATATTTGTTTTTATCCATCCTTATACTCCTTTCATCTTTGGATAGAAAAGCACCAACGCATCTTCTGACGAAAGCAAATACAACTCTTCTATCCAATCATTTTCTTCTGTCTTGTATACTTCTCTGTATTCAGCAATATCCGAATCAATTTTGTAGTATTTCATCACCGACTCTAGACTTTCCTCAACATCTTTCACAGTAGGGAAAAACAGGGCATATCCACCATTATCTGATGGCTTTCTATTATTTCCGTATGCTTTATTCAAAATGTCTGTTATTTCGCCAATTCTTCCACTTATAACCTTAGGTGCCTTTATCATATTTTTCATGTCTAAGTCATTCATTATTCTTTGATACATTATTTCTCTCCTCCCTCTTATTTATTTTCTTCTTTGTATTGTTTTTCTTTAATTGTCTGCTAAGTTCTGACAATGTTTCTGTCATTGGAAATGATTTCAGACTCCATTTGTTTTTAGGGTAATGTAACCCTAGAAAAAGAGGATGCACTCCTACTGGTACATCCTCATCCATTTCTTCTGCTTCAATATGTTTTACCTGCTTGAATAGTTTCTTTTCTTTCATTGCTGAAAGTAGCATTAATTTCTTTTCAATTGTCTTTTTGTTAGAACTAAGACTACTCCCCCACGCTATCACAATATTATATTCTGATATATCAGGACTATCTAATATATTCAGAATATACTTAATATTTGTTGCCTCTGTTTCAAGACTCTTTGCCAATGGCTTGCTGTTATAGATTGTGCTGTATAGATTTACTATGCGAACAG
>OGXT01001409.1_pt1 | contig 23504 bp, 20 predicted proteins | sample 1576361 | NCBI WGS metagenome assembly OGXT01 (sample SAMEA3541514, study PRJEB24748) | human gut metagenome | biome: human gut; feature: human-associated habitat; material: faeces | place: China | collected 2012 | reverse complement strand
CCTCCAGACGCCGGTCGGGGTTGGCCACCACAAAGGCGGTCATCATGCCGGACAGCTGGCAGCCGGTGCCGGTGATCTTACCCATCTCCGGCCGGCCGTTGCGGATGACAAAGCAGCGCTGGCCGTCGCTGACCAGGTCGATGGCCCCGGTGACGGCCACGATGGCATGGCTGCGCTGGGCGAAGTCCTTGACAAAGGCCACGGCGGAATCCAGATTCTCGTCGGATACGGCGTCGGACACGTCGGCGTCCACGCCACGGGTTTTGCCGCTGCCCAGGGCCAGGGTCTTGATTTCGGAGATGTTGCCCCGGATCCCGGTGAAGGGCAGCTGCTCCATCAGGTCCACGGCGGTGTTGGTGCGCAGGGCGGAGGCACCGGCCCCAACAGGGTCCAGCAGCAGCACATGGTGCAGCTGCGCCGCCTTCTTCCCGGCCCGGAGCATCCCCTGGATGCTCCGCTGGTTCAGGGTGCCGATATTGATGTTCAGACCGCCGCAGATGGAGGTGATGTCCTCCACGTCCTCCGGCTCGTCGGACATAATGGGACTGCCGCCGCAGGCCAGCAGAATGTTGGCCACGTCGTTGACGGTGACATAATTGGTGATGTTGTGGACCAGAGGCACGGTTTTGCGCACGTTGTCCAGGCAGATTCCCAGCATAGAAATACACTCCTTACAGCAAAAAATGCGGACATGCCAAAAAAGGCATATCCGCATGGCTTGGAGCGTGTGCGTCGGTATGTCCCTACGTTGGCATTATCCAAATCAGGTTGAAGGGTCTGGGCGATGACAGCCCACTCTCAGCCCGCTGCGGCGAGCTCCCCTGTTGACGTAGGGTATGATAACACCAATTTTCGGGTTTTGCAAGGGGAAATTTGGAATTTTATAGCGGGAGATGGCGAACGGAGTAGTCCAGGATGATTTTTTTGCAGCGAGGGCAGTTGAATGCTTCCGCAGCTGCGCCGCCGAAAACGGACGAACCGGAATCCGCCAGCGTGATGGCATCCTTCTTCAGCCCGGCCAGCGCAGCCACCGCACCGGCTTCCCGGGACCAGTATACGCCGTCCCGGCTCTGGATGACGCCCGGGGTCATTTCTTCCCCGCAGAAGGGACATTTCATCGGCATAGAGACACCTCCATAATCATCAGATTGGCGAGATTGTAGCATAAAACCGGGGAAAAAGCAAGAAAGGCTTCCTTTTTGAAGCAATCTGTGATATACTGGGCGAAAAATACCCGAAAAGGGAGGGATGCGGGATGAAAATCGGAACGGTGGAGGTGCCCTCGCAGCTGGTGCTGGCCCCCATGGCGGGGGTGACGGACCTGGCCTTCCGGCTGATCTGCCGGGAGCTGGGGGCGGGCCTGACGGTCACGGAGATGGTCAGCGCCAAGGCCCTGTGCTATCAGGACAAAAAAAGCCGGGGCCTGCTGAAGCTGTCCCCCGGGGAGCGCCCGGCCAGCGCCCAGATTTTCGGCAGCGACCCCGTGTGCATGGCGGAGGCCGCGTGCATCGCGGCGGAGATCTCCGGGGCGGACCTGATCGACATCAACATGGGCTGCCCGGTGGGGAAGATCGTCTCCAACGGCGACGGCAGCGCCCTGATGCGGGACCCGGAGAAGGCCGCCCGGATCGCCCAGGCGGTGGTGGAGGCCTCGCCGGTGCCGGTGACGGTGAAAATGCGCCGGGGCTGGGACAAGGGCAGCATCAACGCCGTGGAGCTGGCACAGATGCTGGAGCAGGCGGGGGTGTCGGCCCTGGCGGTCCATGGCCGCACCCGGGCCCAGATGTACGCCGGGCAGGCGGACTGGGTCACCATCCGCCAGGTGAAGGCGGCGGTGTCCATTCCGGTGATGGCCAACGGCGACGTGTTTTCGGCGGAGGACGCCGTGAAGATCCTGCACTTCACCGGGGCCGACGCCGTGATGATCGGCCGGGGCTGTCTGGGCAATCCCTGGCTGTTTCAGCAGGCTCAGGCGGCGCTGGAGGGGCAGCCCATCCCGCCGCTGCCGCCCCTGGCCCAGCGGTGCGACACCGCCGTGCGGCAGATCGAGCTGGCGGCCCGGGACAAGGGGGAGCACATCGCCATTCTGGAGGCCCGGAAGCAGTACGCCTGGTATCTCAAGGGCGTGCCCCACGCGGGATATTACAAGGAGCAGATCGTGCGCATGAACACACTGGAGGATATGTACCGGATCACGGAGGGCATCCGCCGGGACCTGATATAAGGCGGGCCCAAGGAGGAAAAGGAGGAATTCTATGCACAAGAGAAAGCAATGGATCGTGGCGGCGGGGTTGGCCCTGTGCGGGCTGCTGCTGGCTGCGCTGACCCTGGGACGGCCCCGGGATGTTCCCGAGACAAGCCGGGACAGCGCGCCCTGGCCGGTGGTGCGGGTGGTCCCCGCCTGGAACGGCCTCCAGGCGGAAAGAAACGTGTACTGACCCGGCTGGGAGAGAATGCAATTTACTTAAAATCGTGCATAAAATTATTCAGATGCAAAAAAACGGCCACCTCAATTGACAAAACCGCTGGGGGTATGGTATGCTGAAAACAGCATACCATACGAAGTAAACCACAGGGAACAGGAAAGGAGAACCAGACGATGAAACGCAGGATTTTCACTTTTCTGCTGGCGGCGGCGCTGGTGCTGCTGACCGCCTGCTCTGGCCGGGGCGTGGTACGTCCTCCTGTCCGTATCGGGGAAGGCACTGGGAATGCCTGCTTTAACAGGTCGTTTTCCCTGACGGAGGCCTTTGAGGAGGCTGACGTTGTGGCATTGGTCCAGGTAGGGAACTGGCTGGGGGAAAAGACGGAGGGGTTCCCCTATACCTATTACGAAGCCGATGCGTTAGAATGCTACAAGGGCGATATCCCCGCCCATTTTACACTGATGCAGTCCGGTGCATCCACGTCAACTTATGAGGACTACCCACTATATACCTATGGCAACCAGCTGCTGCTGTTTCTGGATCAAACTCAGACAGACTGGGGCGAAGCATATATACAATATCCGGGCGCCTATGTGAATGTTTGCTCCTTTATCACCATGATGTACGTGGCGAACGCAGACGACGGCAGCCGCTACTTTGTGGACCGCTTCGGCCTGATGACTTATGAGGAGCTGATGAATAATCCAGGCTCCGCGACACTGGGGCAGCCGTTGTCCCGGATGCAGGAGAGCACCGTGAAGGAGCTGCGGGCAGACCTGGAAAAGACGGACCCCCTGCTGGCGGAGAGTCTTTCCTTCGGGGAGCGGCAGAACAGTTTCCTTGAACCCTATGTCTATACCCAGGACGCCCTGGAGACCCTGTTTGCATCGCTGAACCAGGGGTAAGGCCCCGTCCTGCGGGATATATTGTTGGAGGATCACCGCCAATACACACCAAACACCAAAATAACACACTCCCGGCCACCGGCCGGGAGTGTGTTATTTTAACGATGATTTACTTCACGATCAGCGTCTGGCCGTCCATCTCCTGGGGGGCGGCCAGGCCCATCACATCCAGGATGGTGGGGGCGATGTCCGCCAGGCGGCCGGGGCGCAGCTCGTTGCCTGCACCGCACAGGATGAAGGGCACCAGGTTGGTGGTGTGGGCGGTCATGGGGCTGCCGTCGGGCTGGAGCATGACCTCGGCGTTGCCGTGGTCCGCCGTGACCATGGCGATGCCGCCCATTTTCAGGGTGGCCTCCACCACACGGCCCACGCAGGTGTCCACCGTCTCCACGGCCTTGACAGCCGCCTGGAGAACACCGGTGTGGCCCACCATGTCGCAGTTGGCGAAGTTCAGGATGATCACGTCATACGCGCCGGAGTTGATGCGCTCCACGCACTTGTCGCAGACCTCCCGGGCGCTCATCTCGGGCTGGAGGTCGTAGGTGGCCACCTTGGGGGAGGGCACCAGCACCCGGTCCTCGCCGGGGTACTGCTTCTCCACGCCGCCGTTGAAGAAGAAGGTGACGTGGGCGTACTTCTCCGTTTCGGCGATGCGCAGCTGGGTCAGGCCCATGGAGCTGAGGTACTCGCCCAGGCCGTTTTTCACCGGGATCCGGGGCCAGGCCACCAGCACGTTGGGCATGGAGGCGTCGTACTCGGTGTTGCAGACGTAGGTGGTGGGGAAATACTCCCGCTGGAAGCCGTCAAACTCCGGGTCCACAATGGCTCGGGTGATCTCCCGGGCCCGGTCGGGACGGAAGTTGAAGAAAATGATGCTGTCGTTGTCGGAAATGGTGCCCTCCGGGTCGCAGACCACGGGCTCCATAAACTCGTCGGTGACATCGTTGGCATAGGACTGGGCCACGGCGTCCACGGGGTCGGGATTCTGGATGCCCTCGCCGTAGACCATGGCGTCATAGGCCAGCTGCACCCGCTCCCAGCGGTTGTCCCGGTCCATGGCGTAATACCGGCCCATAACGGTGGCGATTTTGCCCACGCCCAGGGCCTGGCACTTATCCCGGCAGGCGGAGACGAAGTCCCTGCCGCTGGTGGGGGACACGTCCCGGCCGTCCAGGAAGGCGTGGACATACACCCGGGTCAGGCCCTTGTTCTTGGCCATTTGCAGCAGGGCATACAGGTGCTGGATGTGGGAGTGGACGCCGCCGTCGGACAGAAGCCCGTACAGGTGCAGGCTGGAGCCCTTTTCCAGGCAGTCGTCCATGGCCTTGTTGTAGGCGGCGTTTTCAAAGAAGCTGCCGTCGTCGATGGCCCGGGAGATGCGGGGCAGATCCTGGAACACCACCCGGCCGCCGCCGATGTTGGTGTGGCCCACCTCGCTGTTGCCCATCTGCCCGGCGGGCAGACCCACGTCCAGGCCGCTGGCGGACAGGGTGGTGTGGGCATATTCGGCAAACAGCCGGTCCAGCTGGGGCGTCTGGGCCAGGCTCACGGCATTGCCGGGGCCGGGGTCGGTGAGGCCGAAGCCGTCCATGATGATCAGGGTAGTAGGCGCCTTGTTCATTGCGGAACCTCCTGTCGATTCGCTTAGTCCTGGTTGGCGGCGTTGATAATCTCCACAAAGTCGGCAGGCTTCAGGGAAGCGCCGCCGATGAGGCCGCCGTCGATATCGGGCTGGGCCAGCAGCTCCGCCGCGTTGCCGGGCTTCATGGAGCCGCCATACTGGATGGTGATGGAGCGGGCGATGCGGGCCCCGTACAGATGCCGCACGGTGGTGCGGATGGAGGTGCAGACCTCGGCGGCCTGCTCGGCGGTGGCGGTCTTGCCGGTGCCGATGGCCCAGATGGGCTCATAGGCGATGACGCACTTGCGCAGCTTCTCGGCGGGGACGCCGGCCAGGGCGGACTTCACCTGCAGGGCGATGAGCTCCATGGTGATGCCCAGCTCCCGCTGCTCCAGGCTCTCGCCCACGCAGATGATGGGATGCAGACCCGCCTCCAGAGCGGCCAGAACCTTCTTGTTGACGGTGAAATCCGTTTCGCCGAAATACTGGCGGCGCTCGGAGTGGCCGATGATGACGTATTTGACGCCCAGGTCCTTGAGCATGTCGGCGGAAACCTCGCCGGTGTAGGCGCCGGACTTTTCATAGAACATGTTCTGCGCGCCCACGGAGATGCGCAGGTCCTTGAAGGCCTTCAGGGCGGCGGGGATATTCACGAAGGGGACGCATACCACCACGTCGCACCACTTGGCGCGGGGCATGATGGCCTTAATGTCGTCGGCAAATTTCTTGGTATCGCTGGCGGTCATGTTCATTTTCCAGTTGCCGGCGATGATGGTCTTGCGGTATCTGCGATTCATAGCGATTCTTACTCCTCTTATCCATATATCTCAAAAGGGTGAAAAGATTCCCCTTTGGTGTTATTTATCCAGCAGGCAGGCCACGCCCGGCAGCTCGATGCCCTCCAGGAACTCCAGGGAGGCGCCGCCGCCGGTGGAGATGTGGGTGATCTTATCGGCGAAGCCCATCTGCTCCACGGCTGCGGCGCTGTCGCCGCCGCCCACGATGGTGATGGCCCCGCTGCCGGCCAGGGCCTGGGCCATGGCCCGGGTACCGGCGGCAAACTTTTCAAATTCGAACACGCCCATGGGGCCGTTCCACACCACGGTGCCTGCGCCCCGGACGGCGGCGCAGAAGGTGCGGATGGTCTCGGGACCGATGTCCAGGCCCTCCATGCCGTCGGGGATGGCGTCGGTGGGCACCACCAGGCTGTCGGCGTCGGCGGAGAACTCCGCCGCGGCCACGGTGTCGGTGGGCAGCAGCAGCTGCACGCCCCGGTCCTTGGCCTTCTGGATCATCTGAAGGGCGTAGTCCAGCTTGTCCGGCTCACACAGGCTCTTGCCGATGGAGCCGCCCTGGGCCCGGGCAAAGGTATAGGCCATGCCGCCGCCGATGATGATGGTGTCGGCCTTTTCCAGCAGGTTGTTGATGACGCCGATCTTGTCGGACACCTTGGCTCCGCCCAGCACCGCCACGAAGGGACGCTTGGGATTCTCCAGAGCGCCGCCCATGATCTCCAGCTCCCGGGCCACCAGCAGGCCGGACACGGCAGGCAGGAACGCCGCCACACCGGCGGTGGAGGCGTGGGCCCGGTGCACGGTGCCGAAGGCGTCGGACACATACAGCTCCGCCATGGAGGCAAGCTCCCGGGCAAACTCCGGGTCGTTCTTCTCCTCCCGGGGGTCAAAGCGCAGATTCTCCAGCAGCATGATCTGGCCGCCCTGCAGGGCCGCCGCCTTGGCCTTGGCGTCCTCGCCCACGATGTCCTGGGCGAAGATGACCTCCTGGCCCAGCAGCTGGCTCAGACGCTCCGCCACTGGCCGGAGGGTCAGGCTGTCCTTCCACTGGCCCTTGGGCTTGCCCAGGTGGGAGCAGGCGATCACCGCCGCCCCACGCTCCAGCAGATACCGGATGGTGGGAAGGCTGGCCACGATGCGCTTGTCGCTGGTGATGGCGTGGGTCTCCTTGTCCTGGGGCACGTTGAAGTCGCAGCGCAGCAGGATCTTCTTGCCTGCCACGTCCACGTCCATGATGGTTTTCTTATTGTAATTCATATCGGTCGCTCCTTTATGAAAATAATACGCGGGATCAATCGGCCATTTCGCCGCAGTGCAGCAGGCCGGGGAAGCCCTGCTGGCGCAGAGCCTCATAGGTCAGCACCGCCACGGAGTTGCTGAGGTTCAGACTCCGGGCCGGGGAGACCATGGGCAGGCGGATGCAGCGGTCATAGTGGGCCAGGCGGAACGCCTCCGGCAGGCCCGCCGTCTCCTTGCCGAAAAACAGCCAGCACCCCTCCCGGAACCGGGCCTGGCAGTAGTCCTGGGGGGCCTTGGTGGTGGCCAGCCACAGGTCCTCCGCCGCCTCCGGGCGCCGCAGGAAGAAGTCCTCCAGGTTTTCGTAGTCATACACGGACACCAGGCGCCAGTAGTCCAGTCCGGCCCGCTTCACGGCCCGGTCAGAGATGTCGAAGCCCAGAGGGCGGATCAGGTGCAGGTCGCAGCCGGTGGCGGCACAGGTGCGGGCGATATTCCCGCAATTCTGGGGGATTTCCGGCTCAACCAGAACAATATGCACCATTTTCCCGTCCCTCCCTTCGGCCTTTGCCTGACATGACCAGCCTATTGTAATGCAATTCCCTAAAGAATGCAACCGGAAATTGTAAATTTTGGGCATTTTTTCTTAAAACGACAAAAAACCATCTGTGAATTGTATGGGATTTCCGGATTTTGCAGCAGATTTTGCAGACCGGAAAAATTATTGCCAGAAAAAAACGCAAAAATACTGGATTTTCACGCAGAGCATGATATAATGGGATGGATTATAGAAAGGGGGATGGTTCCCGTGAATTGTGAAATTGCGATTTTTGACCTGAAGGGTGCTCTGGCCCCCCAGGATAAGCCGCTGATGCTGCAGCCTGTCCTGTTCTGCCCGGTGCTGACCTGGGCGGCGCAGGAGCTTATGGACTGCGGCGTGCAGCGGTATTTTATTGTCTGCCCGGAGAACTGCCGCCAGGAGGTCCTGGACGACCTGCCGGGCTGTGACGTGACGTTTTTTGACCATGCGGAGGCGGCCCTTTCCGCCGCCGGCGGGGACGTGGTAATGGTCCCCGGGCCGGTGGTGCCGGTATACGGCCCGGAGGACGGACGCAGCGTGTATGCCGCCGACAGCCAGGTGCTGCTGGCCCGGCTGCGGGCTGGGACCCCTCTGACCGACTGCCCGGCGGAGGCGGCAGGCGTCCGCTCCCTGTGGAGGCCCCAGGCCCAGGCCCCGGCCTTCCGGCCCTTTGACTCGGCGGCGGCGCTGACGGCGGCCATGCCGGACGCCCGGGAGCTGATCCTGCGGCGGCTGGCGGAAAACGGGGTCACCGTGGTGGACCCCGCCGCCACCTATGTGGACCCCCGGTGCTCCGTGGCCCCGGGCGTGACCCTGCTGCCGGGGACCATCCTGCGGGGACACACCGCCGTGGACCGGGACAGCGAGATCGGTCCCAACTCCATGGTCCGGGACTGCCGGATCGGCCAGCGCACCACCGTGAATGCCTCCCAGCTCAATGACAGCACCGTGGGAAGCGACACCACCGTGGGGCCCTTCACCTATGTGCGGCCGGGGTGCACCATCGGCGACCACTGCCGGGTGGGGGACTTTGTGGAGGTGAAGAACTCCGTCATCGGCGGCGGCACCAAGATCAGCCACCTGACCTATGTGGGCGACAGCGACGTGGGCCAGCGGGTGAATTTCGGCTGCGGCACCGTCACCACCAACTATGACGGCCACAAAAAGTTCCGCTGCACCATCGGCGACGACGTGTTCCTGGGCTGCAACACCAACCTCATCGCGCCGGTCACCGTGGGGGACCGGGCCTATACCGCCGCCGGGTCCACCGTTACCGACGACGTGCCCGATGGGGCGCTGGCCATCGCCCGGACCCGGCAGACCAACAAGCCCGGCTGGGCCGACCGCCTGCACAGCCTGTGGAAAAAGGACAAGTGAGGCTGTCGAAAAGCCCGGAAATCTTCTGCCATCGGAAAGGAAGATAGTTACGAAAGAAACCCATCAGGGGTGTCTTTCGTTTGCAATCACAGGTTTTTCAGAACTTAAAAAGTTCTGAAAAACCGCACGCAAATTTTCAAAAAAGTTTTTTGAAAATTTGAAGTGAGTATCGGCGTCAGCCGTCTCAGATAGATCAGTACCAAGAGAGATTTTTTTGAGTAAGATAGAAAGCGAGTGTGTAAAGAAATGATTTCTCATGGCAAGGACATCAAGGTGTTCACCGGTAACTCCAATCCCGCTCTGGCAAAGGAGATCTGCCAGATCATCGGTACCAAGCTGGGCGAGTCTGAGGTAAAGACCTTCGCCGACGGCGAGGTGTCCGTCTCCCTGTACGAAACCGTCCGCGGCAGCGACGTGTTTCTCATCAACTCCACCTGCAAGCCCGTCAATGACAGCCTCATGGAGCTGCTGATCATGATCGACGCCTGCCGCCGGGCCTCCGCCGGGCGCATCACCGCCGTGATCCCCTATTTCGGCTATGCCCGCCAGGACCGCAAGGCCAAGAGCCGCGATCCCATCTCCGCCAAGCTGGTGGCCAACATGATCGTGGCCGCAGGCGCGGACCGGGTGCTGACCATGGACCTGCACGCCAGCCAGATCCAGGGCTTCTTCGACATCCCCGTGGACAACCTGCTGGGCAACCCCGTCTTTGTGGACTACTACGCCAAGAAGTTCGGTGAGCGGGCCGAGGACATGGTGGTGGTGTCCCCCGATGTTGGCTCCGTGGCCCGGGCCCGGACCTTCGCCCAGAAGCTGCACATGAACCTGGCCATCGTGGATAAGCGCCGCCAGAAGGCCAACCAGTGCGAGGTCATGAACGTCATCGGCGACGTGGCCGGCAAGGACTGCATCCTGTTTGACGACATGGTGGATACCGCCGGTTCCCTGTGCAACGCCGCCAAGGCCATCGTGGAGGTGGGCGGCGCCAGGAACGTGTATGCCTGCGCCAGCCACGGCGTGCTGTCCGGCCCGGCTCTGGAGCGGCTGGAGGGCAGCAACATCACGGAGCTGGCCCTGCTGAACACCATTCCGGAGACCCAGGGCGCCGGGTGCAGCAAGATCAAGTATCTGTCCGTGGCTCCCATGTTCGGCGAGGCCATTGAGCGGATTTATCAGGAAATTTCCATTGCCAAGCTGTTCAACTGAGCATTTTTGTGATATAATAACCGGGCGATTTTTTCGCCCGGTTATTTTTACCGGCAGTTTTCCGATACAGGGGGATGTGACGCTATGTTTTTTCATCGCAGCGGCGGCGGGATCAGCTGGCTGCTGGTGGGCCTGGGAAATCCCGGGAACCAGTATGCCGCCACCCGGCACAACATGGGCTTTATGGCCCTGGACCGTCTGGCGGACCGGGAGGGCTTCCGCTTCAATAAGCTGCGCTTCCGGGCCTGGACCGGCCAGTGGAAGGTGGGGGACCAGCAGGTGCTGGTGATGAAGCCCCAGACCTATATGAACCTGTCCGGCGAGTCTGTGGGCGAGGCGGCCCGGTTTTACAAGATCCCGGCGGACCATGTGCTGGTCATCAGCGACGACGTGTCCCTGCCTGCCGGGAAGCTGCGGATCCGGGGCGGCGGCAGCGCCGGAGGGCACAACGGCCTGAAGAATATCATCCAGCACCTGGGCACCGACCGGTTCCCCCGCATCAAGGTGGGGGTAGGCTCCCCCCGGCCCGGGGAGCACGACATGGTGGACTGGGTCATGGGCAAGCCCATGGGTGAGGACCGGACGGCAGTGGAGGACGCCCTGGACCGGGCAGGCGAGGCGGCCAAGGCCCTGATCACAGAGGGCATCGACCGGGCCATGAACCGGTTCAATTGATACTTTTAAGTTCTGTTACAGCTTCGGGGCGTATACTACAGTCGTATACGCCCCCGAGCGCGTTGCGGAGGAAGGGAGGTGCCCGGTGAAGGCGCTGATGAAGGAGCTGCTGCGCCTGACGGAGGTGCGGCAGCTGACAGAGGACGTAGAAAACGGCGTAAGCCCGGTGCTGATCACCGGCGTAAGCCCGGTGCACCGGGCCCAGGTGGAGGCGGCCCTGCATCTGAAGACCCGGCGGCCGCTGGTGGTGCTGTGTCCCGACGAGCGGGAGGCCCGGCGGCAGGCCGGTGACCTGCGGGTGCTCACCGGGGAGGAGCCGCTGGTGCTGCCGGCCCGGGAGCTGCAGTGGCGGCCCATGGAGGCCAGCCGTCAATGGGAAAACCAGCGGCTGGCGGCCCTGTACCGCCTGGGAAGCAGCCCCGTGGTGGTGACCACCCCGGAGGCCCTGGTGCAGCGGTGCATCCCGCCCCGGGTGCTGGAGCGGACGGTCCTGACCCTGGCCGTGGGCCAGCGGTGGGACCTGGGGGACCTGGCCCGGCGGCTGGCCGGAGCCGGATACACCCGGTGCGACCAGGTGGAGGGCCCGGGACAGTTCGCCCTGCGGGGCGGCATCCTAGACATGTTCTCCCCGGGGATGGAGCAGCCGGTGCGCTGCGAATTTTTCGACGACGAGATCGACTCCCTGGGCATTTTCGACACCGCCACCCAGCGGCGGGTGGAAAACCGCCGGGAGGCCCTGCTGCTTCCGGCGGCGGAGGTGCTGCCCGGCTGGCAGGAGGGCCAGGCGGAGCAGGCGGCCCGGCGGCTGGAGGCCGCGGTGAAGCGCCTGGCCCGGAAGCAGGACACCCAGGCCCTGCGGGAGCTGCTGACCGCCGACGCCGCCCGTCTGCGCCAGGGCATGGCCCCCAACGGCCCGGACCGGTGCCTGGCGGCGGTGTATCCGGAAAAGACCACGGCCCTGGACTATCTGCCCGAAAACGCCCTGGTATGCGTGGAGGAAAGCGGCCGGACGGCGGAGGCCCTGCGGGGCTGGCTGTGGCAGCTGAAGGAGGACGTGTCCGCCGGAATGGAGGCGGGCTTTCTGGCCGGGGAGCTGGCGGATTTCGCCGCCTCGGAGCAGGAGCTGGCGGCCCGGCTGGAAAAGCGCCCCACGGTGCAGCTGGACAGCCTCACCACCGGTCGGCAGCTGCTGGCTCCCAAGGACCTGTTACAGCTGACGGCCAAGCAGCTGTCCAGCTACGGCGGGTCCCTGGAGCTGGCCTGCACGGACCTGACCCACTATCTCACCGCAGGCTACCGGGTGATGGTGCTGTGCGGCGGCGAGGTCCGGGCCCGGAACCTTCGCCAGATGCTGGCGGACCGGAAAATCCCCGCCGCCGTGGACCTGTCCGGGAAAAAGTCCCCGGAAAAGGGCACGGTGCTCATTGCCGTGGGCGCTCTCTCCGCCGGGTGCGAATACCCGGAGGGGCGGCTGGCGGTGCTGACGGAGGGGCAGCTGACCACGCCCCTGTCCGGCCGGAGTAAAAAGCCCCGGCCCAAGCGGGACAGCAATCAGCAGAAGCTCCAGTCCTATACGGACCTGACCCCCGGGGACCTGGTGGTCCACGCCCACCACGGCATCGGCCGGTTCGTGGCCATGCTGCGCCTGCCGGTGGACGGGGTGGAGAAGGACTATATCAAGATCGCCTACGCCGGGCAGGACGTGCTGTACGTCCCGGCCACGTCCCTGGACCTGGTCAGCAAGTATATCGGCCCCGGCGAGGACAACGAGCGCACCAAGCTCAACAAGCTGGGGGGCACCGAGTGGGCCAAGACCACCCGGAAGGCCAAGGCCGCCGCCAAGGACCTGGCGGAGGGGCTGATCCGGCTGTATGCCCAGCGGCAGCGGCTGGCAGGCCATGCCTTCTCCCCGGACAGCCCCTGGCAGCAGGAGTTTGAGGACGCCTTCCCCTATACGGAGACCGACGACCAGCTGCAGGCCATCCGGGACATCAAGGCCGATATGGAGCAGCCCCGGCCCATGGACCGGCTGCTGTGCGGCGACGTGGGCTACGGCAAAACCGAGGTGGCCCTGCGGGCGGTGATGAAGTGCATCATGGACGGCAAGCAGGCCGCCATTCTGGTGCCCACCACCGTCCTGGCCCAGCAGCACTATGCCACGGCGGTGAACCGCTTCCGCTCCTTCCCGGTGAACATCGAGGTGCTGTCCCGGTTCCGGACCCCGGCCCAGGTGCGGGACATCCTGGCCCGGACCCAGGCGGGAAAGGTGGACCTGCTGATCGGCACCCACAAGCTATTGCAGAAGGACCTGCAGTTTCACGACCTGGGCCTGCTGGTCATCGACGAGGAGCAGCGCTTCGGCGTGACCCACAAGGAAAAGCTCCAGGAGCGGGCCAAACAGGTGGACACCCTGACCCTGTCCGCCACCCCCATTCCCCGGACCCTGAACATGGCTCTGTCCGGCATCCGGGACATGAGCACCATCGAGGAGCCGCCCCACGACCGCCAGCCGGTGCAGACCTATGTGGTGGAGCATGAGTGGCCCGTCATCGCCGAGGCCATCCGCCGGGAGCTGAGCCGGGGCGGGCAGGTGTACTACCTGCACAACCGGGTGGAGAACATCGAGTCCACCGCCGGGCGGCTGCGCCAGTGGCTGGGGGAGGACGTGGCCATCGGCATTGCCCACGGGAAAATGGCCGAGCGGGAGCTCAGCTCCGTGATGCAGCAGATGGCCGACGGCGAAATCCAGGTGCTGGTGTGCACCACCATCATCGAAACCGGCATCGACATCCCCAACGTGAACACCCTGATCATCGAGGACGCGGACCGGCTGGGCCTGTCCCAGCTGCACCAGATCCGGGGCCGCATCGGCCGCAGCGCCCGCCGGGCCTATGCGTACCTGACCTACCGCCCCGGGAAGGTGCTGACGGAGGTGGCCTCCAAGCGGCTGTCCGCCATCCGGGAGTACGTCACCTTCGGCTCCGGCTTCCGCATCGCCATGCGGGACCTGGAGATCCGGGGGGCGGGCAACCTGCTGGGGCCGGAGCAGTCCGGCTATCTCATGAGCGTGGGCTATGATATGTATCTGAAGCTGCTGAACGACGCGGTGCTGGAGCAGCAGGGGAGGGGACGGGACATCCGCCCCGACTGCTCGGCGGACCTGGCCACCTCGGCCCACATTCCGGAAAAATATGTGTCCTCCCCCCGGCAGCGGATGGACCTGTACCGCCGGATGGCGGCCATCCGCACCACCGAGGAGGCCTCGGACCTGGTGGACGAGCTGACGGACCGTTACGGCGACCCGCCCAAGGCGGTGATGGCCCTGCTGGACGTGGCCCTGCTGCGGGCCGCGGCAGCGGAGGTGTTCATCACCGATATCACCCAGAAGGCCGGTGTGGTGGCCTTCACCTTTGACAGCCGGGTGGATGTGCCCAGCCTCATGGCCGTGTGCACCATGCCGGGCTATCGCAGCCGCCTGCGGCTGTCCGCCGGGGAGCCGCCCCGGCTGCAGCTGCACCTCTCCCCGGGGGAGGACGCCCTGGCCGCCGCCGGGAAGCTGACGGAGGAGCTGCGGCTGAAAAAAGAAGAACTGGGCAAAGCCCATGAAGGAGGAGCAACATGAAAAAATCCCTGATCCGTCTGGCCGCCTCGGTGGTCCTGTCCGTGGCGCTGGTGGCGGCGATCTCCGCCAGCGGGATCCTTACCAACGGCCACCGCAGCGACGGCCTGTTTTACCAGGCCTCCGGCATCCGGCCGGACGCGGAGCTGCTGACCGTCAACGGCGAGACCATCGACGCCGAGGAGTATCTGTACTGGGTGGCCTACGACTGCGAGTATCTGTCGGCCAACGTGTCGGACCTGGACTTTGACGCGGAGCTGTCCGACGGCATGACCTACGGGGCCTATGCCAAGCAGGACGCCTTGGAGACGGTGAAGCTGTACGCCGTGATCCGCCAGTGGGCCAGGCAGGGGAACGTGACCCTGACCGACTCCGACCGGGAGGCCCTGGAAAAGCAGCGCCAGCAGTATATCAACTACTACGGCAGCCAGGAGGCCTATCTCAAGCAGATCCAGGGCATGGGTGTGTCGGAGACCATGTTCGACAGCATCAACCAGGGGTACTATCTGTACGCCGGGGTGCGCCAGGCCTTCTGCACCGAAGGAAGCGCCCTGTATCCCGCCCAGGAGGACATCGACGCCCTGGCCAAGGACAGCGGCTACGCCACCTGTCTGCTGCTGTACTGGCCCCTGGACGGCGAGGACGACGACAACACCCGCCTGGCGGCGGAGAGCTTCGCCCAGCAGCTGCGGGATTCCCAGGACGTTGCCGCCACCTATCTGGACCTGGCGGCCCAGCTGGGCATGGAGAACGTGACGGAGGAGGGAGTCACCGCCTCCACCGGGGACATGGGCGAGACCCTGGCCGCCGCCGTGGCGGCCCTGGAGCCGGGCCAGGTCAGCGGCGTCATCGAGACCGATAACGCCCTGTATGTGGCGGTGGGCCGGGAGCTGAACCGGTCCGCCGTGGTGAACGCCCTGTTTGAAACCCGGATCAAGGACGCCGTGGCAAACGCCCAGGTGGACTACAACACCCGCCTGTATAACAAGCTCAACGTGGGCGACTTCTATACCAAGCTCCAGGAGGCCCGGGCGGCCTTGTCATAAAATTAACCAGCTTGTTAATTTTTAGTCAAACAACCAAAGAAATCCAGTCAAATCCTGTTCAGTTCCACGATTTTTGCGATTCGGAGCAATCTGGGGTTGACTATTCGGTCGAAAATGACTACGATATAGGTACAGAGTAGAACCCTAAAACAAAATGTAGGAGGAAATTACCACTATGAAAGATTTGTATGTCGTCAATTGCTGCCGTACCGCTATCGGCTCCTTCGGCGGTTCCCTGAAGAACACCCCTGCCGCCGAGATGGGCGCAGTGGTGGTGAAGGAGGCCCTCAAGCGCGCCAATATCGCCCCCGAAAACGTGGATGAGGTTATGTTCGGCTGCATCCTGACCGCTGCCCAGGGCCAGAACGTTGCCCGCCAGGTGGCCATCAAGGCCGGTATCCCCTATTCCGTTCCCGCTTACACCGTGGGCATGGTCTGCGGCTCCGGCATGAAGTCTGTCATCGAGGGCGCCCGCTCCATCCTGGCCGGTGATTCCGACGTGGTGGTCTGCGGCGGTACCGAGAACATGAGCGCCGCTCCCTTCGCTTCCCTGGACGCCCGCTGGGGCGCTCGCATGGGCGACAAGAAGCTGGTGGACACCATGATCAAGGACGGTCTGTGGGACGCTTATAACAACTATCACATGGGCACCACCGCCGAGAACATCAACGACATCTGGGGAATCACCCGCGAGGAGCAGGACGCCTTTGCCGCCGCCTCCCAGCAGAAGACCGAGGCCGCCCAGGCCGCCGGCCGCTTCGACGACGAGATCGTCCCCGTGATGATCAAGGTCAAGAAGGAAATGGTCCCCTTCGCCAAGGATGAGTATCCCAAGGCCGGCGTCACCAAGGAAGGCATTGCCAAGCTGCGCGGCGCGTTCCCCGTCAGCCCCGAGTCCCCCAACCCCCAGGTGGTGAACACCTTTGAGCCCACCGGTATCCAGGAAGCCGCCGACAAGGGTCAGCCCCGGGTCACCGCTGCCAACGCCTCCGGCATCAATGACGGCGCTGCCGCCATCGTGCTGGCTTCCGGCGAGGCCGTGGAGAAGTACGGTCTGAAGCCCATGGCCAAGCTCATCGGCTGGGGCCAGGGCGGCGTGGATCCCAAGATCATGGGCGTGGGCCCCGTGCCCGCTTCCCGTCAGGCTCTGAAGAAGGCCGGTCTGACCATCGACGACATCGACCTGGTGGAGGCCAACGAGGCCTTTGCCGCCCAGTCCATCGCCGTGGCCCGCGAGCTGCACTTCGACATGAGCAAGGTCAACGTCAACGGCGGCGCCATCGCTCTGGGTCACCCCGTGGGCGCTTCCGGCGCTCGTATCATCGTCACCCTGCTGCACGAGATGCAGAAGCGTCCCGAGGCCAAGCGCGGCCTGGCCACTCTGTGCATCGGCGGCGGCATGGGCGTTGCCACCATCTACGAGAAGTGCTGAACCCCTTCGGCGCATAAAACCGCATAGCAAAAATCCCCGGCTGCCTGGCAGCCGGGGATTTTTTTGCTGTTCCAAAAGGGCAATGCCCTTTTGGAACAATCTTAGAATAGCCCCGCGATAGCGTACATGACCAGGGAGGCCAGCCAGGCCACGCCGCACTGCATGGCCACCACGCCCAGGGTCTTCAGGGAGGAGTCCAGCTCCCGGCGGATGGTGGCCACCGCCGCCACGCAGGGGGTATACAGCAGGGTGAACACCAGGAAGCTCAGGGCGGACCGGGTGGTGAACAGGCCGGAGATGGCGGTTCCGCCCAGCAGCACCTCCAGGGTGCTGACCACGGATTCCTTGGCGATGAAGCCGGAGATCAGCGAGGTGGCGCAGCGCCAGTCGCCGAAGCCCAGGGGGGCGAAGAGGGGGGCCAGCACCTGGCCGATCAGGGCCAGCAGGCTGTCCGCGCTGTCGGACACCACGTTGAGCCGGGTGTCGAAGCTCTGGAGGAACCAGATGACCATGGTGGCCAGGAAAATCACCGTGAAGGCCCGCTGCAGGAAGTCCTTGGCCTTTTCCCACAGCAGCAGGGCCACGCTTTTGACGCTGGGCAGCCGGTAGTTGGGCAGCTCCATGACGAAGGGCACGGGCTTTCCCCGGAAGGCGGTCTTGTTCATGATCAGCGCCGCCGCAATGCCGATGAGGATGCCCAGCACATACAGGCCGATCATCACCAGGGCACGGTAACGGGGGAAGAAGGCCGCCGTGAAGAAGGCGTAGATGGAGATTTTCGCCGAGCAGCTCATATACGGCGTCAGCAGGATGGTCATTTTCCGGTCCCGGTCCGAGGACACCGTGCGGGTGGCCATGATGGCGGGGACGGAGCAGCCGAAGCCGATGAGCATGGGGACGATGCTGCGGCCGGAGAGGCCGATCTTCCGCAGGGGCTTGTCCATGACGAAGGCCACCCGGGCCATGTAGCCGGTGTCCTCCAGGATGGACAGGAAGAAGAACAGCGTCACGATGATGGGCAGGAACACCAGCACGCTGCCTACGCCGCTGCATATACCGTCCACGATCAGGCTCTTGACCACCGGGTTGATGCCGTAGGCCGTGAGGCCCCGGTCCACCAGGGCGGTCAGGGCGTCCACCCCCACCGCCAGCCAGTCCGACAGCCGCTGGCCGATGACGTCGAAGGTCAGCCAGAAGGTCAGCAGCATGATGCCCAGAAACACCGGCACCGCCGTATAGCGGCCCGTCAGCAGGCGGTCCATTTTTACGGACCGGGCGTGCTCCCGGCTTTCGCGGCACTTGACCACCGAGGCGGACACCACGTTTTCGATGAAGCTGTACCGCATATCCGCCAGGGCGGCGTTGCGGTCCAGGCCGGTCTCCGTCTCCATCTGGACGATGCAGTGCTCCAGCAGCTCCCGCTCATTCTGGTCCAGGGCCAGTCGGTCCGCCAGGTCGTCGCCACCCTCGATGAGCTTGGCGGCGCAGAACCGGGCCGGAACGCCGATGCGGTCGGCGTGGTCGGCGATCAGGTGCACCACCGCGTGGATGCAGCGGTGGACGGCGGAATCGTCGGCGCAGAAGTCCGTGACCTTGGGCAGTACCCGGCCCCGGGCCGCGGCCAGGGCCTGGTCCACCAGCTCCGACACGCCCTCGCCCTTGGCGGCGGAAATGGGCACCACCGGGATGCCCAGCTCCCGGCTCATCCGCTGCACGTCCACGGCGCCGCCGTTGGCCCGGACCTCGTCCATCATGTTCAGGGCCAGCACCATGGGCACCCGCAGCTCCAGCAATTGCAGCGTCAGATAGAGGTTGCGCTCGATGTTGGTGGCGTCCACGATGTTGATGATGCCGTCGGGTTTCTGGTTGAGGATGTAGTCCCGGGAGACGATCTCCTCCTGGGTATAGGGCCGCAGGGAGTAAATACCCGGCAGGTCCACCACGGAGCAGCCCTTTTCGCCCCGTATTTCGCCGGTTTTCTGGTCCACGGTGACGCCGGGGAAGTTGCCCACGTGCTGGTTGGAGCCGGTGAGGGCGTTGAAAAGCGTGGTTTTGCCGCAATTCTGATTGCCGACCAGGGCGAAAATCATACCGCCGCCTCCTTTACCTGGATCTTCATGGCGTCCTCCACCCGCAGGGTCAGCTCATAGCCCCGGACCCGGATTTCGATGGGGTCCCCCATGGGGGCCACCTTCATCAGCTTCACGGCGGTGCGGGGGATCAGCCCCATATCCAGCAAACGGCAGCGCAGGGGGCCGTCGCCGCCTACGGCGGTGATGACCCCGGACTGGCCGATTTTCAATTCGTTGAGTGTCATATGGCTTGCCTCCTGAAAAAGTAAGTCCAGTATAACATATCGAACCGCCCGACTCAATCCCTGAAATGAGAATCCCGTCGAAAAACCGTTAAAAAACACCGGACAAAAAGCGTAAATCCCCCGGCAGGTGCCGGGGGATTTACGCCTATATGCTGTCAGGAGAAAAAGAGTTACTTGTTCATTTTCAGCTTCACAGCCGCGCCGCGCTTTCTGCCATACAGGCACAGAGCCACCACATAGGCGATGGCGAACACCACGCCGATGATGTAGGAGGCGGTCCAGGGGATGTTGAAGCCGATGTGGGCATTGGCGATGTAGGTGGAGCAGATGAAGGCGTAGAACGCGCCGGGGATCAGCGGCATCCACGCAAACTTGCCCTTGCCGTTTTCAAACATCCACACCGTGATGCACAGGAAGGCGAACAGAGACAGGGTCTGGTTGGACCATGCGAAGTAACGCCACAGAATGTTGAAGCCGTCCTTGTTGAACTTGGCGAACACGATGATGCCGGCAGCCAGGACAAACACAGGGATGGCCAGACGCATACGCTTGCCGTTGGTGGACTGGTCCAGGTGGAAGGTCTCCGCCAGGGACAGACGCAGAGCGCGCAGAGCGGTATCGCCGGAGGTGATGGGCAGAACGATGACGCCGATCAGGGCGATGACGCCGCCCACGGGGCCCAGGATGTCCTTGCAGACCACGCCGATGGTACCGGTGGCCAGGGAGGCGTTGGGCTCCTGCAGGGCCAGATTGTACACGCCCATAGCGCCGGCGGCCCACACCATAGCGATGAAGCCCTCCAGGATCATCATGTTGTAGAAGGTCATGCGGCCCTGACGCTCGTTCTTCACCGTGCGGGAGATGATAGCCGTCTGGGTGGAGTGGAAGCCGGACAGAATGCCGCAGGCCACGGTAACGAAGAAGATCGGCAGGAAGTGGCCGCCCTTGAAGTAGTCTGCATAGGTGAAGCTCTTAACCGCGCCGTCAGCCCCGGTGAGCTGCAGGATGGGAGAGGACCAGTCGTCCCACACGTTCAGCAGGGGATAGCCCTTGACGAAGATGCCGATGAACACACCCACGGCGGAGAACAGCAGGATGGCGCCGAAGATGGGATAAATGCGGCCGATGATGGCGTCGATGGGGAACACGGTAGCGACCAGGTAATACAGGAAGATCACGCCGTAAATGATCCAGGTGGAGACGGAGGTAGGCTTGCCGTCGAAGCCGAAAACGGAGGTGGCGGCAATGTCGCCGGGGGTGTAAACGAACACAGCGCCCACCAGCAGCAGAAGCAGGCAGCAGAACACATTGTATACGTTGAAAATGCCCTTATTGGAATAGCGCTTGATCATCTGGGGCATCTGGGTGCCGCCGTCGCGCAGACAGATCATGCCGGAGAAATAGTCGTGCATGGCGCCGCCGATGACGTTGCCGATGGGGATGGTGATAAATGCGATGGGCCCGAACAGAATGCCCTGGATGGGCCCCAGGATGGGGCCGGTGCCGGCGATGTTCAGCAGGTTGATCAGGCTGTTTTTCCAGCCCTGCATGGGGATGAAGTCCACGCCGTCCTGCTTGGCATAGGCCGGGGTCTGACGGTCGTCGGGTCCGAAAACCTTCTCGCAGAAGCGTCCGTACAGCGCAGCGCCGCCGAACAGGATCACAAGACCGATGATAAATGTTGCCACAAACACACACTCCTTTATAGTCGTTTTGTGATTTTCAGAGCTCCCGGACAGCTCTGGTTTACGCAGTGAGTATAGCACAAATTTCGTGAAAATGGTGACAACGAATAGTCCGCATTCATAAATAGTTCATAAAGATTTCCCTCGATGGCGTAAAGATTCCCGTGTGGAAAATCGAAAACGGACGAATTTATCGAAATTGGCGCGAGAAATAGTCTAAAATACAGCCAGAGAATCGGGAATTGTCGACAGGTAGGTAAAAATGACTGCCGCCAGACTGGTAGGTTGGTGGGGTTTAAGCGGACACAACGCAAAGGGAGTCGGTAACGATACCGTCCCAATTTGTCAGGCAGACCCGCAGATATGAACAAACCGTAAAAAGTTTCAAAAATTTTCCCGCAAACGGTTTACTTTTATAGGTTAAAATGGTAAAATGACTTTCGTAGGAAAACAAACGCTGCGTTTTTTGGAAACGGAGGAAAAACAATTATGGTGAGAGCCGCAAAGTCTAAAATTGCCCAGAAGGAGAAAAACGACCTGCTGTACCGGGCGATCCTGACCCTGAAAAACGAGGAGGAGTGCTATAGCTTCTTCCAGGATCTGTGTACCATCTCCGAGCTGCGCTCTATGGAGCAGCGCTATGAGGTGGCCACCCTGCTCAACGATGGGATGCTCTACAGCGATATTCTGGAGAAAACCGGCGCCTCCAGCGCCACCATCAGCCGGGTGAACCGGTCCCTGCTCAACGGCGCAGGCGGGTATGAGAACGTCCTGGAGCGCATGAAGGAGCAGGAGGAGAAATGAGCAGCTACCAGCAGCTGGCCGGGTCCTATGACGAGCTGACCTGGGACGTGGGGTATGAAAAGCGGGCGGACTTTCTGGAAAAGCTGTTCCGCCGCAGCCGCATCCCGGTGCATACGGTGCTGGATCTGGCCTGCGGCACCGGGTCCATGACCTGGCTGCTGGCCGGACGGGGGTATGAGCTCATTGCCGTGGACGGGTCCCAGGAGATGCTGGCCGCCGCCCGGGAGAAAAACGCTCCGGCAGAGGTGCCGCCGCTGTTTCTGCACCAGTCCATGCCCCGGCTGGACCTGTACGGCACCGTGGACGCCGCCATCTGCTGTCTGGACAGTCTGAATTATCTCACGGATCCCAGGGATGTGCAGCGTACCCTTCGGCGGCTGCACCTGTTCATCAGTCCCGGTGGGCTGCTGACCTTTGATGTGCGGCTGCCGGAGCGGCTGGCCGCTCTGGACGGGCAGGTGTTTCTGGACGAGACAGAGGATACCTACTGCGTCTGGCGCACCGAGTATCGGCGGGGGCTGTGCACCTATTATATGGACCTGTTCACCCTGGCGGAGGACGGGTCCTGGGACCGCAGCTTCGAGCTGCACCGCCAGCGGGGCTACTCCGTGGAGCAGCTGACCCGGTGGCTGGAGGAGGCGGGCTTTGCCGACGTGCGCACCTGGGGCGACGGGAAGCTGCGCCGCCCCGTACCCGGTGAGGATCGGGTGTATTTCACCTGCATTCGCAAATAAAAGAGGTTTTGTAAGCATGAGCGATTATATTGTAAGAGCGATTTCCACCGACGGCCTGGTGCAGGCCGCGGCTATCTGCAGCCGGGAGCTTACCGAGCGGGCACGGCAGATTCATCACGCCAGCCCGGTGGCCACGGCGGCCCTGGGCCGGGCTCTGGCCGGCGCGTCCATGATGGGCAACGCCCTGAAGGGCCAGGGGGCCAGCCTGACCCTGCAGATCAAGGGCGGCGGCCCTCTGGGCACGGTGCTGGCGGTGTCCGACGCCGAGGGCAACGTCCGGGGCTATGTGGCCAATCCCCAGGTGGACCTGCCCCTGCGGGACGACGGCAAGCTGGACGTAGGCGGCGCCGTGGGCGGCGAGGGCACCATCACCGTCATCAAGGACCTGCACATGAAGGAGCCCTATGTGGGCACCGTGGACCTGATGGGCGGCGAGATCGCCGAGGATATCGCCGGTTATTTCGTGGAGTCGGAGCAGATTCCCACCGCCTGCGCCCTGGGGGTGCTGGTGGACCGGGACCACAGCGTCAAGGCCGCCGGGGGCTATCTCATCCAGCTGATGCCCGGAGCCGGGGAGGACACCATTGCCAAGGTGGAGGGCGGCATCATGGCCGCCGGGCCGGTGTCCGCCATCCTGGACCGGGATCCGGACCCGGAGCACCTGCTGCGGACGGTGATGTCCGATTTTGAGCTGAAGATTCTGGAGACCTGCCCGGTAAGCTACAAGTGCTATTGCAGCCGCCAGCGGGTGGAGCGGGCGCTGCTGTCCCTGGGGGCCGACGAGCTGGAGGGCATCCTGCGGGAGCAGGGCTCCTGCCACATGACCTGCCAGTTCTGCGACGCGGTGTATGACTTCGACCGCCAGCAGCTGGAGCAGCTGGCCGCGGACGCCCGAAAAAAATAGTAAAAAAATTGAAATTTGGTGTTGACAGTCTGGCTAATATTTAGTATAATCTCTCTTGTCGCCGCGGTACTAATGTGTGCGGCAAGGACGGGAGCATAGCTCAGCTGGTTAGAGCACCTGCCTTACAAGCAGGGGGTCACTGG
>OGXT01001407.1_pt1 | contig 23527 bp, 17 predicted proteins | sample 1576361 | NCBI WGS metagenome assembly OGXT01 (sample SAMEA3541514, study PRJEB24748) | human gut metagenome | biome: human gut; feature: human-associated habitat; material: faeces | place: China | collected 2012 | reverse complement strand
GCCTCAGGCCGGAGGGGCTGGAATATCTTTTTTGCCGTCCTGCCACGGAACCGCGCACAGGACGTCGGACCCTCACGGCCCGCTATCGTGTGCCGGGGCCGCAGGCCGCCGCCGTGGAGAAGGCCTTGCGGGAGCGCACCGGCATGGCCGCTCTGGAACGCCAGATGGGCATCTGGCAGCTGCCGGAAGGCGGGGAAGGTCGGTTCGTCCTGCGGCAGAGCGCAGGGGAAGGCAGGTCTGGCGGACAAATGGCGGGCACGTTTTTTTCGGTCCAGGGGCTGCGGGACGGTCTTTCCGGGGATGGCACCACCGGCAGCGAGGCCGGCACGCTCCCGTCTGCCGGGCGCTCTGTCCCTGCGGCACAGGATGACGGGATGGCCGGAGCTGCCGGAAGCGTCGCGGAGGGAAACCCGGCCGCTGTACCGGGTGCCGCAGCTGAGGAGAGGGCGGCCCTTGCGGACAGCGCTCCAAAGAAGGGGCCGTCCTGCACGGTGAGCATGGGAGAGGTCCCGCAGCAGGGGACGTTCGCACCACAGCGGGAAGACTGGGGAAAAGTGTCCTGGTTCGCGGTGACGGTGCGTTTGCCTGTGGAGTGATGTCCTGCTGTCCCGCCGCACGGTACGGCCGGGGAAAACTCCTCCACCAGAAGAAATCCACTATCCCATATTCAAGAGGTCTACTTCAAAAATAAAAAGTTACTGTTTTGTCTGTGAAAACAGTCAAGATATAAATGTATAATTCTCAATATGTTACTATTGATGCTCCGAATGGTATGGATCTTGCTTTAAGTCCTGCAGTTCGGAACCGTACGGTTCGTACCAAAAGGAGCACTCATTATGGTCATGGAAAGGGATACATTTGTTCTCAGTAATGAGGACCGCCGCAGACGCTGTGAAGCGGCTGTTGCACGCATAAAGGAATTTCTTCTTAATGCTCCCCAGAAAGTCGATACAGAGCGCCTCAAGTTTTTGCTTGAGGCTTATGAAGAGTACGGCAGTGAACCCGTCATCCTGCTGCGTGCTCACCTTTTTGAGAAGGTCCTGCTGAACAAGACCCTCTACCTTGATGACAATCCGATCGTGGGTACTGTCACGGGACAGCCTGCCGGCGTCTATGTGTACCCTGAATGGGATGCGGACTGGATCATGAAGGAAATGAACCAGGCGATGATGAGCCACCTGGGCAAGGTGGATATCAGCGCCGAGGGCAAAAAGCTGATGCGCGAGGCCGGCAAATACTTCAAGCACCGCAGTGCGACGGCCAGGGCCCACCAGCTTTCCCGCGAGATCAACGGCTATGATCCTACGGACGACATCAAGGCCGGCCTGTTCACGGAGGGCACCCTGTACACCGTGGGCGCGGGCAATGTGGACTACGAGACCTTCGTGCGCCGTGGCCTGAACGACATCATCGCCGAGACGGAAGAGCGCCTGGCGGCCCTGCCTGTCACGGCGGAAAACAGTTCCAAGATCGACTTTTATCGTGCCGCCATCATTTCCATGCGTGCCCTGGTCAGCCTTGCCGGTCGTTATGCTGAGCTGGCGGAAAAGATGGCGGCCGAATGTGAAGACGCCGAGCGCAAGGCCGAGCTGCTCGAGATCGCCGAGACCTGCCGCCAGGTGCCGGCCAATCCGCCCCGCTCCTTCCGCGAAGCCGTGCAGTCCTGGTGGTTCCTGCACCTTGGCGTGCAGATCGAGCAGGCGGGCTGCGGCTCCTCTCCGGGGCGTCTCGGCCAGTACCTGGATGTCTATTACCAGCGCGACAAGGAAAAGGGCCTGGGCAAGGAAGACGCGCTCCCCTGGATCAAGTGCCTGTTCTGCAAGATCCTCGAATTCGGCTATTATCAGGGCATAGCCTATTCCCAGCTCGTGTCCGGCCATACCGGCCACACCATCAACGTCGGTGGCCTTGACGCCAATGGGAACGATGCCACGACCGAGCTCGACTATCTGCTGCTCGATGCCCAGATCGCCCTGCGCAACATCCAGCCCACCATCACGGTCCTGTACCACGACGGTCTCAAGGAAGACTTCCTGCTGAAGTGCGTCGATCTCGACCGGACGGGCCTTGGTCAGCCCCAGTGGATGAATACCAATGTCATCATCCAGCGCCTGCTGGCCCGGCATGCCAATGTCGGTATCACCATCGAAGATGCCCGCAACTGCATCAACATGAGCTGCGTGGGCACCGGTGTGGCGGGCAAGACCTGCTTCATCCGCGAGAATGCCACCTACAACCTCGCCAAGTGCATGGAGCTGGCCCTGTATGACGGCCTCGACCCCATGACCGGGAAGCAGGTAGGTGCCCATACGGGCGATCCGTGCTCTTTTGCCACCTTCGAGGATCTTTTTGCCGCCTACAGCACCCAGGTTGGCCACATGTTCAAGAAGATCCGCGCGTATGGTTCCATCTCGAACAAGAGCCTTGGCGATACGGTGCCCACCTCGTTCAGATCGGCCATGTACCATGGCTGCCTGCAGCGCGGCATGCACGAATGCCAGGGCGGGGCGGACTACTATCTGTATTACACCATCAGCACTGCCGGGGTGGATGCTGCGAACTCGCTCGCTGCCCTGAAGTACCTTGTTTTTGATGAAAAGAAGGTCACCATGGCCCAGATGCTGGAAGCCCTGAAGGCCAACTTCGAAGGCTTCGAGGAACTGCGGGAGGTGTGTCTTGCGGCTCCCAAGCATGGCAACAACGATCCGGAAATGAATGCCATCGTGCGCCGGGTCTATGATGATGCCTACCGCCAGTTCCACGCCAACGGTTCCAGCTTCTACGGCAAGCACCTTTCCAACTGTGAGGCCTATTCGCTGTCGATCCACAATTACTTCGGCATGCTCACGGGGGCCCTGCCCATGGGACGCTGCAAGGGCAAGCCTTTGACCGACGCCAGCGTGTCCGCCATGCCCGGTACGGACAAGAACGGTCCCCTTGCCCTGATCGCTTCCGCAGCCAAGGCCCTGGACACCGTCCGTTACGGGTCGAACCACTTCAATATGAAGTTCCACCCCTCTTCGCTGCAGGGGATCAGCGGGGCCCGCAAGCTGCTGGCCCTCATCAAGAGCTATATGGACATGGGGGGATCCCACATCCAGTTCAATATCGTCAGTACGGATACCCTGCGGCAGGCAAAGGCCAAGCCGGAAGATTACAAGGGCCTTACGGTCCGCGTGGCCGGGTTCAGCGCCTATTTCACGCGGCTGCATGAAGGTGTGCAGGACGAGATCATCGCCCGCAGCGAATTGACCATGTAAGACAGGCAGCCGAGCTGCCATGGAGAGAATATGAAGATATCTGCCGAAGCCAGAACGTGCCTGGCCGAATTCCTGGAAGATGCCGAAGACAGCTTTATCCGTGTGGGCCAGACGACTGTGGGGGGCGGTTGCTGCTCCCGTCTGATCCTCGGGGTGTCGATTGATGACGAATTCCATGAGGACGATGATCTTCGCATGGATGTGGACGGTATCCCGGTGGTGATCGACAGGCATTTGAACGAACGCCTTGGCGAGATCAGCATCGATGTGGATCCCGACAAGGGGATCGTGATAAATCACAACTAAAGCCAGACAGCATAAAAGGGAGTATCGGGCACGGTCCGGTACTCCCTTGTTTTTTGCATCTCGGTTAGCAGGAGCCGGTCATGAGCCTGACAGCAACCATATTCGATATCCAGCATTTCAGTCTGCACGATGGCCCGGGGGTACGTTCCACGGTATTTTTCAAGGGGTGTCCGCTCTCCTGTTTCTGGTGCAGCAACCCCGAGTCGCAGCACATGTTCCCGGAGGTCCTTTACTACAGGAGCCAGTGCAAGCAGTGCGGCGCCTGTCTGGCTGCCTGTCCGGAAGGGCTGCTGCATGTCGAGGACGGAAGGGTGAAACGCGCGCAAGGATGCAAAGCCTGCGGCCAGTGCACGGCCGCCTGCCGCTATGGAGCGCAGATCCTTTCCGGGAAGAAGATGTCCGTCAGTGAGGTGTGCGACGAGGTCCACCAGCACTGGCGCATCTTCATGCAGAGCGGCGGCGGGGTGACGTGCAGCGGCGGAGAGCCCATGGCACAGTTCCCCTTTCTTTTTGAACTGTTGAAGACCCTGCATGAAGACATCGGTCTGAATACCTGCATCGAGACCTGCGGTTTTTCCTCATGGGAGAACTATCGGAAGATCCTGCCCTATATCGATGAGCTCTATATGGATATCAAGCATATGGACAGCACGATGCACCAACGGGGCACAGGCAGGGGGAACGAGATCATCCTGTCCAACATCAGGAACATGGCACAGGCAGGAAAGGACGTGACCATACGCGTGCCGCTGATCCCGTCCTTCAATGACACGGATGAAAACCTGGAACAGCTTGCCGGCTTCATGCGCGGCAACGGGCTGCGCCGGGTGGAGTTCATGCCCATGCATGTCTACGGACGCTCAAAGTACGAGGCCCTGGGACGGACGCTGGACGTGGATGAGAGCAGGCCGCCCAGGACAGACGTCGCGGTGGCCTGCCTGGAGGCTGCGGGCATCGAGGCTGCGGTGCAGCACTTGTGATCATTCTATCTCGCTCAGGATGCGCCAGAGGGTATTGTAGCTGATGCCCAGTTCGCGGGCAGCCTGCTGCTTGTTCCAGGAACAGCGGATGATGGTGTCCTGGACGATCTGGCGGCGCAATGTCTCTATCCTGTCCTTGAGGGATCCGGTCAGGGTCGGTGCAACGGGTACCGGCCGGACCGGATCCTGCTTTTTTTCGCAGGCCCATTCGTCAAGGATGCTGCAGAACAGGGCCGGGTCCGCCGTTTCCTGCTGGCCAAGCAGGATGATGTAGCTTTCAAAAACGGAGCGCAGCTCTCTGACATTGCCGGGCCAGGTATGGGCGGAAAGTTTTTCGAAAATGGCCGGGCTGATGATGTCGGCCGTTTTTCCGTATTGGTGCAGAAGGGGCGTGAGCAGGTCAGGGATATCCTCCAGCCGATGCCGCAGGGGAGGGACCTGCAGGCGCAGGCAGGCCAGACGGTAAAAGAGGTCCGCGCGAAAATTGCCTTTTTGGACCATTTCCGGAAGGGATTTGTGCGATGCGCTGATGATGCGTATGTCGACAGGGATGATGTGGCTTCCGCCCACACGGATGACCTCGCGTGTTTCTAGGACGCGTAGCAGGTGCAGCTGGGTGCTGTAGCCCAGGTCCCCCACTTCATCCAGGAACAGGGTCCCCCCGTGTGCCATCTCAAAAACGCCGGCCTTGCCGCTGCGCTTGGCCCCGGTAAAAGCGCCTTCTTCATATCCGAACAATTCGCTTTCGAGCAGGGTCTCCGGTATGGCCGCACAGTTGATGGCCAGAAAAGGAGCGTTCCTGCGGGGGCTGGCATTATGGATGGCCTGGGCTACCAGATCCTTGCCTGTCCCGGTCTCGCCGTGGATCAGGATGGAGGCATCATGGGGGGCGTACGTATTGATGCGCTCACGAAGGGTCTTCATGACGCTGCTTTTTCCAAGGATATCATTTACCTGGGTGTGCGCGACGAAGCCGTGCTGCTTTTGTGACGCCCGGATGCGCCCCGCAAAGTCATACAGCGAGGCCAGGTCCCGTATGAAGGCGACAGCGCCATGCCGCCGTGAATCGATGGAAAACGGGATGACGTTGATGATCAGCTGCCGCTTGTTGATGGTGACGATCTTGTCGACGATGGATATGCCCGTATTGAGGGTCTCTGTAAGGAAAAGCTGGTCGAAGTAGAATGAAAAGTCATTCTGCTTTAGCGGAATCTTTGTAGGGGAAAGGAGTTTTGCCGCAGTGATGTTGCTGTAGATGCAGTTTTCATTTTCATCAATGAAAACGACACCTTCATTGTAGAGCTTCAGGATGGATAACAGCTGCTCGTGATGCAGCTGTTCCTCCCTTTTCATCTGGGCGATGATCTTTGCCCTGTTGAGGGCGATCCGAAAACTGTAGCTTGTGGGCTCTACCGGAAAGTAGGAGATATCCTGCTTGTTCTGGACGACCTCCGAGGAAAAGCCGCCGCCAACGATGGCGCGACAGCCGGACGCCATAACGGTGTTCAGGTTTTTTTCAAGATCGATGATGTTGTTATACCGGATGGGGATGAGGGAGACATCACACAGCTTTTCAAGAAGCTCTATGTTGATGTTTTCGTTCGCATGGATGGTCAGGCCTATTTCCCGTGTCTTTTCCCTGGCTTCGAGAACGGCCTGGATGATGTCCATGTCTGTTTTTTGTATCTGTATGGCAAAATAGCCTATGTTTTTTACGGAATGAAAAAATGTGCTGTAGATGAGGATGACATCATACCCTTCGCGCAAAAGTTTTGCCGTCCCGAGGTCCTGTTCCGAATAGTCTATGATAAAGTAGTCGATCGTATATTCAAGACTATTGTTAAATTCCTTCATCCTGCTTTCAAAGTTATGGAAGTATGAAAGCACGGCAAATTTGAATGGGGACGAGAGCGGCATGATCGCCTCCTGAAAAGCCGATAGGATAATATATATTATTGTTTTGATTGGATATAAAAATAGAGTATGCACAATTTTTAGTTTTGTACATACTCTATCAGGCGGGAAGAATCAGGAATTAAAATGCATTATTGGGTATCCAGAGTGCCAGCATGGGGAAGACCGTAAGCAGCAGGACCAGACCGATATTGATACACATGAAGGGCAGCACACCCTGGAAGATCGTCTTCATAGGCACATCGGGGGCGGCGTCGTGCATGACGAACACATTGACCCCGACAGGAGGTGACAGGAGGCCCACCTCGGACATGATCACGGCAAAGACGCCGAACCAGACAGGGTCGATACCGAAGTGACGGACCAGGGGGAACAGGAACGGAATGGTCAGGATCAGGAGCCCGAACATGTCGAGCATGGTACCGAGGATCAGGTAGATGATGCCGACGGTCAGCAGGAAGGTGTAGGGGCTGAGGTTGAGGGCAGCCACCCAGTCGACCAGGGCCTGCGACGCACCGGTGATGGCCAGGAATCGGGCCATCAGATAGCCGGTCAGGATGATGCCGTAGATCATGGCGGCCACATAGGCGGTCTCGATCATGGCCTTCTTGGTATTGGCCCATGTGAGCTTCTTCTGCACTGCAGAGATGATGAGCACACCGACCACACCGATCCCCGAGGCTTCCGTGGGGGTACAGAAGCCGCCGTAGATGCCGCCGATGACGATGCCGAACAGCACCAGCAGGCCCCAGGTCCCCTTGAGGGAGACGATGCGTTCCTTCCAGCTGTACGACTGGCCGATGGGGCCGAGACTGGGATTGATCTTGCAGCTCAGCCAGCAATAGATGCAGTAGAGCGCGGTGGAGATGAGGCCGGGGATGATGCCGGCCAGGAACAGACGGCCCACGGATGTATCGGTCAGGACGCCGTAGAAGATGAAGCCTGCACTGGGGGGGATGAGGATGGCCAGGGTGCCGGCCGAGGTGATGGCGCCGGTACTGAGCTTGTCGTCATACTTGTAGCGCTTCAGCTCCGGGCGCAGGATCCCGGCCATGGTCGCCACCGAGGCGGACGAGGAGCCCGTGATGGCGCCGAAGCAGGCGCAGGTGACGACGGAGGAGATGAGCAGGCCGCCCTGCAAACGTCCGAGCCAGCGCTCGATGCAGGTGAAAAGGTCGCGTGCGATACCGGTATGGAAAACCATCTTGCCCATGAACACGAAGAGCGGGATGCACAGCAGGATGAAGTCCGTACCTGTCTGCATGGCCACCATGATGGTCTGTTGCAGCATGCTGTCCAGCCCTGCCACCAGCGTCAGACCCACAGCGGCGACGGCACCAAGGGCAAAGGTGACCGGGACCCCCATGACCAGCAGGAAAATCATGCATGCAAGACCGTAGAATCCGATTGAGACCATATGATTCTCCTACGACTGCTTTCCAAAAAGCTTCTTCAGGGTGAAACGGGCAAGAAGGGCAAGGGTCAGCAGGCAACTTAAAATCATCAGAGAGGTGAAGGGCCAGAGGGGCCATTCGAGTTCCATGGTACCTTCGTTGATATGGAACTGGTATTCAAGACCGCTGATGCCTTCAAAAGCGATGGCGGTATAGAATATGGATCCGCAAAGAATGGTCAAAAAGTTTGATATCCTTCTGAACAAAGGCGAGAAGTTGTTATAGAAGATATCCATGCGGATATGTCTGTCTTCCTGCCAGGTATTGCTCTGACACAGGAAGACCAGCAGGAAGAATGCCAGCCCGCAGAGCTCCTGGGACCATGTGAAACCGGAGTTGAAGAAGTAGCGGCCGATAACTTCGAGGGTGATGGTACACGTCATGACCGCCAGGCAGATCTGGGCGGTGATGGAATGTACGGTTTGGGATAACCTCCCCAGGAAGGAATCCGTTTGCCGGTATGCGCTGTGATCTTTTTCCATAATGTCCCTGCATGGGTTGATGTCATGGCCTGCTTGTTCAGGGGCAGGATGTGCCCGGGGGGACATCCCCGGGCACGATGGGGAATCAGAAGCCGGTAATGATGCCCTTGACGGGATTCTTCGTCACCAGCTCCAGGGCCTGTTCGGGGGTAAGGTCCTTGTACTGTTCGGTCAGCTTCGTCAGCTCTTCAAACATGGCCTTTGCCGGGTAGCCTTCGGCTTCGCAGTCGGCGATGAACTGGTCGTAAACGGGCTGGACGGCCTTGCGCATCTTTGCCTTCTCCTCAGGGGAGATCTCGATGAACTCGACGCCGTTTTCCTTCATGGTCTTGGCCGCGATCTTGTCATCGATGTCATAGGACTGGGAAGCGATCTGGGAGGCCTGGCGCATCTTGAGGTAGAAGAACTTCTGCTGTTCGGGCGTCAGGCCCTTGAAGAAGGCCTTGTTCATGCAATAGGGAACGCCCATGTTCATGATGCCGAGGCGGGTGGAGTACTTGGCGATCTCGTACAGCTTGTAGGCAGCAGCCGAACCGTCAGCGTACAGCACGCCGTCAATGACGCCGCTCTGGAGGCCGGTGTAGGATTCGGCGGACTGCATCATGACGGGCACGGCGCCCAGGGCCTCCAGAAAGTCGGAGCAAAGGCCGCCGACGGAGCGGATCTTCATGCCCTTGAGGTCTGCCATGCAGCGGACGGGCTTCTTGGAGATCAGGTGATACTGCGAGACGTTTACCCAGGCCCCCAGGTAGACACCCATCTTTTCGTATTCCTTCTTGAAATACTTGGGATAGAGCGTTTCCATGACCAGGGGGCCGACGTAGGTGTTGGGGAAGAGGAAAGGCAGGTCATTGACCTTGGAAAGGTGGAAGGACTTGGCAGCATAGCTGGGATAGCCGGTCGTCAGGTCACAAACACCGGAAGCAACGGCACGGAAGCCCTGGTTGGCAGGGTGGAGGACACCGTTCAGGAAATTGCGGAATGTAAATTCCCCATTGCTTTCTTTGGTGACCATTTCTTCCCATGTCTTCCATCCAAACTTGAAGACGGGATAATGCTCAGGATAGTATGCGGAAAAGCGTACTTCAACCTCCTTTGCAAAAGAATCGCGAGGCTGTAAAAGAGTTATTGTGCAGAGGATAAGGATACCAAGGACCGTGTACTGCAGAATGCGCTTCATGATTTCCTCCCAAAGCAGTTTGTGATAAATATAGCAATTGTCATGCCAGAATATTTTTTTGATAAAAACAAGTTAAAATAGTATCTTATAGAAGATTTATATAAATAACTATTATTGTTTTCTTTTATTTTTAAAAAAGACTATTTGAAAAATGGATGCAGGCAGGCAATCGAAGCGTTTTTTAAACATACTAAAATAATATGTTTTGTCGTGGAAAACAGTCTGCACCATCCATAACCGGTTAAATTATATAGAAGGAGTATGGCTGTTTCGTGCTGGAGCTCCTGCCCGCCCCCAGCTTCTCCCAAGGGGGAGGTTTGCGTCGTACAGAGGGGGCAGAGGGACATGATCCTGCAACAGCCGGAAAAAAGGGCATGCCTGAAGGAAAGACATGGCGCGAGGCGGGGCCATGTCCGGAGGTGGGGCGAGAGAGGTCAGGAATGTCTGCAGGCAAGAGGCTTACTTTTGCCGGGGCGGCATCTCGGCCTTGATTTGGCGCAGGAGCCGGCGCTGTTCCGGGGACCAGAGCAGGGGCTTCAGCTTGCGTGTCCAGGGCGAGGTCAGGCGGGCGAACATGCCCACCAGGACGGCCGAGAGCACGGTGCCTTCGCGCAGGCCCACGATGCTGCCCAGCACGGCAAGGCCGAGAAGGCACGAGGCCAGGACCAGCGAGCAGTCGAACAGGACCTTGATGTTGCCGAAGTTCTTGCGGGAACGTGCCGCGATGACGATGACCAGGCCTTCGCCGGGGATGACCGTGGCATTGCTCATGATCTCAAGACTGATGCCCGCGCCCAGCACGGCACTGCCCACGATGCACATGACGATCTGCCAGACATAGACGTCCGTGACCAGCGCGCCGGTGAGGTGCATCCAGAAGTCGATGAACACGCTGAAGATGAGCACGGCCGGGATCTGCAAGAGCTCCGCGATGCCCAGCCTGCGCCGGAGCAGGATGCGCTGGAGCAGCAGGAAGAGCAGGTTGCAGGCAAAGGTCGTGGTGCCCAGGGTCAGGCCAAAGATGGCGGCCAGGGTATAAGGCAGGGTCGTGATGGGGGTGGTGCCCAGGTGGGCCTGGGTGATCAGGGCAATGCCCAGGGCGTTGAAGAACAGCGAGACGGAAAGACAACCATACCGTTTGACGACATCCGAAGTTTTCACGATGGCCCCCTTGCACGCGGCATGTCCGGGAAACAGCAACCGCCCCTTCCCTGGACGGCTGCCGGGAGCTGCCTGCTGGTCTGCAGCATATCCACAGAGTAATCATCATGCCCGCATTCGCAAGGGCATCACGAATACCCATGAAATCATGGCTGTTATGGAAACACACCCCTGCTCCCACCGTTGGCGCGGTGGGGCAGGGGATGTATCCGGGGCATGCCTCGTGCTTCTGGAAAGGCTGCCTGAAGAGGGGGACGACCTGTAGGGGTGGGAGATCAGGCCGCCCCCCCACCGGAAGGAGGACGCCAGGCCGGATGACGGATCAGGGACGAAAGGATGCCTCCGGCCTGGAGATGGATGCTACAGCAGGGCTGTATAGATGCCGCTCATGTCGGCTACCGTCATTTCCTTGGGGCTGTGGGCCAGCAGGCGTTGCTGGGTCCGCAGGACGGCCTCTGCGAAAGGCTGGGCCTGGGAAGGCTCCATGCCGTAGGCGGACAGTCTCTTGAGCGGGAGGATCTTTTGCAGCAGGGCATCGAGGCTGTCCATGGCCTCGGAGGCGGGGCAGCCCAGTTCCCGGCCCAGGAGCTCCTGCAGGTCTGCCAGACCCGGGACCTGCTGCTGTTCGTAATGCCGCAGCACACCGGCAAAGACGGCGTAGTTGGACTCCCCGTGCGGGATATGGAACGTGGAGCCCAGCGGATAGCTCATGGCATGCACGGTGGCGCATCCTGCCGTACCAAAGGCAAGCCCGGCATAGGTGCTCGCCAGCAGGAAGTCGCCAAGGCGGGGACGCAGGCTGTCCCTGCCGTGCAGGGCCACGTCCGTGTAGCCGGCCAGGATGAGCCGGATGGCTTCCGCGGAGAACATGCGGGTAAAGGGGCTTGCCGCGGTGGACAGGTAGGACTCCACGGCATGGACCAGGGCATCGAGCGAACTGGTGGCAAAGACGGGATAGGGCAATTTCTCCAGCAGCTCGGGCACTAGGACGGCATGACGTGCGTACAGGCTGTCGTGGACGAGACCCACCTTGATCCCGAGGCAGGTGCGGTTGATGATGGAGATATTGGTGACCTCGCTGCCCGTGCCGCAGGTGGTGGGCAGGATGATGAGTTCCTTTTCCTGCTTCAGTTCCTTGCAGTCAAAAACGGCACTGGTATCACTGCCGGCCGGAGCCACCGCCAGGACTTTGGCCACGTCGATGACGGAACCGCCGCCGATGGCGATGATGCGGCGGAAATCATAGCGGGAGGCCGCTGCCAGCAACGCGTCCACCATGGTGTCGCTGGGCTCTCCCTGGCCGTAATCTTCCAGAAAAAGCGCCTTGGCACGGCAGTCGAGACCGTCAAAAAAGGGTTTGAAGATATACGCGTTGCTGAGGACGAGGTCTTCCTCGCCGATGTCGAAGCCTGCCAGGAAGTCCTTGCAGGTGGGGAACATGTGGATGGTCGGTTTGCAGACGAACTGTTTCATTACCGTTTCCGGCCCGGTGTTTCCCGGGCGATGGGTTAGATGGTTTCGGCTGTGGCCGTGGCCTGCCAGACCGCATCACAGATGCGCGTCCCGCCGTGGCAGTCGCCGATGCTGTGGACAGGCACGGCCATGCCGCGCAGGGCTTCGGCAAGCGCCGTACGGGGGCGGTAGCCCGTAGCCAGCACGATGCGGGAACAGGGCAGGTGCTCTTCGGCATGTCCCGTCCTGCACAGGACGGCTTCCCCTTCCCCGATGCGGTCGACCCGGCAGGAGGTCAGCGTCCTGATGCCGTATTCCTTCAGATGCAGGAGCATGACGGCCCGGGAACGGGGCTCGATGTCCATGCAAAGATCCTCGCGCATCTCTGCCACCAGAGGATGGCAGCCGTTTCGGGCAAGGAAGAGCGCCGTCTCGCAGCCGACCAGTCCGCCGCCGATGATGAGGACGTCTTGTCCGGGGGCGGGCCCCTGCTGCTGCAGGACCTGTTCCGCAAGAAGGAAACGTTCCGGTGCAAGCCCGGGGATGGGCGGGATGACGGGCTCGGAGCCGACAGCCAGCAGCACGATGTCCGGTGCCAGTTCGGACACCAGTGAGGGCGTGGCCTTGGTGGAGCAGCGGATGTCGGCGCCCAGATCCCGGGCCTGACGTTCCAGCCAGACGGCGTAGCCTGCCAGCTCTTCCTTGAACGGAGGCCGGGCCGCAAGAGGGATCTTGCCGCCGCAGGCGGCCTCTTTTTCCAGGACCGTGACCCGGTGGCCCCGCCGGAGTGCCGTACAGGCAGCCACGAGCCCGGCCGGACCGGCACCGACGATGAGGACATGCCGCGGGCTGGCGACCCGGCGCGGCAGGGGGCGGTATTCATTGCCCACACGGGGATTGACGGCACAGCAGATGTCGAGCCCGCGGGACAGGCGGCCGATGCAGCCTTCGTTGCAGCCTATGCAGGGACGGATGTCTTCCTCCCTGCCCTGCAATGTCTTGAGCGGCAGTTCGGGATCGGCCAGCAGGGCGCGCCCCATGACCACGAAATCGACCTTTCCGGCCGCGATGAAGCTGTCGGCCAGGGAAGCGGACGTGATCCTGCCGATGCCGATGACGGGCCTGGAGGCCTGGATGGCCTGGCGTACGGCTGCCGCCTTTTCGATATGCGTGCCCCGGGGCAGGGCCAGGGGCGGCGTCACCCACATGCCGCCTTCCCGCATGCCGGCCGTCACGTCGAAGGCGTCGATGTCCTCCCGGGCCAGGATGCGTGCTGCGGCCACGCCGTCTTCCAGCGTCAGGCCTCCGCTGACGGGTTCCGCCACACCGAGGCGCAGGATGATGGGAAAGTCCGGTCCGACAGCCGCCCTGACGGCCCGGATGGCCTCCACGGTGAAGCGGACGCGATTCTCCAGGCTGCCTCCGTAACCGTCCTGCCGGGCATTGGTGAAGGGCGAAAGGAACTGCTGGGGCAAATAGCCGTTGCCCGCATGCAGCTCCACGGCGTCGAAGCCCGCTTTCTGGGCCCGCAGGGCCGCGCCGGCATAGTCACGCAGGACCCTGTCGATATCTTCCTGCCGCATGGCGCTGGTCTCGTCATTGCCGAAACGGGTCACCGAGGGCGAAAGGAGCGGCAGGCCGGTCACGGCCCGGGAGGGCTGTCTGCCGGCATGGCACAGCTGGACGGCGATGCGGGCCCCCGCCGCGTGGACGGACTCCACCAGACGTCTAAGGCCGGGCAGCAGGCCGTCGTCATCGATACCGAGCTGATGCGGGAAGCTCTTGCCGTCGGGGCTGATGTAGGTGGCTTCCGTGATCAGGAGACCGGCACCGCCTTTGGCCCTTTCCTGGTGGTAGGCCACCAGCCTGTCGGTCACTTCGCCCCGGGTGGAACAGTAGTTCGTCACCATGGCGGGGAAGACGATGCGGTTGCGCAGTTCCAGCCGTCCCATGCGGGCCGGGAGCAATGTCGTATATGTCATGTTCGTTCCTTGACTGTATGGCCGGTCATGCCCCGGATGTCAGATGATGCGGTAGACGCCGGGGGCCACCTGGGGATGGCGTTCCGTGATGGCCGGGTCGTGTCCGGGCAGGATGTCGTCCGCGGATCGGGTCATCCGGCTGACGGTCTCGAGGGCCTGGAGGGCTTCGGTGACATCATAGTGGATGCCGCAGGGGGTCATCTCGCTGATGTTCCGGTAACGCGGGACGACATCGCTGCAGATGATCTTCGTCCCGCCTTCGGTCTCCACCGCCACGGACATCAGGCCGGGCGTATGGCCGCCCGTCCTCAGGCAGGTGATGCCTTCGCAGATCTCCTCGCGTTCATCCTGGACCAGATGGACCCGTCCGGAAAAATGCAGGTGGAGCAGATGCTCGATGGCCTTGAAGTTGTAGTGCTGCGCATAGGTCGTAAAGCGCATCAGGGGGCCGGTCACATATTCCAGTTCCTTCTGGTGCACATGATAGCGGGCATTGGGATAGAACTCGTCGCCTGCGTAGTGGTCCCAGTGCAGGTGCGACAGGATGACATGGCGCACGTCCTCGGGACGGACATTGATACGGTCGAGCAGCTCAAGGGGGCCTTCCTTGACCTGATAGGGGATCTTCATCTCGTCAAGGCATCGCTGGGTGAACGACTGGTCGACCAGGATGGGGCCTTCCTTTTCGTCCAGGATGCACCAGAAGAAGAACTGGGTGCACAGGGATTCCTTGATGTCGGGACGCATGTAGAAATGGTTGGTGATGACGACAGGCTTCTGGCCGGCGGTGAGGGCATAGATGGTACGGGATGACATGGCAAGGCTCCTTAGGCGTTGTGCAGGGAATGGCCGATGAGGTGCAGGGCGTTCTTGTGGAGCATGCTGTCCCGGGCTTCGTCCGAGAGCCCGAGGCGGCCGATCTGCTCCAGGGCCTTGTCCACATCCACGAAAGGATTGGCGCTGGAAAAGACGAAGCGGTCGGCAAGGCAGTCATTGGCGGCTTTTACATAAAGCTCGCCACCCGGTTTGTTGATGGACGAGGAAAAGTCCAGGTAGATGTTGCGGTGCCGCAGGCAGACGGCGATGGTCTCGCCGGCCCAGGGATAGCCGCCGTGGCTGACCAGGATGCGCAGGTCCGGGAAATCGGTGGCGACCTTGTCCAGGGCCGCAGGCGATGTGGGGCTCAGCAGGACGCCGGGCATGTGGGGCGACAGGCCCGCGGTGACGAGGAGCGGCAGGTCATGGTCGCAGCACAGGGCGTACAGCGGATAGTAGCGGGCATCGTCCAGAGCGCAATGGGCCATGGCCGGTTCGATGGATGCCCCCAGGCTGCGCCCTTCGGCAAAAGCTTGCCGCATGGCCTTGTAGGCCCGCATCCCCTTGTGCGGATCATAGCCGTAGATGCCGATGAAAAGGTCGGGGAAGGCCGCTACGCAGGCATCCACAAGCCCGTTGGAGGAAGGGCTGGCATAGGTGCTTTCGATATCCCTGCCCGAGACAAGGGCCTTGCTGATGCCAAGCGAGGCCAGCTGGGCCGCACAGGCCGCAAGGGACTGGGTGGGCTTCCGGTCGAAGTGCGTGAGTTCGACATACTCCGCGTAGACCGGGTTACGGGTAAAGGTCGCCATCCATTCGGGCGTATTGGGTCTGTATCTGCAATCGATGATGTTCATGGCCATTTCTCTTTACTTGAGGAAACCGATCATCTTCCAGTAGGGCACGAGTATCAGGGGAATGAAGAACGCGAAGGCCACCATTCGGATGGCGAAAGCGCCCATGATGTGCCGCAGGGTGACGGCGCCGCTCATGAAGGTGTACAGCAGGTAGCCGATCTCATAGGGGAAGAGCAGCTGGTCCAGACCGTACAGCAGGGCGTAGACGAGGGTATAGGGGTCCATGCCCAGGCTGACGGCCAGCTGGGCCAGCGGGCTGCCCAGGGCCCCGACGGCCGCCATGGGGGTCATCAGGAAGTTCACGATCACGCCCAGCACATAGGAGAAGCTGATGGCCATGACCGCGCCGCGTCCTTCGAACAGGGAAGACATGTGGGCCGAGATCCACTTGGGGATGTTCAGGTCCTGCGCCACGGCACCGATGGACATGCAGGCCGCCAGGAAGATGAGGAACGAAAGGTTGACCTTGCGCAGATCCTGCTCGGTAGCCAGGTTCATGCCGGGCATGAAGCAGGCCATGCCCACCAGGGCAAAGACGAACGCGCCGGGGAGATGGTGCCACTGTTCGGTCACGAAGGCGATGAAGCCGATGGACAGCACCAGGAAGATCTTGATTTCATCAGCGGAGACGGGCCCCATCTCCTTCAGGCGTTCCTCAAGGACGGTCTTGAGGGATTCTTCGTTCTGGAGCCGCTCCTTGCCGCGGATGATGAAGACCATCATGATGGAACAGGCCATGTAGAAGATGGAGAAGGGCGCCATCTGGATGATGAAGTCGACATACTCCACGGGAACACCGGTGGTGTTGGTGACGACCTGAAGGGCAAGAAGGTTCATCTCCGTACCGGTGATGCAGAACAGGCCGGGGGCGATGGCCGCCAGATAACCGCCCATGATCAAGGCCGAGGACATGCGGGAGCGGGTGTCCACGTTGAGGGCCTGGATCAGGCCCTGGGCGATGGCGACGAAGATGACCGTGCGGGCCAGGCCGGAGGGGACGAGCAGGGTCAGGATGATGCCGGCCCCCATGAGACCTATCATGGTCTTGGTGAAGGAGGAGCCCATCAGGATCATGCTGTGCAGGGCGATGCGCTTGCCGAGGCCCGTACGGTTGAGCACCTGGGCGATGATGAGGGCGGAGAAGCACATCCACGGCAGGAAGGTGCACCAGCTGGAGAAGGCGACGGCAGGCTTGGTGACAAAAAGCGCATACAGGAACGTGAGGATGGCCGCGACGATCGCGGAGGGCAGGATCTCCACGGCCCAGGCGATGACGGCCCACAGGGTGATCGCCAGGAAAAGCGGCGTCTTCGGGCTGGCGATCTCCATTTCCGGGACGGTAAAGAATACGATCAGGGGCAAGCCCAGGCTGAGAGCCCACTTCCACCAGTTACCTTGGACCATGATGACCTCCATTATAATATACCGACAAGATTGGTTTTATTTTTTCTTTCGGTAGAACGCTCTTTTTTTCACTAACATCAATAAGCGTGCCATTTTAAAAAGATTATTAAAATCAGTATGTTATTAAAACGGAAATAACAAAATAAACATAATGTTGCAGATAATCTTAGACAATCTATTGAAATTATTTTATATTATTTTTGAAACATTTGAAACGCAATGTCCATCCTGCCGGATGGGCAGGCGGGATCCGCCGTCCTTTCACAAAAGGAGTCTCCATGCACCCCGGATTTTGTGAGTCCATCATCCATGTAGGTGAACAGCCTGCGGATTTTTGTGTCGTCACCCCGTTCAAGACGCTGGCCAAGTATGCCGAGGAGACGGCCCATCAGCTCAACATGCGGACCTGCATCGCGGTATCGAAGTTCGACAATGACGTCGAGGTCGCCCTGCACATCCTCAATACGGAAAAGATCAAGCTGCTGGCCACACGCGGGCATGCGCTCCACATCCTCAGGAATTCCACCTCCATCCCCATCCTTTCCATCGAATACTCGGCCGAGAATTTTTTCGAGACCCTCCTGCCTTTTCAGAACAGCAACATGCGTGTGGGCCATCTCTGCTTTCCCGGCCAGGGGCTCAAATTCATGCGGATAGCACAGCTGCTCGGTCTGCGGGGCTACAGGCTGGAAGTCGAGGACAGGAACAATATCGAAGCGGCCCTGAAGAAGGTCCGGGAGGAAAACATATCTCTGCTTGTGGGGGGATTTGGCCTGATAAGCAAGGCAAGGGAGGAAGGCTTCCACGCCATTCCCCTGCTTTCTGAAAATCAGGAAGCTGTCTACAAGGTGTTTTTGGAGGCAAAACACATCATAGAAATGGATGCTCTGAATATACAGAGACGAGATTTCATAAATACTGTTTTGAATATCAATCCGAATATCATCATAGTCGTAGATAAAAACTATACGATACGCTACGCGAATGACAAAGCCCAGGGGGTCTTTGGCGTCATATCGGAGCAGATCATCGGCATGGATCTGGGCAGGATATTCCCCAGGACGGATTTCTCGCGCATCATGGGAGAAAGGAAAGGTGCATCGGACTCCTTTATCCTGAAAGACATGATAAAGCGTGAGTTCCTCTTCACCATCGTCGATATCAAGCTCAAGGGGAATTTTGACGGCTATGTCCTAAGCCTGAACAATACCGTCGATATCCAGAAGAATGAACGGCAGGTGCGGCAAAACATCTACCAGAAAGGGAAGCGCCGTTACTTCATGTTCAACGACATTATCGGCGACAGTGCCGCCATCAGTCAGGCGAAGTTCATAGGGCAGCGTTTCGCGGACAGCGACGGGCCCGTGCTGCTGATCGGAGACACGGGCACAGGCAAGGAGATGTTCGCCCAGGCCATCCATGCGCACAGCCGGCGGCAGGAGGCGGCCTTTGTTTCCGTCAACTGTGCGGCCGTGCCCGAAAGCCTGCTGGAAAGCGAACTCTTTGGCTATGAAGAAGGCGCTTTTACCGGGGCCAGACGCGGGGGCAAGACGGGGCTGGTGGAGCTGGCGCATGGGGGGACCCTGTTCCTTGACGAGATAGGGGAGATGCCCTTGCGCCTGCAGGCCCGCCTGTTGCGGGTCCTGCAGGACAAGGTCGTGACCCGTCTGGGGAGCACCCGTTTCGTGCAGGTGAACGTGCGCATCATCTGTGCGACGAACAGGAACCTTTTTGCCATGGCCAGGCAGGGGCAGTTCCGGCAGGACCTGTTCTACAGGATCAATACCCTGCTGCTCAAGATCCCGTCGCTCGAAGCACGCAGGGAAGATATCGGTCCCATCGTCCTTGCCTATCTGCGCAGGCTGCGCGGGGAAGGCTACAAAAAGCTCTCGATCTCGGACGAGGCCATCGAAAAGCTGGAACAGCATGACTGGCCCGGCAATGTCCGGGAGCTGCTCCATGTGGTGGACAGGGCCATCGCTCTGGCCCGGCAGCCTGTGATCCAGGCCTCGGACATCCTCTTCGATGCGGATATCCTGGATGAGGAAGAACCGGAAACGCCTTCCGCCGGCAGGGGAGAGACGGCGTCGTGCGCCCGCCTGGAAGCCGTGCTGCAAAAATACAGATACAACAAGACCCAGGCTGCCGAGGCTCTGGGGATATCACGAACGACCTTGTGGCGCCGGATGAAGGAGTGCGGGCTGTAACGCCGCGGTCGGGATTTCGTATCCGCCTGTTTGGCAGGCCATGTACTGCGGGCAATTGCCGGGGGCATCCGCAGACCGGTTGCCCATGGACTGCAGTCGCGGGGCAGGAAGATCGCCTTTTGCGTCCTTCCTTCTTTTCAAAGGTGGCACCAGGGGATACTTGGAAAATGTGCTGATAGTGTCCGCAAAGACGCATGAATGGCCAAAGGCCGAGGAGACGATCTCCGGCCTTTTTTATCGGCTTCGCACTTGGTGAAAGTTAGCATAAGCAAATTATATGCCGGATAGCTTCTTAACGTACTATTCATGATACTGACTTGAATTATCTTGTTGAGGGAGGTATTACCTTTGTAAAGGAGCATCTAGCGATGAAAAAGTTGATTTTATTTGTAGTTATAATATATATTTGTTGTTTTTCTATTGCCATTTCAGCTTCTTTTGAAGAAACAAAGCATGCCGCTGAACAGGGAGATGCTAGTGCTCAGTATAGTCTAGGTCACTATTATTATTTACAGCAGGACTATAAGCAATGTAAAGAGTGGTCCGAAAAAGCTGCTGAACAAGGACATGTTGATGCTCAGATTGAGCTTGGACTTTGGTATTATTGGGGAGAAGATGCAGATCAGGACTATCAGAAGGCAAGACAATGGTTTGAAAAAGCTGCTGATAAAGGAAGTGCTGACGCTCAGTTTTTTCTCGGTAAGTTGTATGAAGAAGGCCAAGGTGTAGCTCAGGACTATCAGAAGGCAAGTCAGCTATATGAGGAAGCTGCTGCGCAAGGAAACATTAACGCTCAAATTGGACTTGGCAGTTTGTATTATTTGGGTCAAGGCGTAGAGCGTGACTATCATAAGGCTAGGAAATACTGGGAAAAAGCTGCTGATAAAGGAAGCGCTGGAGCCCAATTTAATCTTGGTATTTTGTATGAAAATGGTCAAGGTGTAAATCAAGACTATTATAAAGCAAAACAATTATACGAAAAAGCTGCAAGGTACGAACATGCTGGTGCTCAGTCTAGGCTAGGTGCTTTATATTATTCTGGCCACGGCGTACGTCAGGATTATCACAAGGCTTGGCAATGGTGGAAAAAGGCTGCTGACCAAGGATATGTTGGCGCTCAATATAGTCTTGGTGTTTTGTATGAAGAGGGTAAAGGTGTGCGACAAAATCGCGCCACAGCCAAGGAGTGGTACGGCAAAGCCTGTGATAATGGCTTCCAAGGCGGCTGTGATGCATATGCGCGTTTGAATACTGCCCGCTAAGAGATAAAGGGGAGTCTTCAGATTAGCTGTGGTAACAAGATCCGTGCGTTAAAGTGATGAACGAGGTCAGCTAGCAGCCAGACAACCGAAAGGCCGGGGAGACAATCCCCGGCCTTTTTTGTCGGCTTCGCACACCTACCACCAGCCAACACGTTTGCCGAGCGCAAAAAAAACGCTACAGGCAAGGCTGGGCAACCTGTTTACGTGCCCCTTTGGAAACGGCCATTTCGGCACGCCGGTATACTCCTTAGTATACACCTTTGCCGGGGAGGCTATTTTTCAGGCATGAAAAAAGCCGGTAAGCTACTTGCTGTAACCTACCGGCTTTGCTGCCTTAGTGGCGGAGAGGGAGGGATTTGAACCCTCGATACAGGTTTAAGCCCGTATACTCGCTTAGCAGTCGATTGATTTTGTTTTTAACTATCTAGAATATATGGTGTTTATTTTTCAATTTCAACACGTTCTGCGCGTTATGGCGCTGCGCTACGCCATACGTACCATAAAACTTGAAAAAATACGTCAGACAATCAGCCCACAAAAGCAAGCGCCAACACATCCAGGCTAGCACTTTGCGGGTTCTTTTCAGCGTCGATTATTATACTGCCATTACATTCAAGCATGTTTGCCGGGAACTTAGAAGCGTTCTCTACCTCTTTAAATGATACATCATCGCCAACGGAAAGCATAAGACTGAGCTCTTGCAGTTTTTCGCGGTAGCTTGGTTCTAGTCTTTCGATAGCTTGAACGCATGACTTTATGCCGCTGAGATAGCCTTTTGCGCTACCATAGCTGAGGATTCCGAAAATATGCTCTTCTTCGGTATCGCGAAGGCTGTTCAGAATATGACTGATAGCTAAGTAAGTTACCTTGAAGATGTTGAGAGATTTATCTCTAATCTGTGAAAGTATGGTGATATTGGTATGTTCGGAGATGTTTGTGGCGCTATTTTCGTCTAAGATAGCATTTGGATTGATTATGAGTATTGTCTGTTTCTCTTTTGATAATTTACATATATTTGCTGTCTCTTTAGCTACTTCATCAGTACTTATATCAGAGAATATGAAAATATTGTCTACTTTTGATATTCTTTCTATAACGTCATTAATAAAGGTATCTTTGTTTGACTTCGTATCAGCCGACAGTAGTACTTCGCAAAACTTTGAGTATTGGTTGTCGGAATCTGTGATGATGCTGAAAGGCTGCTGGACGTTGAGTCCCCTAAAATAGTCTATCTCTTCGTTAAAACTATCATTGCCAATGAAAATGAAGTAAGAATTATCCATAACGAGTTCGTAAATATCATCATTTTGCAGCTCTAGTATAAGGTACTCCTTTTTGAGTGGTATACCAGTAAGCTGCATTTATATTGATTCTCTCGGCCTAAAAAGCTAAGATGTCCCCCGTTACGTGGCTTCTTCCCATGCGTTCGGTACGGCGCAAACTCCCGCTTGCCGGGTAAGGGAGGTTAGCCGCATGAGACGCCTTGTGCTCTTGGCGCTGCTGACGCTCCTTTGTCTGATGCTCCGGGCTTCGTCCCGGCTGTAAGCTAAAACAAAGGCCCCCGTCCGGCGGGCACCGGGCGAGGGCGTAAAAGAAAAGGCTTCAGCCACGTAACACCATAAGGGGACGCTCATGCGTCGTACCTGCCGGGGGAGTGTTGGTAGCATTCTCCCGGCACCTTTTTTATAAGCATTCTTGCTGGAGAAGGCAAGTGCGCGGGAAATTATTACTCCCCAATATCAAAGCTTGATAACCGCTTTTTGCAAGCTAATTCGAGAGCAGCTATGCACTCATCGCGTTTTTGTTTATTTCTCCAGGCAATGCACCGTGTTCCAAAAGTGCCGTGGATGAAGAGTTTCTTCCCACTTTCTCTTGTAATTTTTGTTATGCCAGCGAGAGGAATCTCTTCCATCAAAAAATAACCTGTAATATATTTGCAAAGCAAATTTTCGGTAAGGTTATTTGAGCTTGAATCGTAAGGTATAACGGCGATTCCTCTTTTCTTATATATTAATACCCCAATTTGAGTCGTGCCAACTCTTGCTGAGAGGAGTATTGCCCAAATAATACCTAAAATACATCCTATAGCAATGAATATATAAAAAACATTTTTATTGTTTAATTTATCTCCAATCATCGCTCCAAATATGTAAAATAATAATGGAATCCCAAGTATAAGTAATATTTTGGGGATGAATGTCATAATATTTAATGAATCTGTAACTCTTTCATCTGCCTCGGCAAGATTATATTTTTTCGAGAAATGCTTGAATACAATGAAAGAATTTATCAGAAATACACAAAATATAGCGATTGATCCTAACAATAGGGCCGTTTCAGCAGTTTTATCATTCTTTCTTGCCATAATGACGCCTCCTGTGAGTTATCACTAGGCTATAGCCAAGTGAGGGTCAAGTATTTCTAGGCTACATCCAAGTGTAATCACAGGAGGGTGTATGCCTTTTACGGGTAATCTCACTAGGATAATGGAAGGAAAAAAAATAACGTATGAGGAGCTCCAGCACTTATCGAAAGTCGCTCCTGATACGGTTGCCAAAGCACGAACAAGCAATATCGAAACATGCAAGCTAAGAGAATGTCCGGCATACACCTTGCTATACCAGTTTTCTCCAAAGGATACAGGCTAAAGCAAGGTAAAGTAGTCCCATAAAATTGACGAGGTAACAACAGTAGCGAGTGCGCAAGCTCCGAAAACCCTTCAACCAGGCGAATGTCCGCTCTACTACCCAGCGGCGGGCAGGAGTCCTCCAGCGGTCCCGAACTTCTTCCCCCCGGCTGCGGATATGCTC
>OGXT01001401.1_pt1 | contig 23551 bp, 20 predicted proteins | sample 1576361 | NCBI WGS metagenome assembly OGXT01 (sample SAMEA3541514, study PRJEB24748) | human gut metagenome | biome: human gut; feature: human-associated habitat; material: faeces | place: China | collected 2012 | reverse complement strand
CGAGCGGCGTGGAGCCGGCACGAAGCGCCATGACCTCGCCCTTGGGCGTAAAGACAAAGATCTCCTGATCGAAGAGGTCGACCTTCAGCGAATGCAGGTATTCCTTGGCATCGGTGATCTCGTCGGAAGCCGCCCAATCGAGCGAATGCTTGAGCCAGTTGATCTGGTCGTCCAAACGTTGAGCGTCATTGGTCTTGGAAGCAGACGATCCGCCCGACTTCTTATATAGCCAGTGGGCGGCAATGCCGTACTCGGCCTGCTCATGCATCTCATAGGTTCGAATCTGAATCTCGAGCGGGCGGGCCGTGGGGCCGATAACCGTCGTATGGAGCGACTGGTAGTTATTGACCTTGGGCATGGCGATATAGTCTTTAAAGCGGCCGGGCATGGGGTGCCACAGCGTGTGCACCGCGCCGAGCGTGGAGTAGCAATCGCGCACCGAATGCGTGATGACGCGCAGTGCCACCAGGTCGTAGATCTCGGAGAATTCCTTGCCCTTGCGCTTCATCTTTTGGTAGATGGACCAATAGTGCTTGGAACGGCCGTTGATCTGGAAGTCTTCCAGGCCAATGCGGTTGAGCTCGTCGGTGAGCGTCTTGATGGTCTCGGCCAGATAGCGCTCACGGACCTCGCGCGACTCCGCCACCATGCGTGCGATGCGCTGGTAGGCATCGGGCTCTAGGTAGAAGAAGGACAGGTCCTCGAGCTCCCATTTAATGGAGCTCATGCCCAGACGGTCGGCCAGGGGCGCATACACGTCCATGGTCTCGCGAGCCTTAAACAGGCGACGGTCCTCACGCAGGGCTGCAAGGGTGCGCATGTTGTGCAGACGGTCGGCAAGCTTAACGATGATGACGCGGATGTCCTTGGACATGGCGAGGAACATCTTTCGCAGCGTGAGCGCCTGTTTCTCGTCCATGCTGTCGACTTCGATGTTGGTGAGCTTGGTCACGCCATCGACGAGCTCGGCCACCGTATCGCCAAACAGGCCGGAAACATCGGCAAGCGAGGTCTCGGTATCCTCGACGGTATCGTGCAGCAGCGCGGCGCAAACCACATCGCAGTCCATCTTGAGATCGGCCAAAATGATGGCCACCTCGACGGGATGGTTGATGTACATCTCACCCGAGCGGCGCTTTTGGTTGCAGTGCTTCTCGGCAGCAAAGCAATAGGCCTGCTCCACCTTAGAAAAGTCGTCCACATTCATATATTTGAGGCACAGGCGCTCCAGTTTGTCGTAGCTGTCCGCCATAATCTCGGGCGGCAGCTCATCGGCATGCTTATAGTGCTCCATCTCCGAGAACGGCTGGAGGGTGGAATCATGGGCGGTACGGGCTGCGGCATCCATCGAGGTCCCCTTCCCCTAGGCCCGCGGTACGATCGGGCGGTTAACTTTGGCTAGCATATCAGAAGCGCACGAATCGAGCGCCCAACTCCGGAAAGCCGAGAACTCCATGCGCGAGCGCAAGCCCTCCAAATAGCGAATTGACCTGCTCAATTGCACACGGCCGGGGTTTTCGGCCATCGCGATGCGACGGGTGTCGTCAAACCCCGAAACGCGACAGAAGCCAAGCTCTTCGAAGATTCCCAAGCCACTTTCCACCGAGCGCTCGTCGACCGGCGTGCGAGCATCGATGGCAAGGCACATCTGCGCGATGTCGATATCGCTTGCGCAGAATGAATCATCCCCGGTCTTACCGCGGTTGGAGCGCCACATGGTCTGCAGCGCACGATAGAGTGTGACGAGTTCGTCGCGCTCGGGTGCGTAGCAGTCGAGCAGGCGCTCGTTGATGCGGGCATCGCGCGACGAATAGAGCAGGTGGATCACGGCGGGCTGTCCGTCACGACCGGCACGCCCGCTCATCTGGTTGAACTCAATGGCGCCAAACGGCATGTGGTACAGCACGACATGGCGGATATCGGGCAGATTGACACCCTCGCCAAAGGCCGAAGTCGAGACGATGCAGCTGAGGCATCCGTCACGAAACGCCTCCTCTACGCGATGGCGGTCGGTGCGCGTAAGGCCCGCGTTGTAAAAGGCGATATGCGACGCGTAGTCGGGAACGCGTTTGCGTAGCGTCTTGGCAAGCGCCACGGACTGATCACGCGAGTTGACGTAGATGACGGTCTTCTCCCCCGTCGCGACGATGGACACCAAACGGTTCTCGCGGCTCGCAAGGTCGCGGTCGTCCTCGAGCTGCAGGTTCTCGCGCACCGTCTCGTCGACCACCGTGCGAGTAATCGGCAGCATGCGGGCAAGCTCGGCCACGACCGGAGCCGTCGCGGTGGCCGTCGCAGCCATAACAACCGGGTCGCCCAGGGCTTTGAGGATATCGGGCATGTCGAGATAGGCGCTGCGGTCGCCGCCCTTGGCAAGGCCGGCGTGGTGCGCCTCATCGATAACGACAAAGCCGATGCGGCCCGAACGCGCGAAGCGGTCACGGTGGATAGATAGGAACTCGGGCGTCGTGAGCACGATACCGGTGCGGCCCGAAGCTAGGCCGGCGAACACATCATCGCGTGCGGCCTCCACGGTCTCGCCGGTCAGCACGCCAACGCCAATGCCAAGCGCTGCCATCGTCGACGAGAGGTGATAGGCCTGGTCGGCAACAAGCGCACGCAGCGGATAGACAAAGATGCTCGCACGTCCGCGAAGGACAGCCTCGCGCGCAGCATGTACATGGAAGATGAGAGACTTGCCGCGGCCCGTTCCCATAACGGCCAAGACGCTCTGGTGGTCGGCCAAGGCATCGAGCGCCTCAACCTGCGCGCGGTGCGGCTGGTTCGATCCGATAAAGCTATGGATAAGCGAGCGCGTGAGCTCGGTATAGGAAAGCTGGGCGAGCGTCTCGCGCTTACGCGACTCCAGGCGCAGGCCGGAATCCGCCGGCTGCACGCCACGACGAAGCTCGCATGCCGGATCGTCGACGCTGGGCAGCGTGGTATCGCGGACCAGAACATCCTTGATCATGAGCTTGGGCTTCACACGCCCCTGCCAATGCTCGGCAACGGCCTCGAACACCAAGTCGACAGCGCTATCGCAGTTGATGAGCTTATCGATTTGCGGCACGCGGAACATAATGGCCGGCACACTCGCGGCGCCATCGGTCGCCACAAAGCGCATGTGCTCGCCGGTTTTGCCCACCACGGCGCGGTCGCACATCGTCACGCCCTCGGCAGCCAGCAGCGGCACCTTGTTGCCCTGGCCAAACGGCTCAAGACGGGAGATCTGCTCGATGGTCTCGATATTCAGCTCGGAAAGGTCGACGGTGGCGGCGACCTCGTCGGTGTCTTCAAAGTCCTCGGCGGGAAGCTCCGATAGCACGGCGGAAAGGCGGCGGCGGAACTCATCGAGCTTGGATGCCTCGATGGTCACACCCACCGCACCGGCATGTCCGCCGCGACGAATCAGCAGGTCGGAACAGCGCTCGACGGCGTCAAACAGGTTAACTTTGCCCACCGAGCGACCAGAGCCGCGCGCGATACCGTCCTCGATCGAGAACAGCAGCGCCGGCACGTGATAGCGGTTGGTCAGACGGCTTGCCACGATGCCCTTGACGCCCTCGTGCCAGCCCTCGCCACCCACGACGATTGCGCGTCCGCCGTCATAGGTCTTCTCGACCTTTGCCATGGCATCGCGCGTGAGCTCCGCCTCGATCTCACGGCGCTGGCGGTTGATTTCCTCGAGCTCAGTCGCCAGTGCGCTTGCTTCGATGGGATCGCGGGCAAGCAGCAGGTCGAGCGCCAGCTTGGGATCGGCCATGCGGCCGGCAGCATTCAGACGAGGGATGAGCGAAAACGACAGGCCGTCGGCCGTAATGGTAGAAAGGTCCGTCTTGGCAAGCGCAGCAAGCGCGATATAGCCGGGACGAGCGGTTACGCGCATCTGCTGGATGCCCTCGGCAACCAGCGCGCGGTTCTCGGGCGTGAGCGGCATCATGTCGGACACGGTGCCCAGCGCCGCGACCTCGATTAGCGAACGCCAATACGACGGCTTGCCCAGGCGCTCACCCAGGACTTGCACCAGCTTGAGCGCCACACCAGCACCGGCGAGTTCACGCGAGGGCCCCTCATCCTCGAGCTTGGGGTCGGTCAGGGGCACACCCTGCGGCACCTGGTCGGAGGGCTCGTGATGGTCCGTGACCACCAAATCGATCCCCAGGCTCTCCAGATAGGAAACCTCTTCCTTGGCGGCAATGCCGTTATCGACGGTCACGATCAGCTGGGGGCGAGCGAGCTCGTTAACGCGGTCGAGCGCCGCGCGCGAAAGACCGTAGCCCTCGTCAAAGCGATGCGGAATAAACGGCGTGACATCGGCGCCAAACGTGCGTAGTGCCTCGGTCAACAGACAGGTCGACGTAATACCGTCAACGTCAAAATCGCCAAAGACCGCAATGTGCTCGTGGTTGCAAATAGCACGCTCGACGCGGTCGGCAACGACCGACATGCCCGGGATAATGAGTGGGTCGGCCCAGTCGCGATCGAGCGAAGGCGTCAAAAACAGCTGACCTTCTTCGATGGATGTAATGCCGTGCGCGACCATAATACGCGCCACCAGCCCGGGAATGCCCAGGCCAGCCGAAAGCTCCTTTTCGAGCTCGGGGTTTTGCTGAGCGACCGCCCAGCGATGCGTCGTCTTAAGCGATGACATAGGCGCCCACCCCCGATAGGGGCAGGTCGCCGCGATACCTCTCACGGTTCATAGCGATGAGTCCTCTGTGTATGCCCGCTTCGGCAGGCAGATCTGTTGAACGGATTTATTATACCGTGCAGAGCAGACGCAAATCGCCGCAGCACGCCGCGGTTTCGGTAAACGATGCCGGTAATAGCCTCGAAATATTCGAGCGTTTCTGACGCACGGACGCATGCGAGCGTCTAGCATATCCATTCAAAACGGGTTCACGGGCAAAGGGAGTCACAAGCGCATATGAAGCAATGGGTTGGACTGGGCAAGTTTCTCGCGGGGCACATGCAGGTCATCGTTCCGATTTGCGTGGCACTCGGCGTGCTCTTTCCCCAACAGATTGGCGTACTCAAGCCCATCGTTCCCACCTTGTTTGCCTTTATGACGTTTCAGGGTGCGCTCAGCAACACCTTTCACCAGGTAACCGAGGTGTTCCGCCGTCCGTTGCACCTAGTCTTGGCGCTGCTCGTCTCGGCGGTGCTTATTCCCATCGCGGCGTATGCCATGGGGTCACTCTTCTTTGGCTCCAACCCCAACCTTGTCTGCGGCATTGTGCTCGAATACAGCGTGCCCGTGGCCGTCACCGCTTTTATGTGGATCAGCATGTTCGGCGGCAACGGCCCGCTCGCGCTCACCATCATCCTGACGTCCTCGGTTATCTCACCTGTGACGATTCCGCTTACGCTCAAGCTCCTGCTGGGCGCCACCGTCTCGATCGACGTGCCGAGCATGATGCAGAACATGGCCTTTATGATCGCCATCCCCGCTGTGCTCGGTATTGCCATCAATGAACTCACGCGCGGCTGGGGCCACGAGAAACTCTCTCCCGTGCTCTCGCCCGCCTGCAAGTTCATGATGATGGGCGTCATCGCGTCCAACTCCACCGCTATGAGCGAGTACGTGCTGCACATAAACGCGGTGCGCCTGGAAGTCGCCCTCTTTATTTTGGTCTTCGCCATCAGCGGCTTTGTCGTCGGTTTTCTGGTCGCACGTGCGCTGCATCTGCCATATAGCGAGACGACTACCATGTGCTTTACCTGCGGCATGCGCAACATCTCTTCGGGTGCCGTCATCGCCACGCAGTACTTTCCGGGCGAGGTCGTGTTCCCCGTCATGTGCGGCACGCTGTTTCAGCAGGTGCTGGCCTCGATTATCGGGCATCTCTTTGAGTGCCTAACCTGCGAGGAGCGCACCAAACAGCGCAAGCGGGTCGAAGCCGGCCGCGACGACATGGCGCGCTAGGCTGTCCGCATTACGCGGGTGTTAGTCTTGCTATACGAGCGTTTCCAGATGCGCACGCAGACGCTCAGCATCGATATCGAGCGTCGTCTCGGCATTGACTTGGGCCAAACGATAGCCGACAAAGTAGGGCGAAACCACCCAACGCGGCAGCGCCTTGGCAATGGTCCGACCGCCCAGGTGATAGAAGAACAAGTTGTACGACTCTGCGCGACCACCGTGGTGCTCGTTTAGGATATAGCGCAGAGCTACCTGGATCGCATCGGCAAAGAGATCCGCCTCGGCTTGGTCTCGTGCGTCATCGCTGGCGGCGATTCCCTGCGGGGCTGAAACGTTGATCTCAAAGAACCCCATGATCGGTTCGGTTGAGATATTGACCGAGATTCTCCCCTGTTGCCAGACATTGATGCCTTCGAAATTGGCAGAAGTCAGCGAAGTGTAGCCGTCTTCCTGCTCCAAACCCACAATCTGCATGTGCGGATGAACGAGACTACCGCCCGAGAGCGGACCCTTGTTCTTGTACATGAGAACGCTGCGATACTGTTGTGAATCGATCATCTGCTGCCAGCAACCCAGGGCAAACCGTATCACATGGTGGAGTTCATCCGGCTCATAGATCACCAGGTCGGCATCGTGATCGGCCGACTCGATCAGCACGGTTTGACGGGTGGCGCGCAGGGTCTTGAACTTATTCTCGAGCCAGATGCAGTCACCATCGCGCCGGATGATATCGGCAAGTTCCTCGGTATCGCAAAAGGGACACGCGGTGCCAGGGCGCCGGTTGTCGTCGGGCTTACCGTTCGCCTGCTGAACGTCAAATACCAGCGCCACGGGTTACGCCTCCAGCGGCACGATCTTGGTGCCATGGAGCTCGGAGACGCTCAATGCCGCCGCCACGGTATCGCGGTTGGCCGTAGAAATGCCGCCGCCGGGAAGGATGGTCAGGCGGTCGCCCGCATACTCGACAAGACGCGACAGGTGCTCCAGGTTGTCCTCGATCGGCGTTCCGGCAGCACCACCATGCGTCAGGATGCGCGTGATGCCGCAGTCGGCGAGTGTGTCAATGGCGTCCAGCTGAGCCTCGGGCGAGAGCTGGTCAAAGGCCATGTGGAAGGTGATATCGATGGCCCCGCGCTTGCACTCCTCGGTCGCGCAGCCCGTAGCCATCACGAGGGCGCCGAGGGTGAGCTCGTCGAGCGCCCAGCCGCCGGCACAGGGCTTGCAGCAGCCAAAGACCAGGCCGTCAACGCCGGCGCTCACGGCAAGACCCAAGTCCATCTCCATCATGCGCAGCTCGTCCTGGTTGTAGTGAAAGTCACCGCCACGCGGGCGAATCATGCACATCACTCGCGCGTCATGCTCGTGAGCATAGCTGACCGTAGTGCTGATAACGCCGGCCGAGGGCGTGGTACCACCGACGGCAAGGTTGTCGCACAACTCGATGCGCTTAGCACCGGCATCGATAGCCGCCGGCACACGCTCAAAGTTCTCGGCACAAAACTCGTACAGCATAGATAGCCCCCAGGAGACATTTCGATTTCCACACGGCATTGTCGCACGTTAAATAGCAACCCGCACGATGGAACAAAACCTTGACAAGGAGTGTCCCAAAGTGCCGGCACATAAGGAACGTCCCCAGGTGCCACCTTGAGCGATGGGTACTCATTTAAGTACGTCCCCAATGAGTACCCGCAGGGGACAGACAGACCGGACTCCCTATACGACAACTGTTGACATCATATACTATGTGTCATATAGTAGGTGTTACACAGTATACTACGAAAGGAGGTGTGCGGATGGAGGCACAGATGAAGCGCGGCTTCCTCGAGGCCTGCGTGCTCGCGGCCGTCTCGGGCGAGGAATCCTACGGCTATCAGATCGTGAAGGACGTGCCCGCGAGTATGGGGCTCACGGAATCCACGCTCTATCCGTTGCTCAAGCGCCTGGAGAAGGCGGGCTGCATCACCGCGCGCTCCGCCGAGCACAACGGGCGGCTGCGGAGGTACTACCGCATCACGGACGCCGGGCGCGAGCGTATCGCCGAGTTCCTCGCCGAATGGCCATCCGTGCAGGAGATCTACCGTTACGTGGAGGGGGCGCACCATGACGCGCGATGAGTTCTTGAACCGGCTGGGCGAGCTTCTGGCCTGCCTGCCGGCAGATCAGGTAAAGGAAACGCAGGAGTTCTACGCGGAGGCCATCGCCGACCGTATGGAGGACGGCATGACGGAGGCCGAGGCTGTGGCCGCCATGGGCACGCCCGGTGAGGTCGCCGAGGCAACGCTCGACGAACTGCCCGCCGTGCCGCGCGCGATCGCGAGGACCAAGCGCAAGAGCACGGCACTTCTATGGGCGCTCGCCATCGTGGGCTCTCCGGTATGGATTCCGCTGCTGCTCGCGTTCGTCGCCGTTGCCGCTGCAGTCTACATCTGTATTTGGGTTCTTGCGCTCTGCGTGTGGATCGTGGCCGCGGCATTCGGGGGCGCGGGCCTGGTAGGGCTCCTGTTCGCCGTGGACGGCATCATTATCGGGCATGTTCCGTACGTTTTGGCCTCGATGGGAATGGGATTCGCTTCCATCGGTGTGGCGCTCCTCACGGGAGCCGGCGCCTGGACGGCGTCCAAGCAGATCGCGCGCCTCTCTGCCCTTTGGGCGAAGAAAGCCGTTTCGCCCTTCTGGAAAGATCGAGGCAATAAGAGCCGCATGGGCGCCGAAGCGGCGCCGCTCACGGCATAGGAAGGAGTGCAAACATGTCCAGCGTAAAAAGGATTTACCTTGCCGTAGCGGGTGGGCTTGTTGCCACGGGGCTCGTCCTGGCTGCTATCGGATTTGTGGCCTCCGGCTTTAACCTCGCTGTGCTCAACACGCAGATCGACCTGCGCGATGACACCATCATTCTGGGTGGTGTTGAAATAGACGACCCGACAGGGCTTCCACTCATCGAGCAGCTTGCCGAGGTCGGCGAGATCCATATTGGATCTGCAACGACTGGTTCGTCTTCTCCTCGCAAATGATCGAGCTCGTAGCAGCCGTCCCCCCCCTCGGGCGCACCACGACGGGCATGAGCACGCCGCGCTCGGAGCCTTTTTGCGAGACCTTCCGTCACGCTCTTCCTGCGTGGTGAACCGGTCATCGACCGACGAGAGGCTGATGGGAATCTCTCGACTTCGGGCCAATCCCGCTCACCGATCTGGTCTTCCTTCGTGATGCGCACATAAGCGAGCAGACACCGCGCAGTGCTTCAGCGCGGCCGCACTTCCACGTCTATGACGGAGGTGCCCGGCGGCGTCTTGGCAATCCCCTTGTTTGCAGGCGTTAGCGCGTGGGGATCGCCCACTCGGGGGTCGAGGCCGCCGAGGACGGCGGCGAACCTCGCGGTGTCATTCGACATCGCGAGGTTCCCGGACCATGACCACCTGGCCTCGTACCGCGGCATAGCCCCAAGGGTGAGGAGCTTCGGCACGTCGATCAGGGCGCCCGCGCAGCGTCGGCCGGTCCGCCGTTCGGCAGAACGGCGGAAGTCCCTAGCCGCCCAGGTAAGCCTTGCGGACGTTGTCGTCGTGCAGGAGCTCTTGGCCGGTGCCGGTCATGGTGATCTTGCCGGTCTCGAGCACGTAGCCGCGCGTGGCGATTGAAAGCGCCATCTGGGCGTTCTGCTCGACCAGAAGCACCGTGGTACCGGCCTTGTGCAGGTCCTCGACAATCTGGAAGATCTGCTCAATCAGAATCGGCGCCAGACCCATGGAAGGCTCATCGAGCATGAGCAGCTTGGGGTTGCTCATAAGGGCGCGCCCCATAACGAGCATCTGCTGTTCGCCGCCCGAAAGGGTGCCGGCGACCTGGCGACGGCGCTCCTTAAGGCGCGGGAACTGCTCGTAGACGCGCTCAAGGCCCGGAGCCACCGTGGACTTGGGCTGCGTGTAGGCGCCCATCTCCAGGTTCTCCTCGACCGTCATCTGCAAAAAGGCGCGACGGCCCTCGGGAACCTGGGCCAGGCCCTTGCCCACCAGTTTATCGGCAGGCGTATGGGTAATGTCCTCGCCCATAAACTTGATGGAGCCGGTCTTGGAACGCAGCAGGCCCGAGACGGTTTTAAGCGTCGTGGACTTACCGGCGCCGTTCGCGCCGATCAGGGCCACGATCTCGCCCTCGTTGACGTTAAAGGAGATGTCCTTGATGGCGTGGATAGCGCCGTACCAGACGTTGATGTTGTAGACGGAAAGCATCGGCTCTGCCATTTAGTTCTCCTCCTTATCCTGCTTGCCCAGATATGCCTCAATTACGGCATCGTTGTTCTGGATCTCCTCGGCCGTGCCCTTGGCGATGACCTTACCAAAGTTGAGCACGCAGATGCCCTCGCAGATGTTCATGACGAGCGACATATCATGCTCGATAAGCATAATGGCGATGCCAAAGGTGTCGCGGATCTTGACGATGTTCTCCATGAGCTCCGCGGTCTCGGACGGGTTCATGCCGGCGGCAGGCTCGTCGAGCAGCAGCAGTTTGGGGTTGGTGGCAAGCGCGCGGACGATCTCCAGACGACGCTGGGCGCCGTAAGGCAGCGAGCCGGCCTGCTCGTTTGCCAGGTGCTCCATATCAAAGATGGACAGCAGCTCCATGGCGCGCTCGTGGGCGGCCTTCTCGTGCTTCCAGTACGTCGGCAGACGCAGCACGCCCTCAAAACCAGAGTAGCGCTCCTGGTTGTGCAGGCCGACCTTAACGTTGTCCTCCACCGTCATGGTGTTGAACAGGCGAATGTTCTGGAACGTACGGGCGATACCCATACGGTTGACCTGATAGACCGACTTGCCCGAGGTGTCCTCGCCGTCGAGCAGGATAGTACCGTGCGTGGGCTGGTACACCTTGGTGAGCAGGTTGAAGACCGTGGTCTTACCGGCACCGTTGGGACCGATCAGACCGGCGATCTCGGTCTTACCGATGGTCAGGCTAAAGTCGTCGACTGCCTTAAGGCCGCCAAATTCAATGCCCAAGTGGATGCACTCGAGCGCCGGGCGCTGGCCCAGGTCGCGGTCGGGAACGATGGCGCCAGAAGGATACGGGACCATCTTGCCCTTGTTGAACTCAAACTTACTGGGCATCGGCTGCCACCTCCTTCTTGGAAGCAAAGCGGTCCTTAATGCGTGCGAAGAACGACTTGAGCTGCGGGTTGTTGGTAAAGATCATGACCAGAATCAGCACGATGGCGTAGATGAGCATGCGGTAGTCCGAGAACTGACGGAGCAGCTCGGGAAGCACCGTGAGCAACGCCGCCGCGATGACGGAGCCGCGCATATTGCCCAGACCGCCCAGGACCACGAACACCAGGATGAGGATGGACGTGTTGAAGTCGAACTTGGTGGCGGAAAGCTGCGAGAAGTTACCGCCGAAGAGGGCTCCGGCAGCGCCGGCGAGAGCGGCGGAAACCACGAAGGCGATCATGCGGTACTCGGTGACGGAGATGCCCACGGACTCGGCAGCGATCTTGTTGTCGCGCACGGCCATAATGGCACGGCCGGTACGGCTGCGAACCAGGTTGAGCACGATCACGAGTGCGACCATGACCAGGATGGCACCGGCGAGGAAGGTCGAGTACGTCGACACGCCCGATGCGCCCTGCGCGCCCTTGATGATGGCGGTGCCGTCCTCGAGCAGGTGCAGGTCGTCGATCGTGGAGTTACCTGTGATGTTAAAGATCACATGCAGGCCGCGGGAGTCGACGCCCACGATAAGGCAGGTGACGATCTCTTTGATGATCTCGCCAAAGGCCAGCGTCACGATAGCCAGGTAATCGCCGCTCAGGCGAAGGACCGGGATGCCGATCAAGAAGCCCAGGATGGCGGCAGCGATGGCACCGACCACGATGCTGATGATAAGGCGCACCGGATCGGAGGGAACGGCGCTCTCCAGCGCGACCGCGGTAACGATGCCCGTATAGGCGCCGACGCTCATAAAGCCCGCGTGGCCCAGCGACAAGTCGCCCGCGATGCCGACGACGAGGTTAAGGGAGATGGCCATGACGATATAGGCCGTGATGGGAACCAGCTGACCGGCGATCATGCGCGGAATCATATGGTTGGACTGCATAAAGAACACGATGGCGAACGCCACAAGGCACATGGCGTACGTAACAAAGTCGTGACGCGTCTGCTTGTCTTTAAGAAACTTCATAACGCTCACCTACACCTTCTCGGGGACGTACTTGCCCAAGAGGCCGGCAGGCTTGACGAGCAGGACGATGATCAAAACACCAAAGACGATGGAGTTGGCAAGGCTCGTGGAAATGTAAGCCTGTGCCATCGCCTCGATGATGCCGATGAGAATGCCACCGACAAAGGCACCGGGGATGGAGCCGATACCGCCGAAGACGGCGGCGTCGAAGGCCTTGATGCCAGGCATGGCGCCCGTGGTGGGTTGCAGGACCGGCGAGTAGGAGCACAGGAGCACACCGGCGATGGCGGCAAGGGCGGAGCCGATGGCAAACGTCATCGAGATGGTACGGTTGACGTTGATGCCCATGAGCTGAGCGGCTGCCTTGTCCTCGGACACGGCGCGCATGGCCTTGCCCATCTTGGTCTTACCTGTAAAGAACATCAGACCGGCCATGATAACCAGGCAGGCGACGATGGTGACGAGCGAAACGGCGCTTACATTGAACTTGGCCAAGAACTCCGGCACCTGGAAGGTGACGAGCGAAGTGAAGTTCTTGGGCGTGGCGCCCCACAGAAGCTGCGCGGCGTTCTGCAGGAAGTAAGACACGCCGATGGCCGTGATCAGAACGGCCAGCGGGCCCGCCTGACGCAGCGGCTTGTATGCCAGACCCTCGATGAGAACACCGAGAACGGTGCAGACCACACAAGAGAGAATTACAGATGCCCAGCCCGGGAGGCCGAGATACGACGTGGCACAGAACGAGACATAGGCACCGACCATGATAACGTCGCCGTGAGCGAAGTTCAGCATCTTGGCGATACCGTAGACCATGGTGTAGCCCAACGCGATGATGGCGTAGACGCTGCCCATGGACAGGCCGTTGACCAGGTATTGGATAAAGACCGTCATGTTCCACATCCCCCTTTCGAATAGGTTTCCAGTTAATGTATGAAACAGGGACGTTACACTGTCCCTAGATACCAAGCAAGCAGGGAAGGCCAAACCTCCCCTGCTTGGGATCAAAACCGCTCTATGTAAGGCGGCTTATTAGGCCTGTACGTACTTGCCGTCGGTGATGACGTACGCCGTGGGCTCCTTCTGGACCTGGCCCTTATCGTTCCAGGTGAGCTTGCCGGTCAGACCGTCAACGGTAATCTTGAGCATAGCCTTAGGCAGCTTCTCGGCGACCTCGGTCGGGTCGGCGTCGACACCAAGACCGGCCTCCTCGAGGGCCTCGGCCACCGCGTGCACGCCGTCGTAAGCGTCGGCGGCAAACTGGTCCGGAGTCTCGCCATACTTATCCTTGTAAGCGTTGACGAAGTCGGCGTTCTTCTCGTCGTCGGCGGAGAACGGGGTCATGAGCAGCAGACCCTCGGCAAGAGAGGTGTCGAAGCCCTCAACGCCCAGGATGCCGTCCATGCCGTCGCAACCCATCATCTTGACGTCGTAGCCCATGTCCTTGGCGTTCTTGAGCAGGACGGATGCGGGCGTGTAGTAGATCGGCGCAAAGATCATGGTGGCGCCGGCCTGCTTGGCCTTGGTCAGCTGGTTGGTAAAGCTCGTGGCGGAGTCGTCCTTAAAGGTCTCCTCGTCGACAACCTCGAGCTTGGACTCAGCGGCCTGGGCCTTAAAGGCATCCGCGACACCCGAAGAATAAGCGTCGCCGGAGTTATAGAACAGCACGAACTTCTCGTCCGCATACTTCTGCGCCAGGAACTTGGCAGCGTTGACGCCCTGGTTGGGATCGGTAAAGCAAACCTGGAAGACGCAATCCTTGCCCTTGGTGACGTCCTCGGAGGACGCGGACGGAGTGATCATGAACGTCTCGGGGTCGTTACCGCACTCGGCGGCAACGGCAACCGACGCGCCCGTGGTGGTCGGGCCGACGAGGGCCTGCATGCCCCAGTCGAGCAGGGTGTTAAAGGCGTTGACGGCCTTCTCGCCGTCGGCCTGGTCATCCTCGGCCTTGCTGGCAAGCGGCAGCTCCTTGGTCGAGAAATCCTTGCAGCCAAGCTCGACACCCTGGGTAACGGACTTGCCGTAGGACGCGTTGGCGCCGGTCAGCGGTCCGATGGTGCCGATCTTAAACGAAGCGTCGCCCGAAGCGGAACCGCTGTCGCCGCCGTTGGAGGAGCAGCCAGCTAGAATGGACATCGCCCCCAGACCTGCTGCGCTCGCGATAACGCTCCTGCGATTCATAACAGGGTTCAATGACTTACCGGTGAGGCTCGACATGCGGCTCTCCTCTCAAATCTCGTCGGGTTTCGGTTACCCAACAGGCCATCCTTCGCCGTGTTCGGCGTTCGCAAAATAGTAGACGCTTTAGTTGAGAAAAGTGGCGATTATTTCAGCTATTCTTTTGTTTTGTCCGTTTATCCATAATTATGCGTATTTCTATTGGTTTATGCAGTTTAGCCACTTTATTGTGTGAAAGTAATGTTTCCATTCTGTTACAAGCTTCCCTGTCCTGATTAAAACGGCCTCACCGGTAGCGCTTTATACGCACTTAGGCGGCGATGTACTTGCCGTCCTGGATCACATAGGCTGTAGCGGGCTTCTCGACTTGGCCCTCGTCGTTCCACGTGAGCTCGCCCGTCAGGCCCTCGATCTTGATCTTGCGCATGGCCTTGGCAAGATCGCCGGCAATGTCGGCGCCGTCGGCCGTAATATCGATGTCTGCCTTATCGATAGCCTCGACAATCGCATGGACGCAGTCATAGGCATCGGCGGCAAACTGGTTGGGCGTCTCGTCGTAGGCGTCCTTATATGCCTTGACGAAGTCGGCGTTCTTCTCATCGTCGGCAGAGAACGGGGTCATGAGCAGCACGCCCTCGGCAAGGGAGGTGTCGAAGCCCTCAACGGAGAGCAGGCCGTCCATGCCGTCGGTACCCATGAGGGTCATGTCGTATCCCATGTCCTTGGCGTTCTTGAGCAAAACGGACGCCGGCGTGTAGTAGATCGGCGCAAAGATGAGCGTGGCGCCGGCCTCCTTGGCCTTGGTGAGCTGGTTGGTAAAGCTCGTGGAGGAGTCGTCCTTAAAGGTCTCGGTATCGACGATATCAAGTTTGGACTCCTTGGCCTGCTCGGCAAAGGCATCGGCAACACCCGAGCTGTACGTATCGCCGGAGTTGTAGAACAGGGCGATCTTGGCGTCTGCATACTTCTCGGCCAAAAACTTGGCAGCACTCGCGCCCATGGTGGGGTCGGTAAAGCAAACCTGGAAAACCGTGGTCTTGTCCTTGGTGACGTCGAGGGACGAAGCAGAGGGCGTGACCATGAGCATATCGTCGGCGATCTCGCCCGAGACAGCGACGGCGGCACCAGTCGTGACGGGGCCGACGAGAGCCTGCATGCCCCAGTCGCACAGGGTGTTGAAGGCGTTGATAGCCTTCTCGCCGTCGGCGACGTCATCCTCGGACTTAAGCGAGAGTTTGAGGTCCTTGGTCGAGAAATCCTTGGCGGCAAGCTTGGCACCCTTCTCGGCCGAAACGCCATAGGTTGCCGCGGCGCCGGTCAGAGGACCGATGACACCGATCTTGAAGGTCTTGCCGTCATCGGCGGTGCCGCCGTCCGAGCCACCCGACGAGCAACCAGCGAGTGCTGCGGTGCTGCCGAGCGCCGCAGCGCCGGCGAGAAAGTTCCTACGGCTGAGCGTGCTGTTGATGTTGAACATGGTGTCCCCCTTTTTCGCTGGCCGCGGTGCGGCCGTCTTGCGGTACAGGGCAAACCTTATGGCGCAAACGTTGACAGTTTGTTACGGAAGTCCGTTTGTAGCGAGCGTGTTTCCAATGTTTCCGCAGCGTTTCGGGGGTGCCGTTTTGTGCGGCTCCTGTTGCCTGGCGAGCACGCGCCCCCGGTTCACGCTAGAATGCACTCAACCTTTAAGCGGTTTATCCATCCATAAGATGCACGAAGGAGTTATCTATGAGCGAACCCCTGCGCACCGTGAACGTCGGTCTGATCGGTCTGGGAACCGTCGGCGGCGGCGTGGCCCGTCTGATCAAGAGCCACCACGATGAGTACCTGGCAGCCTACGGCATCGACCTTAAGCTGACCCGCGCCTGCGCGCTTGCTTGGGAGCAGGCCGAGGCGGCAGGCATTGAGCGCGAGGCCTTTACGAGCGACTGGCACGATGTCGTCACCGACCCCGCCGTCGACATCGTCGTCGAGCTGATTGGTGGCGAGCATCCCGCAACCGAGATCTTCACCACTGCCTTCGAGAACGGCAAGCATGTCGTCTCCGCCAACAAGGCCCTGCTGGGCCGCCATGTCGAGACGCTTGCCGAGAAGGCGCGTGCGTGCGGCGTGCAGATTAAGTGCGAGGCCAGCTGCGGTGGCGGCATCCCCATTGTCAGCACACTCGAGCACGACCTGGTGGGTAACAAGATCCTGACCATCGCCGGCATCCTCAACGGCACCACCAACTACATCCTGTCGCGCATGGACGCCGAGGGCGCCGATTACGCTGACGTGCTCGCCGACGCACAGGCTAAGGGCTATGCCGAGGCCGACCCGTCCGCCGACGTCGACGGCTTCGATGCCGCCAGCAAGACGGCCATCCTCGCCTCCATCGGCTTTGGCACCCGCGTTACCACCGATGATGTGTACCAGCAGGGTATCCGCACCATCGGCGCCGAGGACATCGCCCAGGCCCGCGAGCTCGGCTACACCATCAAACTGCTCGGCATCGCCCGCAACACCGACGCTGGCGTCGACGTTCGCGTGCATCCCACGCTGATCCCCGCAGACCATATGCTCGCCAAGGTCAACGGCGCCATGAACGCCGTCTACGTGGTAGGCGACGCCGTGGGCGAGACCATGTTCTACGGCGCGGGCGCAGGCTCCTTCCCCACCGCGAGCGCCGTCGTGGGCGATATCCTGTCGCTCTCCGAGCAGATCAGCCGCGGCGTGGCTCCGCTGCCCGAGATTGAGCCCTATGGCCACAACCTCACCTTTAAGCCCATGGACGAGCTCCAGACCAAGTACTATGTGCGCCTGAAAGTCGCCGACCGCGTGGGCGCCCTGTCCGAGACGGTCGACATCTTTGCCAAGCACAACATCTCGATCTCGCTCATCAACCAGGTCGAGGACGGCAAATCGGGCGTCAGCGATGCCTGCTCGGTCATCTTCCTGACGCACCGCGCGCTCGAGGAGGACGTCCAGGCTGCCGCCGCCGAGCTTGCCAGCGTCGGCTGCGTGGCCGAGGTCGCCAACGTCCTGCGCATCGAGGACGTTGAGGCTTGGACCGAAGGCGTCATGGCGAACTAGCCCAACGCTCGCCTAGCAATACGCGCCTTGAGGGCTCCCGTCCGATGTGGGACGGGAGCCCTTTTGTCACCTGCCCTAAGCACAACGGCAAAGCATATTTGCGCGAGCCGCTCATCGGTAACGCGGGCTACCGTTCACCGATATGCAAACGCGGCCGATTCCGACTACCGCTACGCTGTGCTGCGAATGTCCGCCCGCGATGAGAGGAAGCACCATGTTGCTCGAGGGCAAGAAAGCAATCATCACCGGAGGCACACGCGGTATCGGCTATGCCATCGCCTGCCGTTTTATCGAGGAAGGCGCTGCCGTCACCGTCTTTGGCTCGCGCCAGGAGACTGCCGACACGGCCGTTGAGAAGCTGACAGCCGCCTATCCCGACGCCAAGGTCTGGGGTCGCTCCTGCGATCTCACCTCGCTCGAGGCCGTGACTGAGGCCTTTACGCAGACTGCAGCCGACATGGGCGGCTTGGACACGGTCGTCAACAATGCCGGTATCTCCCAGCGTTCACCCCTCTTGGACTACACGGCCGAGGAGTTCGCCAAAGTTATGGACCTCAACGTCGTCGCCGTCTTTAATGGCCACCAGGCTGCCGCCAAGATCATGACCGAGGCAGGTCATGGCGGCACCATCACCACCACGAGTTCGATGGTCGCCAAGTACGGTCAGCCCTCCGGCGTTGGCTATCCCACGTCCAAGTTTGCCGTCAACGGTATGGTCCAGTCGCTCTCGCGCGAGCTCGCCCCCATGGGCATTCGCGTCAATGCCGTCGCACCCGGCGTGACCAAGACCGATATGGTCGCCAACCTGCCCGAAGAGGTCATCAAGCCCATCATCGCCACCATTCCGCTGGGTCGCATGGGCGAGCCCGAGGATGTCGCCAACGCCTTTGTTTTCCTGGCGAGCGACATGTCCTCCTACGTCACGGGCGCCATCCTCCCCGTCGACGGAGCCGCCCGCTCCTAAGGAGCCACAAGCTTTGGCTTCAAGCTTCAACATAGCTCAACCAAAAAGGCGCGCCGTCTGAATCAACTGCAGACAGCGCGCCTTCTCCTGTTATGAAAGGGAAACTATGTCCCAGTATTTCGGATCAGAACGGGGCACGGTTTCCCCCAGGACCTCCTTGCGGAAACTGCATCCCACTCTGAGCGCCCATTCCGGGACACAGCTTCCCAACGGCCCCCGTTTCGGAAACCACATCCCGTTCCGAGCCTTCAAAGCGGGACGCGGCTTCCCCGAGAAAGTATCGACTACTTACCGTCGTCGTCTTCGGCTTCTTCGCGCGCATAGAGCTCCAGCATGCGGCGGCGGTATTCGCGCACAGCGAGCTTGGCGCGCTCCAGGCGGCGGCGCTCACGCGGAGTCAGCTCGGACGGGTCGACCTCGTCTCCATAGGTCTTATCGGCAAGCAGGTGCGCCGCGTCCACGATGCGGGCATCGATGTGGCCGCTCGCTGCCTCGGCGGAAAGACGCTCGGCAATCGTATCGAGCGTAGGCAGGCCCTCGAATACGCGACCATGGCCATGCGAGGTCAGCAGCTCGTGCTCGCGCGCGAGCAAGCTCGCTAGGTCGTGGTGGGCGCGCAAGATGTCGAGCGCATCGGATGGATGCTCGGCAACCTCTGCCACGGCGGCGACCGGTGCGGCATCCACCACGCGGTAGAAGAGCTGCGCGAGCAATGGCATCAAGAACACCGTGATGGCACCGGCGGCAACCATGACCGACGCAATATCTTGCGACAGCGCGCCCGCGTTGACGGCAACGCTCGTAACGGCAACGATGATCGGCAGCGCCGTGGTGCAGTACAGGGCCACGGTAATGCGACCATACGCCGACACATCGCGCGTCGCAGGACAAATGCTCATGGAAATAAGAATGGGCACGGCACGAATAATCAACAACGCCACGATAAAGCCCACGAGCAGACCCGGGCGCGACGCCACGGCCGTCAGATCGATCTTTGCGCCCGATACGGTAAAGAACACCGGAATCAAAAAACCGTAGGCCAGACCGTCGAGCTTGGTCTCGAGCGTATGGTTGCCCTCGGGGATGATATAGCGCAGGACAAAGCCGGCGGCAAAAGAACCCAACACGATGTCGAGATCAAAGACAGCCGAGAATGCCACGAGCGTGACCAGGATGAGCACCGTCAGGCGCACGAAGGTCTGCGACGTGGTATCGGCGCGCTCCTCAACAAATGCAAAGAAGCGGCTGCCGACGCGCTTGGAGCGGCTCGGGACCACGGCCAGCAACACGCAAACCACCGCAAACAAGCCAAGGATAACGAGCGTTTGGATGCCAGTGCGGGCAGACAACAGCACCGACATGGCGAGCACGGGACCGAGCTCGCCCCAAGTGCCATACGCGAGAATCGAGTCGCCCACGCGCGTGCCGGTGAGCGAGCGCTCACGCATGATGGGCACAAGCGTACCGAGCGCCGTCGAAGTGAGGGCAAGCGTCACGGCGATACCGTCGAAATGACTGACTGAGAACCACGGGGTAAAGCGCACGGCAAGCCAGGCGATACCAAACGTGACGACCCACGTCGCCAAGCCGTAGCGCCCCTCGACGCCCGTGATGCTCTTGGGGTCGATCTCAAAGCCGGCAAGCAGGAACAAAAAGGCCAGGCCCAGCTCGGACACCAGCGAGACCTCAGCATCTACATGGATGACGCCGAGCATATGGGGTCCCAGTACCGCGCCGAGCACGAGCAAAAAGACCGTCTCGGGAACGGGTTTTCCGGGAATCGCCGAGGCGATAAAAGGACTCGCAAAGGCCACGAGTGCGATGATGGCGAGCGAAACGAATGCCATGTGATGCCTTTCTCTTGTTTGCGCTTCACTGTAGCACCCTCGCCGTCCTCAACGCGCCGCGAGCTGTCGTATCATAGTGAGGTTTACAAACATGTGGCTCAAGGCGACCGCAGGGCAGACCCCGCAAACCGACCGCTGCCGCATACCGTACCGTACGCCCAACCGATCAGGAAGGCAGGAACCAATGGTCTCTCGTATCTACGTGGAGAAGAAACCCGGGTTCGACGTCGAGGCTCAGCAGCTCAAGGGCGAGCTGACCGAAATTCTCGGCATCAAGGGCATCGAGGCCCTGAGGATTATCAACCGCTACGACGTCGAGGGCATCGACAAGGAGCTTTTCCGGTCCTGCGTGCCGACCGTCTTTAGCGAGCCCCAGGTCGATGTGACCTACGACGAGCTCCCCGCAAGCAATGGCGCCGTCTTTGCCGTCGAATTCCTGCCTGGCCAGTTTGACCAGCGCGCCGACTCCGCCAGCGAGTGCGTGCAGCTCATCAGCCAGGGCGAGCGCCCCGCCGTGCGCTCCGCCAAGGTCTATATGATCTCGGGCGCTCTGGACGAGGCCGCCATCGATGCCATCAAGCACTACGTGGTGAACCCCGTCGAGGCGCGCATCGCCTCGCTCGACCTGCCCGAGACGCTGTACATGGAGACCCCCGAGCCCCAGCCCGTCGAGGTGCTCGACGGTTTCCGCGAGCTCGACGAAGCCGGCCTTGCCGCCTTTATTTCCGAGCGCGGCCTTGCCATGGACGCCGTCATCGGCCAGAGCGGGCTGGAGGCCGCCTACGACGCACTGCTGCGCGGGCAGGACGGACGGTTGCTGGTCAACATCGGCTTTGACGGCACGGTGCGCCGCACCGTCCAGCTGCGGGAGGCCCGCCCCGGGGCCGCACTGGTGCTGACCGTAGACAGCGCACTGCAAAAAACGCTGCAGGATGCCCTGCTCGGCCAGATCAACACCCTGCGCACAACCCGGGCCGCCGGAGCCGGGCGGGAATGCCGTGCCGGGGCTGCCGTGGTAGTCGATGTACGCACAGGCGGCATTTTGGCGGCAGCAAATGTGCCGGGGTTCGACCTGAATGCCTACCGCGCCGACTACACTGCGCTTTTCGCCGATGCCGCCGCACCGCTGCTCGACCGGGTCTGTCAGGGGCTGTACGCCCCGGGGTCCGCCTTCAAGCCGGCGGTTGCCGCAGCGGCACTGACAGCAGGCATCGACCCGGCCGCCACCGTCAGCTGCACCGGCCGTTACGGCTTTTACAGCGGCTACCAGCCCGGATGCCTGCAGTACGGCCACAGCGGCCCGGTCGATCTGCGCACCGCTCTGGAATACAGCTGCAACATCTTTTTTTACGATGTTGGGCGGCGGCTGGGTGTGGATAGCTTTTCCGCCATGGCCCGGCGGCTGGGGCTGGCCGCCCCCACCGGCGTGGAAATTGCCGAGGCGCACGGCCGCCTGACATGGACGACCGATGAAAACTATCAGGCCGGCCTGACCCTGATGGCCGCCATCGGGCAGGGGAACACCGCCGTGACCCCGCTGCAGCTGGCAGCCTATGCGGCGGCGCTGGCTAACAGCGGGCAGCGCCCCGCCTTGCATTTTGCCGACCGGGCCGTCAATTCCGCCACCGGCGAGGTTCTTTGGCAGTATCCGGTCTCTTTCACCGAGATACCGGGCGGCGAAGCGGTGTTCGGCCCGATCCGTGATGGCATGAAGCGCATGGCGCAGACCACCCGCATCCTGCGGGAGGCTCCCGTCCTGTGCGCCGCCAAAACCGGCAGTCCCCAGCTGGCAGACACGCTCCCCGATGGCGGGCACTATGTCAACTCGGTGCTGATCGGCTACGCCCCCGCCGACGCCCCGCAGATCGCGGCGGCCGTTGTGCTGGAATACGGAGGCGGCGGTGCAAACGCCGCACCGATCCTGCGGGCCGTGCTGGATGCGGTGTTCGGCGGCTGAATCGTTTCCGCGTTTTTGATACCGCTGCGCCCCGGTTGGGCGGCCTGCCGCTGTGGCCGCAGCAAAAAGTGTCCCGCATCGTGATTTTCTTCAAAAAAGACCTGTTATATTTTACGAAAAAGCCAGTTGCAGTCCGGCCGGAAGTGTGTTAAAATAAGATAGGATAGTGTAATGCAACTGTGGAGAGGAGCCGACATGAACGCACAGTGTATCATGGTCTGCTCCGGCAAGGGCGGTACCGGCAAAAGTACGGTTTCTGTACTGCTGGGTGCCTGCCTTGCACGGCTGGGCCGTAAGGTCCTGCTGATCGAGCTGGACTCGGGTCTGCGCAGCGTGGACATTATCGCAGGCGTCTACGGCCGCACGGTTTACGACATCGAGGATGTCCTCTGCGGCCGGTGTGAGGGTGCCAAGGCTGTGGTGCCCAGCCCGCTCTACCCGGGGCTGTCGGTCATCAGCGCCCCCTATGAGGGCGGCGCGGTAGAGGCCGCACCCCTGGGGCGGCTCCTTGTCGCCATGCGCCCCTATTTTGATTATGTAATTCTGGACACCGCCGCCGGCATGGGCGCGCCGTTTACAGCGGCCGCTGCCGTGGCGGATAAGGCCCTGCTGGTACTGACCCCCGACGCCGTGGCCCTGCGTGACGGCAAGATCGTGGCAGACCGCCTGTTGGCCGGGACCCGCCCGCAGAGTGCTGTGCGGCTGGTCATGAACCGTGTCCGGCGGGAGAGCTTCGGGAAAAACGCCTCGGTAGCCGATCTGGATGAATGTATCGACACCGTGGGTGCCCAGCTGCTGGCAGTCATCCCCGAAAGCCGCACACTGCAGCTGGCCGGTGCCAACGGCACGATACCGCCCGCCGGGGATCCCGCTGTCATTGCCGCGCAGGCAATGGCAAAACGGCTGTGCGGGCAGCGCGTACCCCTGACCTTTTGATGAACAATTCTGCTGCGAAGGATGGTGGCATTTTTATGACGATCGCATTGATAGCCCATGACGCCAAAAAGGAATTGATGGTGCAGTTCTGTATGGCTTACCGCCATATTCTGGAACAGCACCGTCTGCTGGCGACCGGCACCACCGGCCGTCTGGTCGAGGAGAACGCCGGACTGAAGGTCACAAAATTTCTCCCCGGCGGCCATGGCGGCGCCGAGCAAATCGTAGCGCGCATCGCCTGTGAAGAGGTGGACATGCTGCTCTTCTTCCGCGACCCCATCAGCGCCAAGCCCAATGAGCCCAATGAGATGAACCTGCTGCGCATCTGCGATGTCCACAACATTCCTGTTGCCACCAACATTGCCACCGCCGAAGTCCTGATCCACGGTCTGGAGCACGGCGACCTCGACTGGCGCACCATCATCAACCCGCAGCATTGAAGTAACGACTTTGATACAGGGCGTTCACCGAAGAACAAAGAGACAAGTTAAGAATCCACACGCAGG